>Ga0307515_10022699_pt1 | contig 11044 bp, 11 predicted proteins | sample 17_EM_MG_FD_194513 | JGI IMG/M metagenome (GOLD analysis project Ga0307515, IMG submission 194513) | Populus trichocarpa ectomycorrhiza microbial communities from riparian zone in the Pacific Northwest, United States - 17_EM | ecosystem: Host-associated > Plants > Roots > Unclassified | place...
CCGATCCAGCTCGGCGGCGGTATCCGTGACCTCGACACCATCGAGCGCTACCTGGACGACGGCCTCAGCTACGTCATCATCGGCACGGCTGCGGTCAAGAACCCCGGCTTCCTGAGAGACGCCTGCACGGCCTTCGGCGGCCACATCATCGTCGGCCTGGACGCCAAGGACGGCAAGGTCGCCACCGACGGCTGGAGCAAGCTGACCGGCCACGAGGTCGTCGACCTGGCGCTGAAGTTCCAGGACTACGGCGTCGAAGGCGTCATCTACACCGACATCGGCCGCGACGGCATGCTGACGGGCATCAACATCGAGGCCACCGTCAAGCTGGCCCAGGCACTGACCATCCCCGTCATCGCCTCGGGCGGCCTGTCCGACATCGCCGACATCGAGCGCCTGTGCGCCGTGTTTGGCGACGGCGTCGAAGGCGTCATCTGCGGACGCTCCATCTACACCGGGGCGCTGGACTTCGCCGCCGCCCAGGTTCGCGCCGACGAACTCATGGCTGCGGCGGGCTGAAGGCTCAGCTCCTGCGGCGGCGAAGCGCCAGCAAGCCCAGGCCGGCAGCCATCAGCGCGTAGGTCTCGGGCTCCGGTACGGGCGCCAGGAAACTGCGGATCTCGCCGGCGGCGTAGGTGCCGGGCGTGTGGATGTTCACGTAGGCCTTGCCGGCCTGAGCGCCGGTCAACAGCGAGGTGAAGCTGGCGGAGCTGAGCGTGAAGGTGTTGGTATAACTGCCCGACGTGCCCGTCGGAAGGCCCGTGAAGTTCAGCGCGACACCCACGCTTCCCGTGCCGGCCGTCGCCGTGCAGCAGTGGATGTGGTTGCCCGACATGTTGGAGGCGATGCCGGCAAAGGTCTCGTTGACCGTGACGGTCAGCGCCGTGTCGTCGAAGGCGAAGGTGGCGGAGCCGGTGGCCAGGGAGGTCGGCGTCGGTTCACCGGCGGAAGTAAGGGTGGCCTTGAAATTGAACACCGCAGCCTGGGCCGAAGATGCCGAGAGGCCAAGCAGGGCGGCGCTGGCGGCCAGAGCGGCCAGACGGGGTGAAGGCAGTCGCATTGTTGTCTCCGTGGGGTGGGTTGAGCACCCGCGATTTGGCGATGCTTGGCGTTCGCTGCGAAGCCCCTAACCATCGAAGGAATAATTCAGCCTTCGATCACGTCCCTCTGCCATGCTCGCCAAACGAATCATTCCCTGTCTCGACGTCACTGCTGGCCGCGTGGTCAAGGGCGTCAACTTCGTCGGCCTGCGTGACGCCGGCGACCCCGTCGACATCGCCGCCCGCTACAACGAGCAGGGCGCCGACGAGCTGACTTTCCTCGACATCACAGCCACCAGCGATGGCCGTGACCTGATCCTGCACATCATCGAAGCGGTCGCGTCCAAGGTTTTCATCCCGCTGACCGTGGGCGGTGGCGTGCGCGCCGTGGCCGATGTGCGGCGGCTGCTGAACGCTGGGGCCGACAAGGTGTCGTTCAACTCGGCGGCCGTGGCCGACCCAGAATTGATTCGCGCTGCCAGCGACAAGTACGGCGCCCAGTGCATCGTCGTCGCCATCGACGCCAAGCGCCGCGCTGACGGCTCCGGCTGGGACGTCTACACCCACGGCGGCCGCAAGAACGTGGGCCTGGACGCGGTCGAATGGGCTCGCAAGATGGCCGAGTTCGGCGCCGGCGAGATCCTGCTGACCAGCATGGACCGCGACGGCACCAAGAGCGGCTTCGACCTGGCGCTGACCCGCGCCGTGAGCGACGCAGTGCCCGTGCCCGTCATCGCCTCAGGCGGCGTTGGCTCGCTGGACCACCTGGCCGACGGCATCACCCTCGGCGGCGCCGACGCAGTGCTGGCGGCGAGCATCTTCCATTTCGGTGAGCACACGGTGGGCGAGGCCAAGGCGCTCATGGCTGCGCGCGGCATCCCTGTTCGCCTGTGATGGGTGAAGTCCGCATCATTGGCGGCCAGTGGAAGCGCTCCAAGCTCCCTGTGCCTGACCTACCGGGCCTGCGCCCCACGTCCGACCGCATTCGCGAAACCCTCTTCAACTGGCTGGGCCAGACGCTGAACGGCTGGCGCGTGCTCGATGCGTTTGCCGGCAGCGGGGCCTTGGGCTTCGAGGCGGCATCGCGCGGGGCGGATGCCGTCGTGATGGTCGAGCGCGAGGCGGTGCTGGTGGACGGGCTGCGGGCCAGCCAGAAGCGCTTGCAGGCCACCGCCATCACCATCCTGCGGGCCAATGCGCTGAACTGGATGACGGCCAGCGCGGAGCGCTTCGATCTGATCTTTCTCGACCCGCCGTTTGCGGACGACTTGTTCGACCGCGCGCTGGCCGCTGCCGTGCCACTGCTGACGGAAGGCGGTGTGATCTACGTCGAATCTCCTCACGAGATCGCTGCGCCGGCTGGATTCACGTCCTGGCGCCAGGGGCGAGCGGGCAAGGTGCATTTCCAATTGCTCCGGCGCGACGAGAATCCGGGCCCATGACCACGCGCACCATCATCACGGCCATCTACCCAGGCACCTTCGATCCGATCACGCTCGGCCACGAAGACCTGATGCGCCGCGCGGCCGGCATGTTCGAGCGCCTGGTGGTGGCGGTCGCCGTGGGCCACCACAAGAAGACGCTGTTCCCGCTGGACGAGCGCTTGGCGATGGTCCAGGAGGCCGCGGCGCGGAGCTGCCCACAAGGCAATGTCGAGGTCTGCGCCTTCGACGGCCTGCTGCGCGACTTCGTGCGCACCCACGCCGGCCGCGTCGTCGTGCGCGGCCTGCGCACCGGCGGCGACTTCGAATACGAGTTCCAGATGGCCGGTATGAACCGCAAGCTCATGCCCGAGGTCGAGACCATCTTCCTGACGCCCGGCGAGCATCACCAGTACACGTCCAGCACCTTCGTGCGCGAGATCGCGACGCTGGGCGGCGAGGTTGCGGAGTTTGTGTCGCCGGGCGTACTGGCGCGCTTGAACGACAAGTTCAAGGAGGTGTGAGATGGCCTTGATGATCACTGATGAGTGCATCAATTGCGACGTCTGCGAACCCGCCTGCCCGAACAACGCGATCTCCATGGGCGAGGAGTTCTACAAGATCGAGCCGAGCAAGTGCACCGAGTGCGTCGGCCACTTCGACGAGCCGCAGTGCGTGATGCTCTGCCCCGTCGCCTGCATCCCGATCAACCCGACTCACATCGAGAGCCGTGACACGCTGCTGCAGAAGTACCAGCGCCTGACCGCCGCAGCCGCTTAACAAACGTCACGTTTGCTCACGCCGGCAAAGGGCGTGCCTGCCTACAGTCGCGCCGCGACGCAGGAGGCAGCGTGGACGACGACAAGACCGAGACGATAGAGCTGGCGCTTGCGCCGCCTGACCTGAGCACGGGCACGGCCGCAGCGGCGCTGGCGGCGGCGGCATTGCTGGCCGCCTGCGGTGGCGGTGGCAGCGGTGGCCCCGAGTCTGGCGGCACCGCCACACCCGCCGCCGCAGACCCAACGCCGAGCACACCGGCCACGTCCCCGCCCAGCCGCCGCGACGCGGCCCGCTTCCTGAGCCAGGCCAGCTTTGGCGCCACCGGCCCGGCCCAGGTCGACGCCCTCGTCACCCAGGGCTTCGACGGCTGGTTGACGGCCCAGTTCGCCAAGCCCGCCGCCCTGCACATCGACTACCTGAACGGCCAGCGCGGCCGCGACCAGAAGGCCGGCGAGAAGCCCTACCTCGCCGAGGAGACCAGCTACGAAGCCGTCTGGCAGCAGTGGCTCAACGGGGAGGACCAACTCCGCGCGCGCGTCAGTTGGGCGCTGCTGCAGATCTTCGTCATCAGCAATATCGCGCCCGACATCCGCCCGGCGGCCATGAGCAGCTACCTGGACATGCTCAACCGCAACGCCTTCGGCAACTGGCGCACGCTTCTGCAGGATGTGGCCCTGCACCCGGCCATGGGCTACTACCTGAACATGCTGGAGAGCGAGAAGGAGAACGCCGGCAAAGGCACCCACCCGAACGAGAACTTCGCGCGCGAGGTGCTGCAGCTGTTCTCCATCGGCCTCATCCAGCTCAACGCCGACGGTGCGCCGAAGCTCGACGCGGCCGGCAAGACCCAGCCCAGCTACGACGAGAACGTCGTCAAGGGCTTTGCCAAGGCCTTCAGCGGCTGGAGCTTCGGCGGCCTGGACAACACGAAGTCATCTCAATTCCACAACCACGACGACAACGACGAAGCGCTGTGGGTGGTGCCCATGAAGGCCTGGTCCACGTATCACTCGAGCGGCGACAAGCTGCTGCTGGACGGCAAGACGCTGACCGCCGGCCAGACGCCCGAGAAGGACATGGCCGACGCGCTGGACGCCATCTTCCAGCACGCCAACGTGCCGCCGTTCTTCTCGAAGCAGCTCATCCAGCGCCTGGTGACCAGCAACCCCAGCCCGGCCTACGTGGGCCGCGTGGCGGCGGTGTTCGTCAACGACGGCGCGGGCGTGCGCGGCAACCTGAAGGCCGTCGTGCGCGCCGTGCTGATGGACGCCGAGGCGCGCGGCGACAACCCGGCCGCCAACATCGCCAAACAGCGCGAGCCCGTCATCCGCTTCGCCAACATGCTGCGCGGCCTGGGCGCCAAGAGCACCAGCGGCCTCAACCGCATCCAGTACCTGGATAGCAGCGACGACGCGCTGGGCCAGAGCCCCTTGCTGGCGCCCTCGGTTTTCAACTTCTACGCGCCCGGCTACCGCCCGGCCGGGCCCATCGCCGCGCAGGGTTGGGTCGCGCCCGAGTTCCAGATCAGCGGCGAAACGGCCGTCGCTGGCTCGCTGAACTTCTTTGCCGACCTCTTCAACGGCGGCGGCTACGGCTGGCCCGAGGAGCACCGCTTGAAGCTCGACCTCGCCAGCCTCGCGGCGCTTGACGCCGCGGCGTTGATCGACCGGCTGGACCTGCTCTTCTTCAACCTTGGCATGAGCGCTGCCACGCGCGAGCGGCTCACCACTCTCATCGGTGCCGTCAAAGGCAAGACCGACAAGGTCAAGGCCGCGTTGATCGTCACCGCCCTCAGCCCCGATCACGTCATTCAAAGATGAAGCGCCGCCACCTGCTGCAGATGGGCGCCGCTGCCGCGCTCAACCCCTGGGCCCAGATGCAGGCCCTTGCCCAGACCGCCCCGGCTGCCGGCGACTACCGTGCCCTGGTCTGCGTCTTCATGTTCGGCGGCAACGACGGCAACAACCTGCTCGTGCCGACCGACGCGCGCTACGCCGCCTACCAGCGCGCCCGGCCCAACCTTGCTCTGTCCAGCGCCACGCTGCTGCCGCTGACACTCTCCAACGCCACCGGCCTGGCCCTGCACCCGGCCTTCACGGGCCTGCAAGGCCTGGTCAACGCGGGCCAGGGCAGCGTCATCGCCAACATCGGCCCGTTGCTGCAGCCCACCACCAAGGCGCAGTGGGAGGCGCGCAGCGTGCCGCTGCCCTACAACCTGTTCTCGCACAGCGACCAGCAGGGCGCCTGGCAGAGCGGCGTCGTCGAGGCGCCGCCGCGCAACGGCTGGGGCGGCCGGCTGCTGGAGCGCGCCGTGGCCGAGGGCCAGGCCAACCGTGGCTACGCGGCCATCAGCCTGTCCGGCGGCAACATCTGGGAGGCCGGCGACAAGAGCCTCACGCCCTACCGCGTGTCGGCCTCGGGGCGCTTCGGTTTCGACTTCTACAACCCCAATGCCAAGGCCGGCAGCGACCCGCTCTCGGCGGCCGTCGCCGCCACGCTGGCCGAGACGCGCAGCCACCCCTTCGAGCAGACCTGGCTCAACATGATGGGCCGCAGCATCGAGGTGCAGCGCGTGCTGGCCAGCGCGCTGTCGAGCAGCAGCGTCGCCACGCCCTTCCCGGACACGGGCCTGGGCCGCCAACTCGGCATGACCGCCAAGCTCATCGCTGCGCGCGGGGCGCTGGGCCTGTCGCGCCAATGCTTCTTCACGTCCATCGGCGGCTTCGACACGCATGGCGACGACCAGCTGCAACGCCAGGCCGATAACTTCGCCGAGATTGATGCCGCCGTCACGGCCTTCAACACGGCGATGGGCGCGCTCGGCCTGGCCGACAGCGTGACCCTCTTCAGCGCCAGCGACTTCGGCCGCAACCTGACCAGCAACGGCGCGGGGACGGACCACGGCTGGGGCAGCCACCACTTCGTGGTCGGCGGTGCGGCGCGTGGGGCTGGATCAGGGAATGGCGGCAAGCTGCTGGGGCGCATGCCGGACCTGACGATCAATGGGCCGGACGACGTGGGGCAGGGGGTGTGGCTGCCGACGACGGCGACCGACCAGCTCGGCACGGAGCTGGCGCGGTGGTTTGGGGCAGATGCGACGACGCTGGCGGCGGTGTGGCCGCATTGGGGTGGGTTTGATCGGCTGGCGGGTTGGGCTTAGAGCCGCGCGTTTTCGATGGCTGCATTTGCTGCCAATTCGTTGGCATAGTCGGCTCCCTCAAGAGGCTTCCTGGCGAGCTCCCAGATATCGAGCGCCGCTGCGATCTGCCCAATGCCGCACAGCACGCTCATGCACATGGTTCATCACCTATCCCGTTTGAATGCGCTCCTTGCGGCCTTCTTGATGGCCGCTTGCGCAAGCACGGCCAATGCCGACAACTCACAGAGCAAGGCAAGCAGGCGAGAGGCGCCTAGTACCAATCTAGTCACCGTGGATCAGTTGCCCAATGAATGGCAGCAGGGGCTGGCACTTCCTCGCAGTGCGATGGCGTATTGCTCGATCGAAGCGACACAGCGCGCGTTGCGGGGAGACGAGCGAAAAGCCTTCATGCTGGCATGCACAGGCCTGTCTATTCGGGCGGACCGGTTCGCCTTCACGAGATGCAAGGCTCAGTCGGTTGGTCTTGAGGGGAAAGAGTTCCTGGACAGCTACAAAGGCTGTCTATTTTCGAGCGGGGCCAGGAGCAGCTAGCTTCTTCTTCAGAGCGGGGATCTTCGTTTGCGCGATGGGAAGGATTTCTAGCCCATTGCAAGTTCGTCAGTTCGCAAACACCGCCCTCAACACAAACGCCAGCCTCGCCCCCGCCGCCGTCAGCTGCTGCCGCTTGATCGCATCAGCCCTGGCGCTGTAGCCACTCGGCAGGCTTACCGTCCAGTGCGAACCCTGCCTGGCCGAGAACTTCAGGCCTTGGAAGGCCAGCCCCGCCTGTTCCAGCGACTGCATGGCCCAGTGGGCTGGCCAGTCTGCCGGGTCATCCGGGTTCGCGTGGACCTTGCGCGCCTCGGCCAGCCAGGCGGCGTCGACACGTGAGGGCTTGAGCTTGTCGGGCACGCTGTCCCACAGCGTGTGCAGCTTCAGCGGGCCCGAGCCTGCCGTGGCGGGGCCGGGCGGTGCAGTGGCCACCCAGAGGCTGTTGCCGCCGACGGTGAAGCTGTTCTCGTCCAGCCCGGTCTTGTCCGGGTCCACGCGCTGGCCCTGTGCGTTGAGGTAGACCGCGCCTACATGCAGGGGCTGGTGCAGGTCGCCCACCAGGTGGGTCAGCACCAGCAGCGCCTCGCGCCGGCTCTTGAACTGCGGTTGGCCCGGCGCCGGCTTGCCCTGCAGCACGAGGATGGCCTGGCGCAGCGCGCCCGCCACGTCGTCGCTGCGCGTGCCGACGAAGCCCAGCAGGTAGCGGCTGCGCTGCACGGCGATGTCGGCGTAGTGCGTCTGGCGGTGGCAGCTGTCCTCGTCCATGCCGATGCGGCACTGCCTGTCGTTGCGCTTCACGTAGTCGGCCATCTCGGCGATGCGGGTCGGCGTTTCCAGCGGCGCGCACTCGACGTACTTGCCGGGCGCCGGGTAGGTGTAGCCATCCTTCGGCGAGATGCCCTTCACGCAGTCGGCCCAGATCGAGGCCAGCGGCAGCGGGATGTCGCCCAGCAGCGCCGCCACACGGGCCTCGGTGGGTGTGCCCTTGAGCAGGCCGGCGGCGATGGTCGCCACGGTCTGGTGGCCATCGGGGCCCCAGGCATGAGCCAGCAGCGGCGCAGCGGTCAGGGCAAGGGCGATCAGGCGTCGCATGGGTTCTCCGTCAGGCAGTCATGCAATTAGGCCCGCCAGTCTGCCCGGCTGGAAGTGCAGGTCAATGAAGTCCGCGAGGCCGTCGAACACGGCCTCCAGCGGCCGGCCCGTCTGGCCGAACAGGGCCTGCAGCACGGCGGGTTGTTCGAACAGGCCGTGGGCGTAGACGCCCAGCACCCGACCGGCCTGCCAGCCGATGGCCTCGCCCGCCGCGTTGCACAGCGCCACCTGCGGCGGCGGCAGGCCCGGGTGGGGCTGGGTACGGCCGTGGCGGATCTCGTAGCCCTCGGCCTGAAGCCCGGCCAGCGCGCCCCAGGGGCCATCCGTCGCGCCGAAGTGCAGAGCGGTGCTGCGCAGCAGTTTCTCGGTCTCGAACACGGTTACCAGCGGCAGCAGGCCCAGGCCGGGCGCGTTGCCATCGACGCCATGCGTGTCGATCAGCGCCTCGCCCAGCATCTGCAGGCCGCCACAGATGCCCAGCACGCGGCCGCGATGGCTGTTGATGGCCAGGTCGAGCTTCTGTGCGCGCAGCCAGGCCAGGTCGGCTGCGGTGGACTTGCTGCCGGGCAGGATGATCCAGTCCGCGCCGGCCAGGTCGCGCGGCTCGCGCGCCCACGACAGGCGCACGCCGGGCAGTTGGCGCAGCGGCTGGAACTCGTCCAGGTTGGACAGGCGCGGGTAGGCGATGACGGCGATGTGCAGGCCCTCGCCAGTGGCGGCGCTGTCAAACACGCCGTCTTCCTCGGGCAGGCCGTGGCCGCGCCACATCGGCAGCGTGGCGATGGTGGGCACGCCGGTCAGCGCCTGCAATTGCTCGGGGCCGGGCGCCAGCAGGCCGGCGTCGCCGCGAAAGCGGTTCAGCACAAAGCCCTTGACCTGCGCACGCACGTCGGCCGGCATCAGTTGATGCGTGCCGTAGAGGTGGGCGAAGGCGCCGCCGCGGTCGATGTCGGTGACGAGCAGGCAGGCGGCATTGGCGTCGCGTGCCGTGCCGAGGTTCACGTAGTCGCTGGGCGCGAGGTTGATCTCGGCCGGCGAGCCGGCGCCCTCGATGACGACGACATCGTTCTCGCCCATCAGCTCCAGCAGCGCTGCGCGGGCGCGCGGCTTGAGCAGCGCGCTGCGCTCGCGCCAGGGCATGCGGGACAGCGCGGCGTCCACCTCGCCCAGCACGACGACCTGGCTCTGCGTGTCGGCCTCGGGCTTGAGCAGCACGGGGTTCATGCGCACCTCGGGCACGCGGCGTGCAGCCATGGCCTGGAAGTACTGGGCGCTGCCGATCTCGCCCATGCCGCCATTCAGACCGGGCACCACGCGCGCGTTGTTGCTCATGTTCTGCGCCTTGAAGGGCGCGACCTTCAGGCCTTGCCGTGCATACCAACGGCACAGCGCCGTGGCCAGCCAGCTCTTGCCCGCGCCGCTGGTGGTGCCCAGCACCATGACTGCTTTTCCGCGACTCATGAATCTTCTCCCTCGATTTCAAGCAAGGCCAGCTGCAGCGCCTGCTGCGCGGCCGGTGGCCGGGCCGACACACGCACCCAGCCGGGCAGGCCAAAGCTGGCGGCGTCGCGCACACGGATGCCACGCTCGCGCAGGCGCGGCGCGATGTCGGCGCGGGGCGGGCGGGCCAGCCAGAAGTTGGTGCAGCTCGGGCGCTGATGCCAGTCCAGCTCGGCCTGCAGCGCGCGCTGGGCGGCGGTCCAGTCGCGCAGCGTGGCGCGGGCGTTCAACAGCCAGGCTTGCGTGTCGTCGTCCAGCCAGTGGGTCAGCATGGCGACGCCTTCGGCCGACAGCACCCAGCTGGGGGCGAGCGACAGCGCGTGGGCCCAGACCTCGTCGGCCGCTGGCGCGATGGCGTAACCGGCACGGATACCGGTCAGCCCAAGCGCCTTGTTAGGGCAGATCAGTTGCCAGGCGCCGGGCGGCAGCGCGGGCGCGTCGCCTTGCAGGCGCAGCGCCTCGTAGGCGCGATCGACGATGACGAGATGGCCGTCCAGCGCGGGCCAGGCCGCCACGCTCGCACCGGTCGGGTTGCACGGCTCGCAGATCCAGACCAGGGCCGGCGCGGTGGGCTGGATGTGAGTTGGATCGGCATAGGCCTTCACGGCCAGACCGAGGGCCTGGGCTGCGAGCGCGTAGTCGCCGAAGCCCGGCTGTGGCACCCACACCTCGCGGCGGCCGGCGAGGCTGGCGGCCAGCGTCAGGCGGCGAATGCCCTCGGCGCCGCCGGCCGTGGGCAGGGTGAGGTCTTCATCGCCCAGCCGGCGTCGCAGCGCGCGGTAGCTCGGGTCCGGGTAGTTCTGCCGGTCGGCCGCCCGCACGGCGTTCATCAGCGCGGGCGGCGGGCCTAGCGGGCTGGCGTTGCTGGAGAAATCGAATGCCGCTGCGGGCCCGTCGTCGGGGCCGCCGTGTTCGGGCAACAAGGGTGTGTTCATGATCTCAGCGTCCAGGCCAGCGTGGCGATCAGCGCAGTGCCGGCGACGACAGCGTGCCATGCCACGGCGCGCGCCGCGTGCAGGTCGTCGGGCGCTACCTGCCGGCCGTCGGCGTGCAGCGTGTAGACGCCGGGCTTGCCCAGGCGCAGGCCGAGCCGCAGCGCCATCGCCGCCATCGGCCAGCCGCTGTTGGGCGACGGGGTGCGGCGGGCTTCGCGCAGCAGCCTGGGCAGCGACGGCGGCAGCAGCACCAGCGCCGTCAACCGCGCCGGCAGCCAGGACAGCACGTCGTCAGCACGCGCTGCCCACTTGCCGCACCACTCGCGCTCATCGCGGTAGCCCCACATCGCATCCGCCGTGTTCGCGAAGCGGTAGATGGCCGCACCCGGCAGGCCCAGCAGCGCGAACCAGAACAGCGGCGCGATGACCGAGTCGTTCAGGTTCTCGGCCAGCGTCTCGATGACGGCCTCGCGCACCTCGGCCGCGGTCAGCGCGGTGGTGTCGCGGCTGACGAGGCGCGACAGGCGCGCGCGACCGGCGTCGAGAGATTCGGCCAGCGCGGTTTCGACGGCCATCGCTTCGTCC
>Ga0307515_10022700_pt1 | contig 11044 bp, 9 predicted proteins | sample 17_EM_MG_FD_194513 | JGI IMG/M metagenome (GOLD analysis project Ga0307515, IMG submission 194513) | Populus trichocarpa ectomycorrhiza microbial communities from riparian zone in the Pacific Northwest, United States - 17_EM | ecosystem: Host-associated > Plants > Roots > Unclassified | place...
GCGGGGCGCCGCGGCGCTTTTCGCGATGAGTCTTGGCATGGGCGCACCGCTTCTGGTCGTTGGCGCTTCGGCTGGAAAACTGCTTCCACGCGCGGGTGCGTGGATGGACACGGTGAAAAAGCTCTTCGGAGTAATGATGCTCGCCGTTGCAGCTTGGATGCTCGCGCGTGTCGTGCCCGAGCGCTTTGCTCTCATTCTTTGGGCCGTTCCGGCATTGGTTGCGGCCTATTTGCTGTGGCAATTCACGGCACGCGCGGCATCCACAAAAGTTGTCCTGCGCTTCGCAGGCGTCGCGGCCGGCGTTTACGGCTTGGTGTTGGTTGCCGGCGCTGCACTCGGCGGCACCGATCCGCTTTCTCCGCTGCCGCGCATGGTGAAGGGTAATCACGCCGAACTGCCCTTTCAAACGATCAAATCCGTCTCGGATCTTCAGCGCGAAGTCGATGCGGCAAAGGCGAAGGCGCAACCGGTGCTTCTCGATTTCTACGCGGACTGGTGCGTCTCTTGTAAAGAGATGGAGAAATACACGTTCAGCGACGCTGCAGTGCAGGCTTCACTGAAGCACGCGCGCTTGCTTCGAGCGGATGTCACAAAGAACGACGAACAGGATCAAGCGCTGCTCAAGCACTTTGGCATCTTTGGCCCACCGACCATTGCGTTCTTTGGGGCGAACGGCGAGGAACGCCGCAACTATCGCGTGGTGGGCTATATGAAAGCGCCGGAGTTCGCTTCGCTCACTCAGCAAGCGATGAATTGATGCGTCGATCATGACGCCTGTCGCCTCGCGCGCGCTGACATGGGCGCTGGTCATCGCGGTTGCTGGTGTCAGCGGCTTTGCGGCGTATACCGTCGCGAACCGCTCAAGTGAAGGACTGCGCCCGATCGAGCGGACGCCGCTCCCGCTTGAGACCGCGAGCCCATCTCCCGGGAACGACAGCGAATTGCACGAGCGCATCATGCGTCCGATTCCGGAGCGTCTTCCTGCCTTCACGCTGAACGACCTGCAAGGCCATCCACGAAGTCTGTCGAATTGGTCGGATCGTCCCTTGCTCGTGAATTTTTGGGCCACTTGGTGCGAGCCCTGCCGGCGGGAGATCCCATTGCTCATCAAGCTGCGCCGAGTACATGCGCCGGACCGGCTGGAAGTCATCGGCATCGCCGTGGATTTTCGCGAAGCGGTTTTGAAGTACGGCCGGCAGATGGGTATCGACTATCCTGTATTGATCGGAGAGCAAGAGGGCCTCGACGCCATCGAAGCGTTCGGCATGCAGCCTGTTTTTCCGTTCAGCGTGTTTGCGGATCGCCAGGGACGAATCGTTGCGATCCGAGTCGGCGAGCTGCACGAGGATGAAGCCGATTTCATTCTCGGCGAGGTCCAGGCCATCGATGCGGGCCAACGGACGCTCGAAGAAGCCAAGCATTCCATTGCCGCTAAGCTCCGGGAGCTGGCGGTAAATCGTGCGACATTGGAGACGCATGGTGAACACGCTGGCCATGCTGAAGACGAGTAGCCGCAAGCTCGTTCGCCACGAAGCTTAACCACTGCCATTCTGCGGTCGGAACTCGCGACCATCGTGCCGAAAAGGGCTTGGCGGCCCGCCCCTGAAACCGCCCATCTGTTCCAAAAAGTATCCGAACGCCTGCGAATTGGGTTACATTCGCGGCGGTTTACATAGCCTAAGGGAAGTTCTCGAGCGAATGGCGCGTTTGTTGTTACTCAATGGTCCGAATCTGAATTTGTTGGGTAGCCGCGAACCCAAGGTATACGGCAGCGACACTTTGGATTCCATCGAGAAGCACGTAACGAATGTCGCCGCTCAGCTCGGTCATGAGCTGATAGCGTTTCAGAGCAATGCTGAGCATGAGCTCATTGGCCGTATCCATGCGGCTGCGAAAGAAGGCGTGGCGTTTGCCGTTTTCAATCCAGGTGCATTTACGCACACGAGTATTGCCCTGCGGGATGCCCTACTCGGCGTGCAATTGCCGTTTATCGAGGTCCACTTGTCGAACCCTCAGACGCGGGAGCCGTTTCGCAAGCATTCGTACTTCGCGGACATTGCGGTCGGCTGCATCGCCGGCTTTGGCGCATTCGGCTACGAGCTCGCCGTGCGAGCCGCAGCCCATAAGCTCAGCCGAACGTCTTAAGTTCGACGATGGACTACCTAATTGATAACCGTATTTTTGGGGAGCACTCCGGGCATGGATATCCGTAAGGTCAAAAAGCTGATCGAGCTGCTGGAGGAATCCGGCATCGCCGAAATTGAGATCAAAGAAGGCGAGGAAGCGGTTCGCATCAGTCGCATGCCCACGGGCATCAACATCGGTGCGCACATGCCAACCTTTGCGATGCCTGCACCGGTGGCCCATCCTGCGGCGGCCGCGCTAGCGGCGCCCGTTCCTGAGACAGCTCCGGCCGCGAAACTGAAGCCGAACGAGCATGTCGTTACCGCGCCGATGGTCGGCACGTACTACTCCGCCCCGTCTCCGGGCGCGAAGTCGTTTGTCGAAATTGGCGACGAGGTCAAAGTGGGTCACGTTCTGTGCATCATCGAAGCGATGAAGATGATGAATCAGATCGAAGCCGACAAGGCGGGACGCGTCGCGTCCATCATGGCCAAGAACGGCGACCCGGTCGAGTTCGGCCAACCTCTGTTCGTTATCGAATAGCGCCCCATGCTCGAAAAGGTTGTCATCGCCAATCGCGGCGAGATCGCGCTGCGAATTCTGCGCGCGTGTCGCGAGCTCGGCATCAAGACTGTGGCCGTTCATTCCACTGCGGATTACAGCCTCAAGCACGTTTTACTCGCGGACGAATCGGTGTGCATTGGGCCACCGCCGTCTGCGGGCAGCTACCTCAATATGCCCGCGATTATCAGTGCGGCCGAGGTTACCGATTCCGTTGCCATCCACCCCGGCTACGGATTCCTTTCCGAGAATGCGGACTTTGCGGAGCGGGTCGAAAAGAGCGGCTTCGTCTTCATCGGTCCGAAGGCCGAAACGATCCGCATGATGGGAGACAAGGTCTCCGCGATCCGCGTGATGAAAGCCCACGGCGTGCCGTGCGTGCCAGGGTCAGACGGACCGCTTGGCCCGGATGCGGATGAGAACCTCCGTGTCGCGCGAGATATCGGCTATCCCGTAATCATCAAAGCATCCGGCGGCGGCGGCGGGCGCGGCATGCGCGTAGTACACAGCGAAGCGTCGCTGCTGAACGCCATCGGCATCACTCAAGCAGAAGCCCGCACCGCCTTCGGAAACGATCAGGTGTACATGGAGAAGTTTCTCGAGCGTCCGCGCCATATCGAGGTGCAGGTGCTCGCGGACGGCCACGGTAACGTGATTCATCTCGGCGAGCGCGATTGCTCCATGCAGCGGCGCCATCAGAAAGTGATCGAGGAAGCGCCGGCGCCCGGTATCACGCCGCGTCAGCGCAAGCTCATCGGCGACCGGTGTGTCGATGCGTGTCGTGCCGTGAAATATCGAAGCGCGGGCACGCTCGAATTTCTCTTCCAGGATGGCGAGTTCTATTTCATCGAAATGAACACGCGTATCCAAGTGGAGCATCCCGTCACGGAACTGATCACGGGAATCGACCTGGTTAAAGCGCAGCTGCTTATCGCAAGCGGCGAAAAGCTGCCGTACACGCAGAACGACGTGCAGATTCGCGGTCACGCCATCGAATGCCGCATCAACGCCGAAGATGCAAAAACATTCATGCCGTCGCCGGGACCGATTCGACTCTGGCATGCGCCGGGCGGCCCCGGCATCCGTGTGGACAGCCATGTGTATTCCGGGTACAGCGTGCCGCCGCACTACGATTCGCTGATCGGTAAAGTCATTGCACATGGCGAAACGCGGGAAGCCGCAATTGCTCGAATGAAGAACGCCCTGGCGGAGATGGTCGTCGAAGGTATCAAGACGAACATCGCTCTCCACCAGGAAATCTTCAATCACGCGGCCTTCCGCAGTGGCGGCCAGGACATCCACTACTTGGAACGCCGGCTCGGCCTGCGGTAGCGGGGCCGGCGGCGGACAATTCCGGGCGGATTTCGGGCGGCGCAAAGACGGGTGCTTTGCGGCGCATCCCCCTAGTAGACTTGGCGCCAAATGCCGCAACTCGCCCTCAGCTTTCCGCTCGGTCGCCGGGACGCCCAGTCCGCCGAATCGGCGTGCTTTGAGGCCGGCGCGCTGGCGGTAACGCTTACGGATTTACACGACGATCCGGTGTTGGAACCGGCGCCGGGCGAAGTGCGGCTGTGGCCGCAGACGCGGGTGCAGGCGTTGTTCGACGGCGCTGTCGCGCCGGCCGATGCCGCTTCGGCGGTGTCGTCTTTTCTCGATCTTGCCCTCGAGGAGATCGAATTGACGGTACTGGCGGATCGGCTTTGGGAACGCGAATGGTTAAAAGACTTTCACGCCACGCGCTTCGGCAAGCGTCTGTGGATCTCGCCACACCATGAAACGGTCGATGATCCGAATGCAGTCGTGGTCAACCTCGATCCTGGGTTAGCGTTCGGTACCGGCACGCATGCAACGACGGCATTGTGTCTCGAATGGCTAGACTCAAACTTGTATCGCGACGCCAAGGTCGTCGACTACGGCTGCGGTTCCGGGATTCTGGCCTTGGCCGCGGCTCGACTTGGCGCGCGCTCGGTGGCTTGCTTCGATATCGATCCGCAGGCGTTGATCGCCACGCGCGATAACGCGGTGGCCAATGGCTTGCTCGAACGTATTGAAATTGTGGATTCGCCCGATAGCTTGCCCGCACAGGTCGATGTGTTGTTGGCGAACATTTTGTCGGCGCCGCTGTGCGCACTGGCCGCGGACTTCGCGGCGCGTGTGACGCCGGGCGGAGCCGTCGTACTCGCTGGTTTAATGGAGCACGAGGTCTCCGAAGTGACGGACGCTTATCGCGAATGGTTCGACGTTCAGCGCTTCGGCGCTCGTGACACTTGGGTGTGTCTCGCGGGCGCGCGCCGCGTCAACACTGCGTGACCGCATGTTCACCACGTGCCCTAAGTGCTCTCTCACGCTAGTCGTGACCACTGCGGACCTCCGGGCCGCACAGGGCTTCGTACGATGCGGCCGTTGCTCCAATGTGTTCAACGCGCTAGCGAACCTTTCCGAAGATCGTGCCGCGAATGCGGAAACCGCAAACACCGGGCAACAACGCATTCTTCAGCAGCAGCCGCCCATCGACTTTGTCGAGAGCGGAACGCCCGAGGAATCTCCTCGTTATGAAGAGGCTCCTCGTTACGAGGAACCTCCTGCTCCGCCGCCGCGCACAGCGCCGCAGCCGAACTTCAACCCACCGTCGCAACCGCAATTGCAACGTCCTTCGATCGAACAGGAATACGATCCACTGCCACAGCGCGCGGCGGCACCAAAGTTCGAGCTGCCACCGCAACAGCGGCCGCCTGCTCCGCAACCCAATGCGCAGCGAACTAGCGCTCCGACGCAGACTCCAGCGCCGCGAGCACCTTCGCAACCTCAGGCGAAGCGCGCCTCGGGTCAGCAAGCGTTGGGTCAACGGGGTGCGCAGCTCCCACCGCCGACCGCTGAAGACCTCGATCAGATTCCGGATATCTCACTAGAGTTCGACGCGCAGTCAACGGACATCTCTCAGGTGTTCGTGCAACAACCCGCGCGGCGAGTGGTCATGGACGGCAACACCGGCACGTTCGAGACCATTGCCCTGAAGGAAACGCCACCCGCAGAGGATGCTGATGACGACGGGTTTGGCTCACAGCTTCGCGCGCTCGCCGCGCAGTTGAGTCCAAGCGCAACGCCACCAGCGCCTGCTCCGCCGGCACGAAATGCTCGGGCAGCAAAACAGAACGTCGCAGCCCCGTCCGCCCGAGATACTGGCGCGACCGGTAGCAATCCGATTCTGCGCATGCGGCCGCCAACGAGCGATGCCGCGGTCGCGCGACAAACGCAAGCCGTCCCGGCTCAAGTTGCTCCGCAGGCGAAACAGACGCCAGCGCCGAGTCGTGATGCGCCAGCAGCGCCGCGTGCCGTACCGGCGCGCGATCCATCGAGCACCGGAAGTAATCCGGTGTTGCGTGTTCGAACAACAGTCAACGACGCACCGGTGGAAGATCTCGAGCCCGTCGTCAGACAGAGTACCGGGGCACCGAACGCAGATGCCCAACCGATAGTGCGTCAATCGACTGGTGCACCAGAGGCTCAGACGCTGGTTCGCCAATCGACTGGCGTGCCGGCGGATGCGCAGACGCTAGCTCGTCAATCGATCGGTGCGCCGTCAGATACGCAGACGCCGGTTCGTCAATCGAACGGCGCGCCAGCAGATGCGCAGACTCTGGCTCGTCAATCGAACGGTGCGTCGTCAGATGTACAGACGCTGGTTCGTCAATCGAACGGTGCGCCGTCAGATGTGCAGACACTCGTTCGTCAAACCGCCGGTTCTCCGGCGCGTGAGTCACCTCCGCGGAAGCCGGAGCGCCGAGCGCTCGCGCGCGGAAACTCGTCATCGCGTGCCGTCGCCAAAGCGGCACCCGAGCGCAAGGGACGTTCACCGGAAGAGCTCATTCAAGCCGCGGCGGAAGTCGTACGACGTGCGGGGCGCAAACGTGCGGTCGCGAATGGCGGCAACGTGGGCTACAACGATGACATGGAAACGGATCTGAATATCGTTCCTGATATATCCGAAAGTTTCCCGACGCGTATCAGGCGTCGAGCCTTCGAAGCCATAGAGACAGACGGCGCCGCGCTCCGCGCGCGCATACCTTCTTTGAGTTGGGGAGCCGCCGCCGTGGCGCTCTCTGCTCTGTTCGTGTTTCAAGTCATCAATCATTACCGCAGCGAATTGGCCACCAGCGATCGTTTGCGCAAGCCGCTGACTTCGTTGTACGGCGCCTTGGGTGTAAAGATCGTACCGCGCTGGGATATCGGCGCTTACGAAGTGCGCCAATTAGGTGCGCTCGCCGGTGGGGGCACGCCAAGTCGGCTTACGGTGCGATTGAGCGTCAAGAACGGCGCGAAGAGCGCGCAGCCTCTGCCTTATCTGCGCGTCACTGTGCAAGATCGTTTTGGCAATCGCGTTGCCTCTCGAGATGTGCCTCCCCAGGTGTACTCACCGAAGCGCGCCGGCACGTTGCTTGATGCAGATTCGCGTATAGACGCAGAGGTAGCCTTCGTCGACCCAGGCCAAAGTGCCGTCGGCTTCGAAATCGATGCGTGCTTGCCCGCTGCTTCCGGGCGCATCGCCTGCGCCAACGATCAGATCGCGCGCTAATGCGCATCGGTCCCTACGAATTGCCGTCGATTGCGGTGCTCGCACCCATGGCCGGTGTAACCGATCGACCCTTCCGAATTCTGTGTCGTCAACTCGGCGCAGGTCTTGCGGCATCCGAAATGCTCACATCGGATGTGCGTCTTTGGAGTACGCCGAAATCTCGCCGACGAATGAATCATGAAGGTGAACCAGAACCCCGCGTGGTGCAACTCGCGGGCGCGGATCCTCAAGCACTAGCGGAAGCCGCGAAGCTCAATGCCGATCTCGGCGCGCAGATCATAGACATCAACATGGGATGTCCCGCAAAAAAAGTTTGCGGAAAACTATGCGGCTCCGCGCTCTTGCAAGATGAATCGCTCGTCGCGGAAATTTTAGATTCAGTCGTGCATGCAGCGGGCGTGCCAGTAACGCTCAAGATCCGCACGGGATGGAGCACGCAATCGCGCAACGGCGTGCGCGTCGCACAACTTGCTGAAAGCTGCGGCATTCAAGCGCTTGCAGTGCATGGACGCACACGCGAAGAGTTCTATAACGGCGAAGCAGAGTACGACACCATTCGCGATATCAAATCGGCTGTAAGGATTCCTGTCATCGCGAATGGCGACATCACAAACGCGGGTAAAGCGCGTGAGGTGCTTGATTTCACTCGCGCTGACGGAGTAATGATCGGCCGCGCGAGCCATGGCGCGCCATGGGTTTTTCGCGATGTCAACGCGCAACTTTCATCGAAGGCAAGCCTTCCGCCGCTAGCGCCCGCGAAAATGAGTGCTATCATCCTCGCGCATCTCGAATCCCTGTACGCGTTCTACGGCGAAGACACCGGGGTTCGAATCGCACGCAAACACCTCGGCTGGTATAGCGAGCAGCTTCCCGATTCGGCGAATGTGCGCCGAGTTTTAATGGCTGCAGGGGACACGGCTTCGCAGTTTGCGTTGGCAAAGAAAAATTTAGATGAATGGGTCGACAGGCAAGCGCAAGCTGCCTGAGAGCTAGATGGGTTCGGGGATCGTCCAATGCCAGCGAAGAGAAACGGTCGGGCTCGAAGGGAAATCGTTACTAGAGCCAACGGCAAGGAGCTCCCGCTGCGCTCGCACGCAGAGCGTGCGCTCAACGATTATTTTGCGAGCCTGAACGGCCATAGCCCCGCGCATCTATACGATCTCGTGCTGCGCGAAGTCGAAGAGCCTTTGTTGAAGGCTGTCCTGCATTACACCGAAGGCAATCAAGTCCGCGCGGCCGACATCCTCGGCATCAATCGCGGTACCTTGCGCAAAAAACTGCGTTCTTTCGGCCTTTCGGGCTGACGCCCGAGGCGGTCATGCTCGTTCCCGTTCGCCGCGCCCTGCTGTCCGTATCGGACAAAACCGGAATCGTCGAATTCGCCTCTGCCTTAGCGCAGCTCGGCGTCGACATCATTTCAACAGGTGGAACTGCGCGCTTACTTCAAGAGCGCGGCATCCCCGTGCGCGAAGTAGCAAGCGTCACGGGCTTTCCGGAAATGATGGATGGCCGAGTCAAGACATTGCACCCGAAGATTCACGGCGGGTTGCTGGGTCGCCGTGGTATCGACGATGCGGTGATGTCTTCACACGGCATTCAGCCCATCGATCTTCTAGTAGTAAATCTGTACCCATTCGCACAAACGGTCGCACGTCCGAATTGTACGTACGCTGATGCAGTAGAGAACATAGACATCGGCGGGCCCGCGATGGTGCGAGCGGCCGCGAAAAATCATGAATCGGTTGTCGTTGCCGTCGATCCGGCGGACTACAACGTGTTGCTCGAGCAGCTTCGCGCAAACGGCTGTAGCACATCGTTTGAAACGCGAGCGCGCCTCGCCGCAAAAGCGTATGCACATACAGCTCGATACGACACGATGGTGTCCGCCTACTTGATGGCAACCAGCAAGACATCCGCTGAACGCTTTCCCGATGCTTTGCCGCTCGTATTCGAAAAAGTAAACGATCTACGCTACGGCGAGAATCCTCACCAGAGCGCTGCCTTTTATCGCGAGCCTGCCACACGTGGTGCGAGTGTCGCGTCAGCCACTGTGCTGCAGGGGAAAGAACTTTCCTTTAACAACATTGCAGACGCCGACACGGCTGTTGAGTGCGTACGACAGTTTGAGCAATCCGCCTGCGTTATCGTTAAACACGCAAATCCTTGCGGTGTGTCGGTGGCTGCTTCACCTCTTGAAGCATACGACCGCGCGTATCGTACTGACCCGACATCTGCGTTCGGCGGAATCATCGCATTTAACCGAGAGCTTGATGCGCAGACAGCCCAAGCGATTGTCGATCGCCAGTTTGTCGAAGTAATCGCCGCACCGTCTGTCGCTGAGAGCGCAAAGGGCGTACTCGCGTCGAAACCGAATGTGCGAGTGCTTGTGCTGGGCGATCTCAGTAGCGTGCCACCTGGCGAGTTGGAGTTCCGTAGCATCACTGGCGGGCTGCTGGTGCAAACGCGAGATACCGGTGCGGTTACTGCATCGGAACTCAAAGTCGTCACTGAACGGAAGCCCAGCCCGCGCGAGTTGGAAGATCTGCTCTTTGCCTGGCGCGTTGCGAAATTTGTTAAATCCAATGCGATTGTGTACACGCGTGATGGCATGACCATCGGCGTCGGTGCGGGGCAAATGAGTCGCGTGTATTCAAGCCGTGTAGCTGCGATGAAAGCAGCAGACGAGAAGCTTGAAGTCCAAGGGGCCGCGATGGCCTCAGACGCGTTCTTTCCGTTTCGGGACGGCATTGATATCGCTGCCGAGTACGGCGTACTCGCGGTCATTCAGCCCGGCGGCTCCAAGAATGATCCGGAAGTCATTGCCGCCGCGAACGAGCACGGCATGGCCATGGTCTTCACCGGCATGCGCCATTTTCGGCACTAGGAGCCTGTCCAGCAATGGATCACCTACTGCCCATTACTCGGACAGACTCCAAGTCCAGATGAAAGTGCTCATCGTCGGCTCTGGCGGCCGAGAGCACGCGCTGGCCTGGAAATGCGCGGCGTCCCCGCGTGTCAGCGAAGTACTCGTTGCGCCGGGTAACGCGGGCACAGCCACCGAGGCAAGCGTGCGCAACGTTAACGTCGCTGCTGAAGACATTAACGAACTGGTAAGCCTTGCCCTCTCCGAGAACGTTGGCCTAACTATCATTGGACCCGAGGCGCCCCTAGTCGCGGGCGTCGTCGACGCTTTCAAAGCTCATGGCCTGCGCTGTTTCGGTCCGCACGCGGCCGCTGCGCAATTGGAAGGCTCCAAGGCATTCGCCAAAGCCTTTTTGAGAAGGCATCGGATTCCAACGGCGAGTTACGCTACGTTTACGCGCGAGACATTCGATTCGGCTTATGTTCGCACGCAGCGGGCGCCCATCGTCGTGAAGGCCAGTGGCCTTGCTGCGGGTAAAGGCGTTGTCATCGCAGAGTCTGTCGCCGAAGCCATCGAAGCGGCGGAAGCCATGTTCGGGGGTCAATATGGTGACGCCGGCAACGAGGTCATCATCGAGGAGTTTCTTGTCGGTGAGGAGGCAAGCTTCATCGTCATGGCAGATGGTCAGCATGTACTGCCTCTCGCAACGTCGCAAGATCACAAACGACGGGACGATGGAGACCGAGGGCCCAACACCGGTGGAATGGGTGCGTACTCTCCTGCCCCCGTGGTCACACCGGATCTTCATGCGCGAATCATGCGTGAGGTTATCCACCCGACTATTCGCGGACTCTCTGCAGACGGAATGCCATATATCGGTTTTTTATACGCCGGTTTAATGATCGCGCCGGATGGCACGCCCA
>Ga0307515_10022702_pt1 | contig 11043 bp, 8 predicted proteins | sample 17_EM_MG_FD_194513 | JGI IMG/M metagenome (GOLD analysis project Ga0307515, IMG submission 194513) | Populus trichocarpa ectomycorrhiza microbial communities from riparian zone in the Pacific Northwest, United States - 17_EM | ecosystem: Host-associated > Plants > Roots > Unclassified | place...
ATTAATGATCATGATTTGTTGGTAAAGTTATGATTTTAAATTGATTGTCATCAATGTTAAGTTATTAACGAGTTAGCTTGGAACCAAATGATGTCCTAATCAGCTTTTCAGTTTGTTAAACCATTCCGTATATATGCGATGGACTTTACCTGTTCGGTTCATCATGTTTATCTTCAAAAGTGTAAATAGTTTGAAGTTCTTATACGATTTAAGATAAAACGGTGGGGTTTTATTTCCTTAATGTTTTAGTGGGGATTTTGGGCAAGAGCTCTCATGCGACGACACAAAACAAAGGCAAACAAGCAGTTTTGGTTTCTACATTTTTCTACAATAATACTAGTAATAATTATAAAAAAAAAAAACAAACAAACTGCATAATTTTCATCGTATTTATGAATCCTTGACAGGAAACCTGTCACCGCCCAAACCACCGATTACCATCAAAGGAGTTAGACCATGAAAGTTATAACCTAGAGCATATATTTCTGAGGCTGCAGTGTCTGTGTAATTTGGAGGAAGAATCCATAAAAAAAAAAGCAAGGGAAAAGATTCATACAGAGAGGCAGGGGCAGAAACGGACAGCATGGGACAGGGCATCCTAGAAAGAGAGGCTTTTCTATCAACTGTTGCCTGTTTGCACCGTATTTTTAAAAATTTTGTATTTTTTTTTATTACAAATAATTTATTTTATATTTTCAGATAATATTATAAAATAACTATAACCTAGAAATGTAGGGATCTGGAATGGAAAGAAGTTGGATTGGTTTTGATACCACACACACGGATTGATACAAGTAAAGCACTCGTGATTACTTGGGATTAGCTTAACAGAGAGTTGAGTTATAAAAACTCAAAGCAGGATGGCAGTCCTTTTTCAACAAAATAAAATAAAATAAAATAAAATAAAATAAAGAAAGAGACTAATCAATAGTTAGTTAGCCTTTGGTTATTGCGGACGCAACTGGCTTTGCTTCGTATAATTTAATTTAGTTGGTGATTACATTCCTCCCTTTTCTTCTCCATGAAAAAGTAAAACTCATAAAGAAGCAAAGCGTACTAAAGTGTTTGGTATCACCGCAAAGAAACTAAATTAAAAATATTATTTTAATATATTTAAAACAAAAAAAATATTGTAATATCAAATATATACTTAAAATCCAAAATAAAACCCGACAAAACATCATTGTGAGTGTACTTTTGTGATGGTGTTGAAGTCTCTCCGTTCCATCTGCCTCTCTCTATTCAGGTCAGCATAATTGGGTAATCTTAACCTGGTGTTTTACTTTGAATTTAACTTTCCATTTTATCAAGCAAGATGATACACAGTCGATTACTGGGGGTAACTTAAAGAAATAGATATCATCAAATAATGTTGATGAATTGTGTTTTTTATTATATTTTCCATCGTTTTAATATTAAAAATTAAAAAAAATTATTTTAATATATTTCTAAATAAAAAATACTTTTAAAAAAACAAATATTAAAATACTTTAATCAAAACCTATTTATGCCTTTATTCCTCGTATTCCCTTACTGCAGATGTCTTTGTCCTTCCCACAGTAACGACGACTTTGAGGATGACCTTTTTATATGTTAAGCAATCAAGTAATAAGGTTTTTAAATCCCCTATTCAATGAAGACGAAGGTAAGAGGTTTAGTTGTGGAAAACATTGCGTTAACATTAATTTGATACCTTTGTTAACGCACTGCCATTTTAGCAATGCCAGCTTGCATTACCATTAGAGATCTTGTCTGTGAACAGTAAAAACAGAACGTGGCCCAGCCCTTTTCCTTGTCTTAACAGTAAAATCTGGTAATCCCAGCCGTTTGGAGTATAAAAGGAGGTGAAGAAAAAAACCTGTATAAAAGTCCTGTATTTAGATACTGTTTAATTTTATGGTCCAGCTGCATTTAAAAAAAAAAATTAATTTTAAATTATCTTTTTATTTATATTTTTGAATATATATTAATATCAAAAATAAAATTTAAAAAATAAATAAAAAATATATTATCATAATAAAACCACTTTAAAACACCGCCTCTACTGCTTTTACATGCACCAGTGAGTCATGTCTCCACCGGACAAAACGGCTATTTTTTCCATAAGTCTAAAGAAATCAAATTCAGCGCAGTGTCGTTTGCGTAACGTCTCTCCGAAGAATCACACAGTGCGCCCCTTTTCAGGCACCTCCAGTAGCGTACAAAAATAAACCATAAACTCGCTTCCATGTATAGCCACGTCACAAAAACGCCACGTTCCCCTTTCCCCATCTCCAAAAATACCCCCATTCTTAACCACGTCACCGCCTTAACCCGCGAGTCTTCAACCGCATATAAAACCCGCGAGTAAGTTATCAAATCTTCAAAAACCGTGTTATATATATATATATATATATTCTTGTTTATTAAAAGAAAAAAAGAAGTCCAAAAACAGAAAAAGCCTAGGACGACAGTTATGCTCCTAAATCTCGCCCAAACTACGCCACCCTCTCTCCTCTCCCACGCCGGCTAAAGGTAACGGTCGGAAGAAAACCTCTCCGGTCACTTTTTTTTCTCTCAAAGAGAAAAAAACTCATTACAAATTCCCTCACACTCTCACCAAATCGACTCACATTCACTAATTTCTCTCCTTAATTTCCTTTATAATCATTCCATTTTTTTCTTTTATTTAAAGTTAACTGAAAGGGTTTTAAACATAAATTAGGGTTTTGAAGAAGAATGGTATCTGAATTGAATTTTGAATTTTTGTTGTTATGACAATGGTAGCTGCAGTTTCAACACCAATAAACCCCAAAACGACATCAACAACTAGAACAACGCAAAGCCAAAACCCAACAAGACCTCCGTTATTACCTTCAGACCCTGACAATGCTCTCGCTCCTCGCCGTCCAAAATCCCGAGAAGTCAGTTCTCGATACATGTCAACGGCATCGGCATCCACCACTTCAACGTCAAGACGGTGCGCTTCACCGTCGATTTCACGACGAACAGCGACTTCAACGACTTCCGCTGCTTCCACAATCAAACGGTCACAATCAGTGGAGCGTAGGCGTCCTGCTACACCAAGAACTAACTCTCTTGATTTGAGAATAGGAAATACCAATTGTGGGGTTGTTGACAGTGGTGAGATGACAAATGCCCAGAGAATGTTGATAACTTCAACGAGAAGATTATCGGTGTCGTTTCAAGGAGAGTCGTTTTCGTTTCAATTGAATAAAGCGAAACCAACTCCGTCTCCCATTAGTGTAAGAAAAGGAACACCAGAGAGGCGCAAAGCAACCACTACAATACCGACCAGAAGAGCTGATCAAGTAGAGAATTCAGGGCCTATAGAGCAACATCGGTGGCCAGGGAGATTTAGGCAGCCGAATCCAATGATTAGAAGAAGCATGGATTGTACTGATGATAGAAAGAAATTTGCTGGGTCTGGAGTCAATTTGAATGTTGTTAGGGCATTGCAAAATTCAATGGCGGATAACAACAACAATACCAGCTCATCAATTGAAAGCAGATTGAGTTCTGATTCTAGCACAATCGATTCCACGAAGCCTATTGACGTGAATGGATCTGATGTTCATAGTGAACATCCTTTGGCTTCGGATACTGAGAGTGTATCATCTGGTACTACTTCAGAGAGTAGTGGAAATGCTGTTGGTGTTGCAGGACAGGGGGGGCGGGGCTTTATCGAGCCGGCAAGGTTTTGGCAAGAGACTAATAGTAGAATCAGGCGGCAACCAGAGCCTGGGTCACCAGTTTCTAGGAATAATGGATTGAAAGGACCTACACCGGCCAAACTTATTGCACCAAAGAAGTTTGGAAGTGATAGTCCAGTATCTTCTCCGAAAGGAGTTGTCAATAGTAGGGGACAGATGTCTCCTATTCGTGGTGGGGCGTTACGGCCTGGGTCGCCTAGTAAGTTTGGGATATCATCGGCTGCTGCACGGTCTCCTATGAGGGGAGTGAGTCCATCGAGGGTGAGGAATGCCGTGGGAGGTGTTGTGAGTAGTAATTTGAGCAACGTGAATAGTACCCCTACAATTCTGAGCTTTGCTGCTGATATTAGGAGAGGGAAGATTGGGGAGAATCGGATCGTGGAGGTGCATTTGTTAAGGATTTTTCATAATCGGTTGTTGCAATTGCGTTTTATCAATGCCAGAGCTGATTCTGCTCTGTCTGCTCAGCGGTTGAATGCAAAGGTATGGTCACTGTTTTCTAGGATTTAGTATCTATTTTCTTTATTGCATGCTTTTTTGTTTGGCAATTACTATCAGTTATTGAATGGCATTGAGTATTTTATTGGATAGGAAACCATAATATCTCTACTCCTTCTCTACATGTTGTTCTTCCATTGATTTCAATTGTCAGTGAGAAGTGCCAATTTTCATGATTGCAGCTTTTATTAACTAAGGGATTTGAGCAAATCTGGGTGGTTAAGTGATGTCTAAAAAAAACTGAATCTCTGTCTAGAGGTTATAGGCGATTAAGAAGTAAATAGTCACGAAAGATGATGAATTATTTGCACAATAGTTAGTTATGTGTGAACAAGTAGCAGAAGGAAATTTGCTACTTCTTGTTAATTCGTTAAAAAGCGGTTGGGAGGAATTTATAGATTGAAATTTTTTTTGATGCCGTGTTGACTATAACTGGTGGAAGGTTATGTATGTTGGCTAATGATATATGCCTGGTGGAGGTGGGGGAGGAGGCACTTGAAAACCCCTGTGAACATGCTGCTGCAGGAAACTTACTGCCTGAAAAGCCTAGCATGCTAAATTACAAAGGGAGGCTGATCCAGTGGAGGTGAGGCAATCTCATTCGCTGCTCTGCCCCCATATTTTGGTGTCGGAGTTTGAATGTTTTTGTTAAAAACAGGTGTTTTGGCATTAAATTGCCTTCTAGATACAATTGTTCATCTAGTCTAGTTTTAAATTTCATGTATTTGAGGGTGAAGATTTTCTGTTAATATAATAATAAAACAGAGTAGGGGATCAGTGGAATGAAAAATCTGTGTCAAATTTGTAAGCGTTGATTCTATAAGGTTTTGTGTACGGATGCAAATCTAAGGTGAATATAAATTTCTAGAATATTGCTTTTCATGTGCCAACCTAGCTTCATAACTATATCATCTTATTGAGCAGCAATCTTTTATATGGGGTTTGATAAGAAATCTTAATCATGGGATTGAAAACTGTGTTATTAACAGAGAAATTTTATGGTTCATGAAACCATGTTGACAAGATGTAGAAAAGGTTGTTTTTTGGTTTTTACCCTTGTATTTAATATGATGGAGACAGCTGATTCTTCAGTTAGCTTATTCTGATCATTTTGACTGTTCATGGGTGCTAGTTTCTCATAATTCTTTCCAGAAGCTTTGGCTAAAAATGATCCCTTCCCCCTGAATTGTAGTTCCCTTTTAAATTGTTTTGACCGAGTCAATTGTGTCACGTGTTATTCACATTTATTATTCATGTGGGATTAAGATTTTTTACTGAAGCCTGTAAGATTGTAATAGCTGGTCCTGTTGGAGAAGATACATGCATTGTAGATGTGTCCATCTATTACTTCAAGCATTTAGTACAATTATGGCCAAAGTCAAGCCATTTTAGGATATCTGAACAATGTTAACACCAGGTTTTGTCCACTTTTGGCAAGATGATTTATGTATGAATTATGCTTACAATTGCCACTCATTTTTATTTTGGGTAACTCGTTCATTACGCAAATTCCTTTAACTCAACCTGTCAAATTATTTAGAGGAATTTTCTTGTCTAATTTTTCTTATCTATACCAGAAAAGCCTGTATAATGCACATGTAACAACATCAAAACTGTGTGAATCTGTGAGAGCAAAAAGAACAGAGTTACAATGGCTAAGGCAAAATTTGAAGCTGATTTCCATCCTCAAGGAGCAAGTAAGATACGACTGACTTGATCCCATCATAGAAGCACTATGTTTTTCTATGTTGTCTTTTCATTTCAGTATTTATGCAAATTTTACTGGTGTACCTTTTAATTTCTCTTATAATATTTCTAACAATTTGAATTTTAAGATGTGGCATTTATCATTTTAAGCTGATTTTTAAATCCTCTCTGTTTATCACACACACACATTTCCATATAAACTGACTCTCATTGGGCTGAGTTCTTGAATGGATTGTTAAAGACTTCCAAACCATATGGCATACTTTCAGCCATGTCATTGCCATGAATGCTATTCAAGGTTCTTTTTTATTAAGGAACAAAGGCCAAGACCAAAGCTTTATTTTAATGGAGATTTATGCATGATTGGAGCTTGAAGTTATTTATTTCTAGTGATTTCTATTTGGGTGTTCTGTTTTAAACTAATGACTCATGATTGCTGCAGATGTTGTGTTTAGAAGAACTGGCATTGATTGACCAGGATTACTCCCGTTCTTTATCAGGGGCCATTGAAGCTTTGCAGGCTAGCACGCTCCGTTTGCCAATTGTTGATGGGGCAAGGGTATTTGCCATTTTCCTTCTCTTGATTTTCATTTTTGGTACTTTGTTTCAATTGGGTTTCTGATAATGGCTTATCTGATTCATAATTCTACAGGCAGATGTCCAAAATCTGAAGGATGCTATCTGTTCAGCTGTTGATGTGATGCAGGCAATGGCATCCTCAATTTGCTTATTGATATCAAAGGTCACTCTATTTTCCTCTTCCCACTCCTCAAAGTTTTTTTTTTAATCCTATGCCTGTCCAACGTTTGCTTCATACTTGCATTCGTGCTTTTTGCTTTTCAGAATTTTGTTCAGAAAAGAGTTATTGATTGACTTGTTGCAGATATAAACTATGTAATTTGTGATGATAAGCCGGACCCGTACATGCTATCTCACTGCAGTACATATTATAGTTGGTACCAACATATAGTAAACATGCAGTGCCTTGCCATTTTCAATGAGTAATTGAGTATTGTTCTTCAGGTTTCGGGAAAAGTGTCATTTTTTGCTGCCCAGCCTTACTAACATGTATTTAGATCATTTTGTCAAATATTCATTGGCATAATCAGGAAGGACCTTCAGCTCATGTTGCCCAAATTTTTGGCTTATCTCGTGTTTAAGCCCTTTTTTTTTTCTCAATTTGCCAATAGTCCAGTGTATATGCTCAAAATTTTATGAGATAGGTGGATGGGATTTATAGGATAGAAGCGGCCACCGCACATTGTTTTGCTCGGGGACATTTGGGCCTGCCAGTGAATTCCCCTCCAGAATCCTAACCCTCAAAAGAAGTTCCATAAATTTTATGGAATTGCCGTTAGAATATCATGTCCTGCCAGGAACCTGATACTGTAAATGCTTGACTGCTCTTGCCCAAGACTCGCAAAGATGAAATATAAAAACTTCATTACGACGGCTTTTTTTTTTGTGTTCCTGCGACTGAGTGTAAGCTGAATTATGAACAATGTGTTGTAAATTGAATAATGCTTGACAAGATGGCTTCAAATTCCGTCATATCCATCAGTTTTGTGGGTTGATGCAGTCATTTTCAATGTCTTTAACAGTTTATTTGTCCTTTGCTTTCACCATTGGTAGGTTGGGGAAGTAAATTCTTTGGTTGCGGAACTTGAAAAATTAACTCAGAAGGAGCGTAATAGGCTTTATCAGTGCAAGGATCTATTGTCAACTATTGCAGCCTTGCAGGTAATTTTGGTTTTTACTTTTACAAAGAATTGAGGAGGTAGAAGTAAAATTCATTTTAGTGCCTTTGGTATGCTTATTAGAGGAGCCATCTATATTTCGACCCTATAGATTACTTCTACTCGTACCATTTTCCTGTAATGCTTTTAGCTTTTTAACTGAAAGTGCCCATGTTGCCAGGTGAAAGAATGTAGCCTGAGAACTCATATTTTACAACTAAACCGAGTGCCTTCCAGCCTGACAACACAAGTGTAAAAAGCTCATATCACCTAATTCGTTCCCAAATGCTAACAACATCAAATCAACCCCTTTATCCTGTGATTCAAGGAACCGAGGGGAGAAGTATTGGATGGATAAAGCAAAAGTAGCTATTTTGTATGCATAGATGGCATGAAGTTGCCATTCTCAAAGTCATAATTAGATTGTATAGAGGTAACCTCTCTACAGGGCAGAGTACAGCGCATGTAAATATACATAATGATGTTTCCAATCTCTCTTTTCTAAGTTTCCTAAATTTTTTTTGTTTTATTATTTTGCGTTCTTCAAGTTCTTGTTTGCTACTGTTTTGTTTAGCTGAGTGTCTGTGACTTGTGCGATCTTGCATTTGGTGCCCCCACGACGATCTGTTACAGTTTGTTTCTGCGTCCATCAATCTGTTGTGTATTTGCTACATGTTTTCGCATTACTTGATCAGGAGCTAGTGACCCGAATCAAAACCGAGACAAAGAAAGTTGTAGTTCAAAGTTAATAGAAATTTCATTCCACGATTGGAAAGAAATTACTCTGTATTGGGCCTATTGGCTTGAAAATGGATTTCCATTGCTATATTAGACTTTTTCGGGGCCTGCTTTATAAGCATCTTTGCAGTTATTTTTCTTTTTATGTAAAGGGGCCCTTGTCATGTTATTGGTCACGCTGTGCTGTGATGTGAATCACCTCTTTTATGGGGTGGTTCACCTCACTTCTCCCCGCCTCCTTGCTCCTTTTCTGGATTTGGCTAATCCATGCAACCAAATACAACATAAATTTGGTTAAGCACTTCACTTCGCTATCAATGAAACTTGTACAATTGGCATTCGCAAGAGAAATGGTTGTCGTGCGTGCTGATTACCAAATGACTAGCCTCGTGCGTCATGGCTAAGTCGCCTTTCCGCCCTTCCTATTCCCCATTATTTTGTGTTCGGTATTTGTCTTTTGCCCAACTGCTTTTATGCGGTCAGCTTCCAATGAACTAATTGTATATGAATGAAGGGGTATTTATCGTAGAATCACATTTCATACTTCAATCGCATGAAAGGTTCGATAACATCATGCATGCGCAAGGCCATTGGCTTATCATAGTAATCATCTGTTTGTAGCAATTGAATTACTTGAAGAGACCATATTAGTTATAAAACAAATAGCAACTCCTCCTCGTCGGAGGTAATCGCCTTCTATAATGTTATATGTCAAGAATTACGACGGTGTTAAGGTGAGGAATTGTGATCCATACGTACGATCACAATAAGATTCCCTCGTCTCTTTCGGCTTCACGTCATTCCATTCATTTTCCTTGAATTAATGATGATGATGATGATGATAAGCATACTTCTTCTCTCTAGCAAGCACCACGCATTTAGCCTATTAACTCTTGCATCACCCACCACCCATTGCTAGGATGGAATGGTGAATCAAGGAAGTATCCTAAAATGGTGATCCATGAAGATGACGTGGGATCCACGGCATATGCTACGAGACGCGGCGAGTCGAAAGGATTGGTATAATATCGACTCTCTTTTTTCTCTTTAACTAATTGTGTGCTCTTTTCATATACGATATCATATCACGTTGTCTTTTTGTGAGAGATTTATTATTTTTTTTTGGTATTAAAATGCCGTGGAACGCACTTCCAATGGAGGAGGATTTGGGGGAGGAAGCTGACGTGCCCGCACCAATTTTTGCTCCGCAAAATCCCAGCCGGGACCCATCCTTTTCACTCCCATCTTCAGTTCCATTCCAAGTACGTAATTCTATTATGCTTTCGCTCCATCTACAGGCTGCTTGGCTGCTTTCAGATCGTGGGTCAAAAAATCATCTGACTTCATGTGAAGTTCACGCTTCTCCGGTACGTGCTGGGACCCGTTTGCCCACGGTACAACAAGTATTATATTATTTTAATATATTTTTAAATAAAAAATATTTTAAAAAATAAATACTATTACAATAATAAATGAGCGGAGTGAGATATTAGAGAAACCATGAATAATAGAGGTCATTAATTAACTCAATCGCCATCCATGAACCTTAGCAGCTAGCAGAGATATATAGCCGAACTAGACAGATGATACAGAGTTCACATATATACATAGTACATACCATTTATGTTTTACAAATGTTTGGTGAGAACAGTGCATGGTAGCTCCCTTCAAGGATGGAGGAGGCAAATGAAATTGGTAGCAGATCTGAACTCCATTTTGTGGAGGAGGACCACTGTCGACAGAGTTGAGGATTTCATCCTCGTACAATTGGACTCACGCTCTCTTCTTTTAAAACATGTGATATGTAGTAATTGATTGACTAGAATCAACATTGTTTTCCATCATGTGTAAAAATCCACACGCCTAACTTGCATTTCAACAATTTAGACTTCTGAATCAAATTAACATAATTTATTCTGGAAAGTACAGTTCTAGATTCTAACAACAACTACTGCACCGAACTTTATTAACGAAGAGGGTTTTTTTTTTCAATACGGTAATTTTGTTTTTAATGTATTAAAATAATATATTTTTTTATTTTTTCAAAGTTATTTTTCACATCACCACATCAAAATAATTTGAAAATATTAATTTAAAGCAAAAAAAATTAAAAAAATTTAATTTTTTTTAAAACATTTTTAAAACACAAAAACAAACAATCCGGAAAAATATATTTTTCCGTTCCAATAAAAAAAAACCTAACTTGTTTGAGAAATTAAAAATATTATAAATTTTATTTTTCAAAGTATTTTTTACTTGTAAATATATTAAAAATTAAAAGAAAAACAAAAGTGAGCCAAATGTAAAAAAACAAGAGTGAAATAAATTAATTATATCATATTGGAATAACTCCTATATAATTTAATTTAAAATTTAGATAAAATAAGAAATCAAGTTAAAAAAAATTTAAATCATGCTTCAAAAAAATTTGATACTTGCTAGTTCAAATTTAATAACAATCACAAAATTCCCTGCAATCACAATACTTTTTCTCCGTTGAATTTTTCTCTAATCTAACCTTAGAGCGCCATCCAATTAAAATTTGGTATGTGTGTATATAATAATAATATTATAACTATAATTGTTTTTACAAGTAATGCTACAATTTGATACTTATTTTTAACATAAAATATTAAAACAATTTAAAAATA
>Ga0307515_10022703_pt1 | contig 11043 bp, 10 predicted proteins | sample 17_EM_MG_FD_194513 | JGI IMG/M metagenome (GOLD analysis project Ga0307515, IMG submission 194513) | Populus trichocarpa ectomycorrhiza microbial communities from riparian zone in the Pacific Northwest, United States - 17_EM | ecosystem: Host-associated > Plants > Roots > Unclassified | place...
GTGACCGGATCGTTCTCGCGCAACCAGTCCAGGTAGCCCGGGCTGAGCGTCTTTCCGCCGCGCAGCGACAGGTAGACGGCCAGCCCTATGGCCGCCGCCGCCCAAGGCTCCCACCAGCGAGGCGGTGTGTCCGAAGGCGCTGTGCGGGACACCCTCACCTCAGGGCTGGCTGTCGATACTTTCATGTCGGGGTTGCACACCGCCACCGGTGCGCGCCAGATAGGAGTCGGACGGCGAGAAACCCTTGAGCAAATACAGCGGCCGTTGCTTCACTTCATTGAAAACACGACCCAGATACTCACCCAGCATCCCGATGGCAATCAACTGCACGCCGCCGAGAAAAAGGACCGCCACCATCAATGACGGATAGCCACGCACCGCTTCGCCAAAAACGATAGTGCGATAAACGATCACTGCGGCAAACGCGAAGCCGGCGAAGGCGATGGCCATACCCACGTAGGTTGCCAGGCGCAGCGGCGCCGTAGTGAACGACGTCAGCCCTTCGAGCGCGAGGTTCCACAACGCGCGGTAGCTCCATTTGCTTGCGCCCGCATGCCGAGCGTCGCGCCGGTAGTACACCGCCACAGATGGAAAGCCGATCCACGCGAACAAGCCCTTCATGAAGCGATGGCGCTCGCGCAACTGCAGTAGAGCGTCGACCGCGCGGCGGCTCATCAAACGAAAGTCGCCCGTATCTTCGGGAATCTCGAAGCGGCTGACAATGCTGGCAACGCGGTAGAACGCCTTGGCCGTGGCCTTCTTGAGCCACGACTCGCCATCGCGCGCCGTACGCCTCGCGTAGACGATGTCGTGCCCGGCATGCCAGGCCCGCACGAACTCGACGATCAGTTCTGGCGGATCCTGCAGGTCAGCGTCAATCACCACGACGGCGTCTCCGACTGCCTTGTCCAGGCCCGCCGTCAGCGCGATTTCCTTACCGAAATTGCGCGACAAGTCAACGACAGTCACGTGCCGATCCTGCTCGCGCAATCGCTGCATGATCTGCAGGCTGCCGTCGCTACTGCCATCGTTGACGTAGACGATCTCGTAGTTGCAGCCGATCTGCGCCAGCGTGGCAATCGTGCGCTGCTGGAACTCTGCAAGCACGTCTTGCTCGTTGAAAGCGGGGACCACGACGGACAAAGTGAACGGCACTGCCACGCTCAATCACCCTTCCGTGTCGCAACGCAGACGATAGACAAGCCGAACGGCAGCGGTACGAGGTTGGTCAGGTGCTTTTCGGCGCCGAATATCCGATAAAGCAGTGCATTGCCGCGTGGCAATTCGTGCGCCGCGCCCGATGCGTCGCTGGCGAGCCGTGCTCCGGCGCGTTCGGCCAAGCGAACCAGCGCCGCGGGAGGAAATAGCAAGGTGTTGAAGTAGCTGCTCCAGTCCAATGCGAATCCGGCGCGCCGCACCATTGCCGTCAGCTGCGCACGCGAGTAACGACGGAAGTGCTGCAATCGGACATCATGGGCACCGAACAGCCACTGGTACGCCGGCACCGACAGCACCAGGCGGCCACCCTGCCGCAACAGGCATCGGACTGCGGCCAGCGCGGCGGCATCGGCCTCTATGTGTTCCAGGACGTCGAACATGCAGATGGCATCAAAAGGCCCGATGTCCTGCGGCAGGCCCGTCGGCAACTGCCCCGCGTGCACAGGATATCCGCGCTCGGCCGCGACCGCACGGGCGAAATCGCTGGTCTCGAGACCCTCAACGGCACCGAACTCGCTCAGCATGGCAAGATTGGAGCCAGTCCCGCAGCCGATCTCCAACAAGCGCGGCACGCGACCGACGCGGCGCGCCAGCACGTGGCGCAATAGTTCCCGCCGACCGCGGTACCACCAATGCGCCTTCTCGTGCGCGAGCATCTCGCGAAAAGCATCTTCGTTCAAGAATGGGATCTCTGGCGGTCGTCGATTGGCAAGATGCGGTAACGGCGCAGCGGCAAAGCGGCACCAGCGAGCGCCGGAGTTTACTGGACCGTCGGCGCCGGATTCGAAGTAGCCCCGGCTCTCACGCGCGCAGCCGGAAACACGATCGAGAACCGTGAGCCCTGCCCCGGAGTGCTCTGCATCTGCAGCTCGGCGCCATGGCGCTGTGCCACGTGCTTGACGATCGCCAGCCCCAGGCCGGTGCCGCCGGTCTCGCGCGAGCGGCTGCGGTCGACCCGATAAAAGCGCTCGGTCAGCCGTGGCAGATGCTCCGGCGCGATGCCTGGCCCGGTATCGCGCACTGCAAATTCGGCGCGGCCATCGGAAAGCGGCTGCCAGCTCACCTTGATGCTGCCGCCCGCAGGGGTGTAGCGCACGGCATTGCTCACCAGGTTGGACATCGCGCTCAACAGTTCGCCGCGCGAGCCCGCCAGCGACGCGCCAGGCACATGGTCGAATTGCAGAAGGTGCTCGGCCGACTGGCCAGCGGTCAGCAAAGCAGACAGGGCGCGCCCCTCGTCTTCGCAAGCCCCCAGCAAATCGTCCACAGGCATCCAGTCCAGTGGACTCGGCGGCGGGCTGCCTTCGATGCGCGACAGGGTCAACAAGTCGCTCACCAGCGACTGCATGCGCGACGCCTGCTGGGACATCAGCTCCAGGTAGCGGGCGCGCTCGGCCTGGTCCAGCGGCAGCGACTGCAGGGTCTCGACAAAGCCCGTCAGCACGGTGAGCGGCGTGCGGATCTCGTGCGAGACGTTGGCCACGAAGTCGCGCCGCATCGCCTCGGCCTGCTCCAGCGCGGTCACGTCGGTCGACAGCAGCAGCCTGCGCCCTTCGCCATAGGGATGCAGATGCACTGACAGGCGCATCGGCCGCGAGGCCGTGCCGCCGCGGCCCATCATGGTCGTGCCACGTGCGGTGTCGGATTGCACATAGTAGGCCGCAAACGCCGGGTCGCGCACCAGGTTGCCGATCAACTGCAGCATGTCGCGCTCGGCGTCGATGCCGAAGTGTTCGGACGCTGTCTGGTTGCACCACTCGATGCGGCCTTCGGGGTCCAACAGCATCACGCCGTTGGGCGAGGCCTGGATGGCAGCAAGAAACTCCTGCAGGCGTCGCTCGCTAGCCTGTGTCTGCTTCTCGCTCTCGCGCAACAGCTTGCGCGTGCGGCCGACGATCTCGCCCCACAGCCCGGCCATGCGCGGCGTGTCCGAGATATCGCCAGCACGCAGCCAACGCAACAGCCTCACGCCTGAAAGCAGATCGAGCAACATGCCGGCCAACCCAGCCGCAGCCAGGCCAATCGCCAACCCCGGCAAGCCGCCCAGGTGCCAACCCAGCGCTGCGCCAGACGCCTGTAGCACCAGGAAACCAAGGATGCGTAGCCACATGGGATCGGATTGTCGCGTCAATGCCGCCCGGCCCATCGGCGGCCGGATCAAGGACCGTCAGCGACAGGACAGGAAATCAGACCGAAGGCGAAGCCTGCACCGGGCTGCTCAGGCGCTCATCCGTCTTGGCAACCGGCGTTGCAGCGGCCGACTGCGCCGTGATGCGGTAGCCCGCGCCGCGCACCGTCTCGACCATCGCACCAGCAGGGCCAAGCGCTTCGCGCAACCGCTTCACATGCACGTCGACCGTGCGCTCTTCAATGAACACGTGGTCGCCCCACACGCGGTCGAGCAGCTGCGAACGGCTGTGCACGCGCTCGGCATGCTCCATCAGGTAGTGCAGCAGCTTGAACTCGGTCGGCCCCATCTTCAGCGGCTGCTCGTCAAAGCTCACGCGGTAGGTCGAAGCATCCAGCAGCAACGCACCCAGCTGCACCGAACCGCCAGCCTGCTGCGGCGCGCGCCGGCGCAGCACCGCGCGAATGCGGGCCAGCATCTCCTTGGTCGAGAACGGCTTGGTGATGTAGTCGTCGGCGCCGGCGTCAAGACCGGACACGCGGTCCTGCTCGTCGCCACGGGCCGTCAGCATGATGATGGGCACGGCCTTGGTACGCGGCGCGGCGCGCCATTTGCGCGACAGCGAAAGGCCGCTCTCGCCCGGCAGCATCCAGTCGAGCAGGATCACGTCGGGCAGCACCGCGTCCAGCTCGCGCTGGGCGCTGGCGCCGTCCATCGCCCAGGTGGGCTGGAATCCGTTGTGTCGCAGATTGACGGCCAGCAGCTCGGCGATGGCCGGCTCGTCTTCTACGATCAGGACGCGTGGCATGTTTCTCATTGGACCGCGGACTCGACCTGCTCCATGCTGCTATGGCGCACGTCGGCCCCCTTCACGATGTAGATGATGAACTCGGCGATGTTCTTGGCGTGGTCACCGATGCGCTCGATGGCCTTGGCAAGGAACAACAGGTCGAGGCTTGCGGAGATCGTGCGCGGGTCTTCCATCATGTAGGTGATGAGCTTGCGTACGAAGCCGTCGAATTCGCGGTCGATCAGGTCGTCCTCTTTCAGGATCGAGACCGCTGCCGCCGTGTCGAGCCGGGCGAATGCATCGAGTGCCTTGCGCAGCAGGCCCGAGGCCATGTCGGCCGCCACGCGCAGATCCAGCGTGGGCAGCGAACGCGCCGCACCGCTCTCGATGATGGACTTGACCATGCGCGCGATCTTGCTGGCCTCGTCGCCCACACGCTCGAGGTTGGCCGTGGTCTTGGACATGGCCATCAACAGGCGCAGGTCGCGCGCCGTGGGCTGGCGCCGCCCGATGATGGAGGACAGGTCGCGGTCGATCTCGACTTCCATCGCGTTGACGCGCACTTCGGTGGCTGTCACTTCGTCGGCCACTTCGCTGCTGAATTGCGCCAGCGCGTAGATCGCCTTGCGGATCTGGGATTCGACGAGGCCGCCGAGTTCCATCACGCGGCTGGAAACGCTGTTGAGTTCCGCGTCGAACTGTGTGGACAGGTGTTTGTCTGGCATCTCGTGTTCCTCTGGTGTCTCGCCACCAACTCAGCCGAAGCGGCCGGTGATGTAGTCTTCGGTTTCCTTGCGCTTGGGCTTGAAGAAGAGTTCTTCGGTCGCGCCGAACTCCATCAGGTCGCCCAGGTACATATAGGCCGTGTAGTCGCTGCAGCGTGCCGCCTGCTGCATGTTGTGCGTGACGATGACCACCGTGTAGTCGGTCTTCAGCTCGGAAATCAGCTCTTCGATCTTGGACGTGGAGATCGGATCCAGCGCGGAGCATGGCTCGTCGAGCAGCAGCACTTCGGGCTTGATCGCGATGCCGCGTGCAATGCACAGCCGCTGCTGTTGCCCGCCCGACAAGCCCCCGCCGCTCTGGTGCAGCTTGTCCTTCACCTCGCCCCACAGCGCGGCCTTGCGCAGAGCCCATTCGACCCGCTCTTCCATGTCGGTCGAATTGAGATTCTCGAACAGCTTGATGCCGAAGGTCACGTTGTCGTAGATCGACATCGGGAACGGCGTGGGTTTCTGGAACACCATGCCGACCTTGGCACGCACCAGGGCCACGTCCTGCTTGGAGGTGAGCAGGTTCTCGCCATCCAGCACGATCTGGCCTTCGGCGCGCTGCTCGGGGTACAGCTCGAACATGCGGTTGAAGGTACGCAGGAGCGTGGACTTGCCGCAGCCCGACGGGCCGATGAAGGCGGTGACCTTCTTCTCCGGGATGTCCATGTTGATGCCCTTGAGCGCATGGAACTTGCCGTAGTAGAAGTTCAGGTCGCGTACTGCGATCTTGGGCGACTCGCCCGCTGCCGTTGTGGTTTGCATGAATGCTTTCGAATGCAGGAATCGGGTTTTAGTTCTTGGTGCGGGTCAGCACGCGGGCCAGGATGTTCAGGCCCAGCACCGCCACCGTGATGATCAGCACGCCGGCCCAGGCCAGCTTCTGCCAGTTCTCGTACGGGCTCATCGCGAACTTGAAGATCGTCACCGGCAGGCTGGACATCGGCTCACCCAGGCTGGAGGTCCAGAACTGGTTATTGAGCGCGGTGAACAGCAAGGGTGCGGTCTCGCCGGCAATGCGGGCCACGGCCAGCAGGATGCCGGTCACGACGCCAGCCCGGGCCGCACGCAGCGTGATGCTGAGAATTACCTTCCATTTGGGCGCACCCAATGCGTAAGCCGCTTCGCGCAGGCCGGCCGGCACCAGTTGCAGCATGTTCTCGGTCGTACGAATCACGACCGGGATCACGATCAGGGCCAGGGCCAGCGCGCCGGCAAAACCCGAGAACGACTTGAAGCGCGCCACCACCACCGCGTAGACGAACAGGCCGATCACGATGGACGGCGCCGACAGCAGGATGTCGTTGACGAAGCGGGTCAAGGACGCAAGCCAGCCGCGCGGGTCGTACTCCGCCAGGTAGATGCCCGCCATGATGCCGATCGGCGTGCCGATGAAGGTAGCAAGTCCCACCATCAGTGCCGAGCCGTACAAGGCGTTGGCGATACCGCCCTCTTCGTTGGGTGGAGGTGTCATGTCCGTGAACGTGGCAATCGCCATGCCGCCCAGCCCCTGGCGCAGCGTCTCGAACAGGATCCAGACCAGCCAGAACACGCCGAACACCATGGCCGCCATCGACAGCACCAGCGCGATCTGGTTCACGCGCTTGCGCTGCGCGTAGCGGCGCTGGCGCATCGCGTCCAGGTCCGCCTTCTGAAGCAAGGCTTCACCGGTAGTCACGATTTGGCTCCTTCACTCTTGCGCAACTGGGCCAGCAGCAGCTTGGACAGTGCCAGCACGACGAATGTGATGAAGAACAGCACCAGGCCCAGGTACATCAACGCCGCCTGGTGCAGGCCTGCGCCCGCTTCGGCAAACTCGTTGGCCAGTGCCGAGGTGATGCTGTTGGCGGCCTGGAACAGGCTCAGCGAATCGAGCTGGTTCATGTTGCCGATGACGAAGGTCACCGCCATGGTCTCGCCCAGGGCGCGGCCCAGCCCCAGCATGATGCCGCCGACCACGCCGGCCTTGGTGTAAGGCAGCACGATGCGAGACATCACTTCCCAGGTGGTGGAGCCAAGCCCATAGGCCGACTCTTTCAGCATGGGCGGTGTGACCTCGAACACATCGCGCATCACGGAGGCGATGAACGGGATGATCATGATGGCCAGGATGATCCCGGCAGAAAGAATACCGATGCCCACCGGTGGACCTGACACCAGCGCACCCAGGTAAGGCACGCCGGAGAACAGGCTTTGCAGCGGCTGCTGCACGAAGGTGGACAGAATGGGGCCGAACACCAGCAGGCCCCACATGCCGTAGACGATGGACGGCACAGCCGCCAGCAGCTCGATGGCCGTGCCCAGCGGGCGCTTCAGCCATGCGGGCGACAGCTCGGTCAGGAACAGCGCAATGCCGAAGCTGACCGGCACCGCGATCACCAGCGCAATGATCGATGTGGCCAAGGTGCCATAGATCATCACCAGGCCACCGTACTCTTCCTTGACCGGGTCCCAGGTGGTGCTGGTCAGGAAGTTGAGCCCGTACTTGGCGATCGCCGGCCAGGCGCCGATGATCAGCGAACACAGGATGCCGAACAGCAGAGCCAGCGTCAGCACGGCCGCGCCCTTGGCGGCCCAGGCAAACAGCCGATCGGCCAGCGGGGCGGCGCGCACGGGGCGAAGCGTCGGCGGCTGGGTCATGACGCGCTCGCCCTCGCCCCGGGCGGCGCTTGCAGCCGCGTCGAATGAGGTCCCATGCGCCGGGAGTGTAGAGGACACGGCTGGTTTTCTTTCAGTGATGCAGGTGTGGCGTCAGCTCAGGACTTGGAGGCAAACACCGGCTTGCCGGAACCGTCCTTGATGTCGCCCCAGGCCTTCTCGACGATCGCCTTCACGGCACCGGGCATCGGCACGTAATCGAGGTCATCGGCCGTCTTGTCACCACCCTTGTAAGCCCACTCGAAGAACTTGATCGAGGCATTGGCCTGCGCGGGCTTGTCCTGCACCTTGTGCATCAGGATGAAGGTCGCGCCGGTGATGGGCCACGAATCCTTGCCGGGCTGGTTCGTCAGGATCTGGTAGAAGCTCTTGGACCATTCGGCGCCAGCGGCGGCAGCCTTGAAGGCCGAGTCGTCGGGCGAGACGTAGCTGCCAGCCGAGTTCTGCAACTGCACGAAGTTCATCTTGTTCTGCTTCACATAGGCGTACTCGACGTAGCCGATGGAGTTGGGCAGGCGGTTGACGAACGCCGCCACGCCTTCATTGCCCTTGCCGCCCGCGCCGGTCGGCCAGTTCACGGCCGTGCCTTCGCCGACCTTGGACTTCCAGTCTGCGTTGACCTTGCTCAAGTAGTTGGTGAAGATGAAGCTGGTGCCGGAGCCATCAGCACGGCGCACCGGGGCGATGGCAGCATCAGGCAGGTTCAGCGAGGGGTTCAGCGCCTTGATCGCCGCATCGTTCCACTTGGCAATCTTGCCCAGGTAGATGTCGCCCAGCACCTGGCCGGAGAGCTTCAGCTGGCCGGCTGCGATGCCCTGGATGTTGATCACGGGGACCACGCCACCGATGACCGTGGGGAACTGCATCAGGCCCTTGGCGGCCAGTTCCTCGTCCTTCAGCGGAGCGTCGGATGCGCCGAAGTCCACCGTCTTGGCTTCGATCTGCTTCAAGCCAGCGCCGGAGCCGACCGACTGGTAATTGATCTTGACGCCAGTCGCCTTGTTGTAGTCAGAGGCCCACTTGGAGTACAGAGGAGCCGGAAAGCTGGCGCCGGCGCCGGTGACTTCCTGTGCGCCCGCCTGGGCGAAAGCGGCAAGACCGGCCAGGCCGAGCGCGACACCGCGCAAGCTGATGGCGCCGAACGGCGTTTGGTTGAAGAGGATGTTCATTGCGAGACCCTTGGTAGAAGTGACAGAGCGATCTGGAAAACCAGGCACGGGACTGGCCGCGCCGCTGAGGGGAATTTAAGAAGCTTGTGTGACAACGCCATGACAGAACGGTCGCTTTAGTTTGCATTGCATTCTTTGTTTGCATACCGCGACACAGGCCTCTGGGCAGGCTTTGCCGGTGCTATGCTGCCGCCCACACACCATGCAAAACGGAACCCTTCTCGCGGCCTTGGACCTGGGCTCCAACAGTTTTCGCCTGGAAATCGGGCAGTTCGAACACGGTCAGATCCGCCGTACCGAGTACTTGAAAGAGACGGTCCGCCAGGGCAACGGGCTGGACGAAGCCCGCAACCTGAGCGCCGACGCCATGCAGCGCGGGCTCGACTGCCTGGCCCGCTTTGGCGAGCGGATCGCCGGTTTCCAGAAGAACCACGTGCGAGCGGTCGCCACGCAGACCCTGCGTGAAGCCCGCAATCGTGACGAGTTTTTGAAACGCGGGCACTCGGTGCTCGGTTTTCCGATCGACGTGATTCCGGGTCGCGAAGAAGCCCGGCTGATCTACCAAGGCGTGGCGCGGCTGTTGCCGCAGTCCGACGAGCGCCGGATGGTCGTGGATATCGGCGGCCGCTCCACCGAGCTGATCCTGGGCCAGGGTTACGACGCACGCGTGATGGAATCCTTCCGCGTGGGCAGCGTGGCGTGGTCGATGAAATACTTTCCCCAGGGCGCCTTTACGGCCGACGCGTTTCGCGTCGCCCGGATCGCCGCCAAGGCCGTGCTCGACGAGGCGCTTGATGCCTACGGCGGCGACACCTGGGACGTAGCCTATGGCGCCTCGGGCACCGTGGGCGCTGTTGCCGACATCCTGACCGCGGCCGGCGGCACGCCCGGCCTGATCCCCCGCGAAGGTCTGGACTGGCTGATGGAGCGGCTGCTCAAGGCCGAGACCGTCGAGAAGCTGCGCATCGAAGGCATGAAGGACGACCGCAAGCTCGTGATCGGCGGTGGCTTGAGCGTGCTGCAGGCGATGTTCGAGCTGTTGGGCATAGAAGAGCTGAACGCGGCAGACGGCGCGCTGCGGCACGGCGTGCTGTACGACCTGGTGGAGCGCGAAGGCGCCGAAAGCGACGTGCGGTCTGCCTCGGTGCGGCGGCTGGCGCTCAAGTTCGATGTGGATGCGGCCCAGGCGACCCGTGTGGCGTCGGTCGCAACGACCTTGTTCACCCAGTTGCAAGCGGGCTCGGGCCGGTCTGCGGACGAAGTAGGCCGCCTGCAACGCAAGCTCAGTTGGGCGGCGCAGTTGCACGAGATCGGCGCCCTCGTCTCCCACAGCGACTACCACCGCCACGGCGCCTATGTGCTGGACCATGCGGACGCGCCGGGGTTCGCCACGCCGGAGCTCCATCGCCTCGGCCTACTGGTACTGGGCCACCGCGGCAAGCTGCGCAAGCTCGAGGACGATCTGGCCGACCCGGTGTTTGCCCAGCAGTTGATGGCCCTGCGGTTGGCCGTGATCTTGTGCCACGCACGGCGCGACCCCGATATCCGCGGTGTGCAGTTGTCGATGAAATCGATGCAGTCGGGCCGCAGCCAGCTGGCATGCCGGGCTGGATGGGCAGACAGTTATCCGCAATCGGCGCATCTGCTGCGTGAAGAAGCCCTGGCCTGGCAAAAAACACCGTGGCCGCTGACGCTGAGCGGCTGCTGAGGCCCCGTTCGGCCTCGTAACCCCAGGGTTTGGTTGGTTTCTTATAACCAACCGCATATAGGGCCAGAACAAATAAGTAGTTTGGTTTTAAGGGCTGCGCTCTTAAATTCCACTCTATCCACGATGGCTTTGCGGCAGTGCGGGTGCTCTAACAGGCCCGTGCGCCCAGGCCCCGACCCAGAACAGCCATGTACCAATACACAGATTTCGACAAGCAGTTCGTGCGTCTGCGCGCCGCGCAGTACCGTGACCAACTCGAGCGCCGCTTCTCCGGCGAACTCTCCGAAGACGAGTTCCGCCCGCTGCGGCTGCAGAACGGCTGGTACGTACAGCGCTTCGCGCCCATGCTGCGGATTGCCGTGCCCTACGGCGAGCTGTCCACCGCCCAGATGCGCGTGCTGGCCAAGATTGCCCGCGACTACGACGACAAGAGCGAGAACGACCTGAGCACGGCCAACCCGGGCCTGAGCGACCTAAGCCGCCTGCCGGCCCATGTGGCCCACTTCACCACGCGGCAGAACGTGCAGTTCAACTGGATCCCGCTGAAGAAGAGCGCCGACGTGATGGAGCTGCTGGCCAGCGTCAACATGCATGGCATCCAG
>Ga0307515_10022704_pt1 | contig 11043 bp, 7 predicted proteins | sample 17_EM_MG_FD_194513 | JGI IMG/M metagenome (GOLD analysis project Ga0307515, IMG submission 194513) | Populus trichocarpa ectomycorrhiza microbial communities from riparian zone in the Pacific Northwest, United States - 17_EM | ecosystem: Host-associated > Plants > Roots > Unclassified | place...
GAGGCTCGCTCGCCATGCTCGTCATACAGGAGAACACCGGACCGCCTCCGGCGTTGAAGGTGCCGTGCGATCTCGCCCGGCCCCCTGCGCCGCCGGCCCGCGCCAGCCCAAGCCCGGGAGCCGAGCGACGTCCCGTACCGCGCGTGCCGCGCCCGAAACCTGCGCAGCCAAAAGCGGCAGCGCTGACCGTGCGAGCGTGATCTGCGCGCGCGTACCGTCACTGGCCATGAAGCTCCTATCATCGAGTTGGTTGTTGTCAGTCGTCCTGTTTGCCACCGCAGCCGGCGCGGCAGCTGGCTGTGCAGTGCAGCCCGCCGGTGACGAGCCGGCCGTGACCGAGGAGGCGTCCTCCGAGGCTGCGCTCACCGGCGCGGACGGCGCCACCGCGATTGCCTGCACGCCGAACGATCAGGAGCCGCCCGGCGGCGGCGGCGGCCTCTGCAACGGCGGCGGCGCTCACGTGTTCCCGAATCGCTTCTGCTGTAGCGGCCGCGCCCGGTTCTTCTGTCCCGCGCGCAACGAGCCCGGCGAGTCGGTCTGTATCCCCTGACGGCAAGCTGCGCAGCGAAAGGCGGGGAGAGCAGCGAGGCAACCTGCCTCCTCTGACGAGGTGCGGGAACAAGCGGTGCGACCAGTGGCATCGTGCCGTGGTTTGCCTGCCTGACGACGCGCGGACCAGTTCTTGGTCACTGTGGTCCGCGGCGGGCGTGATAGCGTCGAGGCGTGTGGTTTCTGTTCCACCACAACGCGAAGACCAGGGTCGTCGAGGGCGGGGAGAGCTTCATCGAGCGCTGCCCGGAGTGCGGTCGGCGGGCGCGGTTCGACGAGGTCGAGGTGTCGGAGAACTTCGGCGTGTTCTTCATCGATATCATCGGTGACAAGGAGCGCAAGTACCGCTGCAGCGCATGTGCGAACGTGTTCGATCTGCGCGACGAGGCGGATGCGCCCGCGGCGGCGCCGCCGGTGAAGTCGGCGCAGGAGCTCGCGCGCGAGCGCGCCGCGGAGCGAGCGCGCCAGCTGGCGGACGAGCAGCGCCGGCTGGCGGCCGAGCAGCGCCGGCACGAGCTCGCCGAGGCGAAGGCGAACCGGATCGAGGATGAGCTCGCCGAGCTGAAGAAGCGGCTCGGTCGCTAGCCGGCGCTTTCTCGCACCGACCGCCCTGGAACGAGGCAGCCTGGGCCGCTCGTTCGCCAGGTGCAACTTCCGCAGCATTATGCTGCATATTCGAATTACCTACCTGTGATCGGTAGTCGGGCGAGGACAGGAGATCAGTGTCCAAGTAGGGTCCGCGAAGACACATTTACCCAGGCAACCGCGTCAACAACGCGAATCGTGGTGTCCAGTGAGGCGGACATTTTCTCGCCGAGCTGTCCACTGGAGAGGACGGAAATCGCCGGTGGTTGGACCAGCGGATGGTCCCTCGCCATCCAAGCGTCGATTTCGACTCGATATCGATCGATACTCTCGGCCCATGCCTGCAGACGGTTCTTCGCGTGAGGATGGTCTCGCAAGCGAGCGAGATTTCTATCGCCGGCTGCTGGACCTCGGCGGCAAGGACGAGATCGAGCCACTCCTCGATGAGGCGCTAGCGCTCATCGTGGAGGTGACTGGCGCCAGTACAGCCTATCTGGAGCTGTACGACGACGAGGCCAACCGGCCGCGGTTCTGGAAGGGTTTCCGATGCACCGACCGCGACGTGGCATCGATCCGTGCATCGATCTCCCGCGGCATCATCGCCCGGGCGATCGGCGAGGGCCGGACGATCGAGACGCCGTCGGCGTCGCTCGACGTCCGGTTCTCGGATCTGAGCAGCGTCCGGCAGAACCTGATCCAGGACGTGCTGTGCGCGCCGGTCGGGGTACAGCCGCCGATCGGCGTGATCTATCTGCAGGGTCGGACGCGCCCCGGGACGTTCACCGCGACCGATCGCGAGCGCGCGGAGCTGTTCGCCCGCCAGCTCGCGCCGCTCGCGGACCGGCTCGTCCGCCACGCGCACCACGACCACGTCGACTACACGCGCGAGGTCCGGGAGCGGCTGCGCTGTCCGGAAATCATCGGCAGGTCGCGCGCCTTGGCGCAACTCCTGCAATCGACTTCTCACGTGGCACCGCTCGATGTCGACGTGCTGATCACCGGTCCATCGGGGACCGGCAAGTCGATGCTCGCGCGCGCGATCCACGTCAACAGCCCGCGGGCGTCGGGGCCGTTCGTCGAGCTCAACTGCGCCGCGATCCCCGAGGCGCTGATCGAGAACGAGCTGTTCGGCGCCGAGCGCGGCGCGCACTCGACGGCGCTGCGCCGGGTGACCGGCAAGGTCGCGGCGGCAGAAGGTGGCACGCTGTTCCTCGACGAGGTCGCCGAGCTGACCGCCGGCGCGCAGGCCAAGCTGCTCCAGCTGCTCGAGACCCGCGAGTACCACTCGCTGGGATCGACCACGTCGATCCGCGCCGACGTCCGGATCCTCAGCGCGACCAACGCCAAGCTCGAGGAGCGGGTCGCGGCCAAGCAGTTCCGCGAGGACCTGTACTACCGGATGCACGTCGTGCCGCTCGAGGTCCCCGGGCTGGGCGAGCGCCGCGACGACATCCCCGAGCTGGTCGAGCACTTCTGCATCGAGTCGTGCCGGCGCCACCGGCTGCCGGGACTGGCGGTGTCGCGCCGCGCGTTGACCGCGTGCCGCGACTCGCCGTGGCCCGGGCACACCCGCCAGCTCGCGCACGCGATCGAGGCCGCGGTGATCCGCGCCAGCGGCGAGCGCTCGACCACGCTGCACGAACACCACATCTTCCCCAAGGCGTCGCGCGACGCCGCCGAGGTGGTGACCCTGCAGCAGGCGACGCGCGAGTTCCAGAAGCGCCACGTCCGCGAGGCGCTCGAGAAGAACGACTGGAACGTGACCGAGACCGCGCGCCAGCTCGATCTGGCGCGCTCGCATCTCTACAACCTGATCAACGACTTCGAGCTGCGTCGCGAACACAAAGAGTGACTGACAGGAAAGGATGAAACCCGCGCATGAGCAAAGTGACGTTCTATGGATTGCCCGCATGGGTCGGTGCGATCCACAGTCCGACGGTCTGTGAGTGGTGGGATCGCGATCCGTCGCAGCTCGGCTGGGACCGCTCGCTGCTCCACCGGGTCGACCTGGCGAGGACGTCGTCGGCGGCGCTCGCAGGTCACCTCGCGGTCGCCGACATCGAGGTCGATGATCACAGCACGAGCGGCGGGCGGACGACGATCGGTCCGTTATGGCCGAGCGGCAGCACGATCGGCGCGTGCTGGGTGTCCGAGGGCTACCTGGCGAGGAACGGCCTGACGCCGCCGGGCGTGCCGCCGGGCCACAGCGGGCATGGCCACGAGTTCACCGTGGTCCAGTACTTCGACGGCGAGCAGCAGAACCGCCGGTTCCACGGCTTCCAGGCCGAGCTGCTGCAGACCCAGAACCACCTGTCGCTGGTGCAGCTCTGGCACCCCGGCACGGGCGCGGGCATCGCGAAGCCGGCCGGGACCTGGTGGCTCGACCTCGCGACCGACGCAGATCCGAGCACGCCGGGGCTGTCGCCGAACCGGCCCGCGCCGCTGTACCTCGACACCCAGGCGACCAAGCGCCTGACGATCGTCGATCCGAAGATCCCGCCGTTCAAGGGCGGCTTCGCGCTGACCCCCTGACCGCACCGAGGCCGCATGGGCTACCGAGAGCTCCTGGCGCTGCCGCGGCTCTCCGTGATCTCGGCCGAGCCGGACCACGAGCTCGATCGCATCGCGCGCACGATCGGCGCCGCCGCGGGTGTGCGGGTCGCCGGCCCCGCCGCGTTCGCCGCGCTGCTCGACGGCCTGGCCGGCGCCGCCACCCCGGACGCCCGGATCGCGCCCAAGACGCTCGATCTGCTCGGTCACTCGACCGCCGCCGCGGCGCATCTCCGGCTCGGCGACTGGGGGATCGACGCGACGAGCCCGGCCGGGCGTCGCTGGTTCGGCGAGCTCGCCGCGCGCGCCGTGCTGCCGCGGATCGGCGTCCGCGCGGTCCGCCTGCTCGCCTGTCGGACCGCCGCCACCGAGGCCGGTCGCGCGACGATCTGCGCGCTCGCCGAGATCCTCGGGATCGAGGTCTGGGGCACGAGCCACCTGCTCCACGCCGGACACTACGGTCCGCACGGCTTCCTCGACGCCTGGCAGTTCATGCTCGTGGAGTCGCGCGAGCTCCGGCGCCCCGAGCGCGCGCCGCCGCCGGCGCCCGACCGCGCGGGGCCGAGCTGCCTCGACCTCGCCGCCCTGCCCGCGCGGGCGCTCGACCCGCGGCCCCGGAGCTGGCCGCGGTGGATCGCCACCGCGAAGGTCGCCGGCCAGATCCTGCGGCTGATTCGCCGCGACGCCGGCGCGCCGATGCCGGGGCTGAGCGCGCCGCCGAGCTGCGAGCTCGCGCTGCCGTCGGCGACGCCGCACGCCTACCACATCGCCGAGGTGCTGCTCGACGGCGCGTTCCTCCGGTTCTTCCCCGAGCCCGAGGCGCCCGGCGTGGCCTATCCGGTCGACGACGCCTCCGCGCTGAACCGGCTGCTGCGCGAGCTGGCGGCGCGGGGCGTCAGTCCTTGACCGCGCAGCGCATCCCGAGCTCGAACAGCCCGCTCGACGACTCGGGGCGAGGGTTCTCGACGGCCATCTCGTCGATCAGCTGGTCGAGGCACTCCTTGAGCGTGCACGCGCCGCGGACGACGCGGATGCCGTCCTCGACCCGCGAGCTCGTCCACTCCTGGGCGTTGCCGGCGAGATCGAGCACGCCGTACGGGCTGGCGTCGCCGAGGTGGGTGCCGACGTCGTCGACGCTGCTCGAGTCATCGCCGTACTTGTCGTAGAGCCGCGCGCGCGACGGCGCGTCGCCATGACCCCACGGCAGGTTGCGGCGCGGCAGCGGGTTCGGCTTGCCGTCGGGCAGGGTCTCGCCGCCGCGCATCGCCTTGACCCACTCCTGGGACGTCGGCAGCTCCTTGCCGAGGTACTGGCAGTACGCGTGGGCGATGTGCCAGGTGATCCCGGTCACCGGCTTGCGCGGCCCGCCCGCGCCGCGCAGCTCCGGGGTCCCCGGATAGTGCCGGGGCCCGATCTCGGTGAACCCCGCCATCGACGCGAACACCGCGAACGCCGCGTTGGTCACCTCGGTCCGGTCGATCCGGTACGCCGGCAGATCGAGGCGCCGGTCAGGGTGCGCGTGGCGCTCGGGATCGGCGGCCAGCGCCGGCGCCGGCGGATCGCCCAGGCCGGCGTAGATGAACGGCCCCTCGGGGACGAGGATCATGTCGGCGTAGGTCGCGGCGCAGGTCGGGACCGCGACGTGCAGCACGATCGCCTGGCCGCGGCGGGCGTAGCCCGGGAGCTCGTGCACCGGGATCATCGACGGCGGGCAGCGGCCGCGCTGGATCCGCAGGAACGCCCGACCGCCGCGGGCCTCGACCCGCTCGACCAGCGCGCCGGCCTCGATCCGCGGCGCGCCGCGGACCACGTCGCCGGCCGGCAGCGGCTCGCCGTAGCCGTCGTCGGTGTCGCGGCCGCGCAGCTCCCAGCTCAGCTCGAGCGCGGCGGGGTCGACCTTGACGGCGACCTGGCGGGCCGGGTCCCAGTCGAACGGCTCGAGCGACAGCGTGAACTGCCCGAGGTTGCGCGCCTTGAGCGCGGCCTCGCGCTCCTGGCCGAGCGCGGCGACGTGGTTGCGAACCAGGCTGACGCCCGCGACCGCGAGCGCGACCGCGATCAGCGACGCGACGAACGCGATCTGGCGGTGCAGCACCTGCCGCGACCGCCGGATCAGCCGGCTCGGGCTCCACGGCTCGCCGGTGGCGCGGCGCTGCCACTCGGCGTCGAGCTCGGCGATCGCCGAGACGTGCGGCCGCAGCTCGCGCAGCTCCTCGCGGCCGAGCAGGCTCGGCGCGCCGGGCCGCGAGCGCCGTAGGTGGTAGCGCACCAGCTCGATCGCGCGGCGCCGCGCGAGGTCGCGGGCGTCGAGCCACGCCAGGACGCGCGGCACGAGGCTGTCGTGGGCGAGCTCCCAGCTCGGCTCGCCGTCGTCGCCGCGGACCCGCATCACCAGGCCGCGCGAGCGCAGGACCTCGAGCACGCTCGAGGCCTGCTCGGCGTCGCCGACCATCGCGATCAGCTCGGACTCGGAGCGCATCGCGCGCTCGTGGCTCGCGGTGACCAGCGCGACGAACAGCGCGCGCGCGATCTGGTCGGTGCCGTGGGTCAGCTCGGTGTCGAGCACGCGCTCGAGGTGCTCGCCGACGATCGCGTCGAACCCGCCGAGCCGCTGGTAGTGCGCGAGGGTCAGCGTGGCGTCGCCGGGATCGAGCTCCTCGTAGACCGCCGAGCACGCGAGCTGCAGGTGCGGCGGGAACACCGCCGGCGCCGTGCCCCAGCCCATCTCGGGGCCGATCGCGGCGGCCGCGCGCTGGAGGTCGGCGAGCAGCGCGTCGAGCAGCGCGGGGTCGATCGCGAGCCGGGCCTCGGTCAGCGGGCCGGTGATCGCGGCGCGCGCGCCGTCGGGCGGCAGCGGCGGCAGCCGGACCAGCGGGATGCCGGGCTCGAGGGTCTGGGCGCGGGCGTAGAGCCGGGCGAGGTGGTCCTCGCGGATGCTGAGCACGACCGCGACGTCGGCGTCGGTGGGCCACGCGGCGAAGCCGAGCGCGTCGCCGACGAAGCCGTCGTCGCCGAGCGCGGCCTCGACCTGATCGAGGATCAGCACCAGCTTGCCGCCCTTGTGGCGGTGCCACGCGGCGACCGCCGCGGCGACGCCGCCGGCACCGACCAGCTCCGGCCAGATCGCGACGGCGAGCGCGGCGCCGCCGTCGGCGCGGCATCGTAGATACACCGCGCGCACGCCCAGCGCCTCGAGCCGCGGCACCAGCCCGGCGCGCAGCATCGAGGTCTTGCCGGTCCCCGACGGGGCGGTGTAGATGACGCTGCGGCGATACAGCACGTGCTGGGTGAGCACCGCCAGATCGGCCTCGCGCCCGAACAACCGGCCGCGATCGTCCTCGGTGAACGGCGCGAGCTGACGAAACGGCGCCGGCGGGGCGGGGAGCTCGGGCGCCGGCGGCACCGAGGCGCCGGTCAGCGCCGACGACAGCTCGCGCGCGGTCGCATAGCGCCGGGCGGGATCGAGCTCGAGCGCGCGCTCGAGCACCGCGCGCAGGTCGGGGTCGGACACGAGGTCGAGCGGCGGCGCCAGGGCGAGCGCGTTGGGCCGGCGCCAGCCGGTGAGCAGGTAGATCAGCACCAGCGCGGCGGAGAACAGATCGGAGCGCGCGTCGACCCGCGCGGTGTGCAGCTGCTCGGGCGCCATGTACGCCGGCGTGCCGCCCGCCGACTCGGCGGGGTGATCCGACGCGCGCAGCCGGGCGAGGCCGAAGTCGACCAGCACGACGCGCTCGGTGCCGTCGCGCTCGACCACGATCGCGTTGGCCGGCTTGACGTCGGCGTGGACCAGCCCCGCGTCGTGCGCGGCGCCGAGCCCGGCGAGCAGCTGGCGCACCAGCTCGACCGCGCGGGCCCGCGGCAACGCGGCCCCGGCGCCGAGCTCCTGGAGGTTGCGGCCGACCAGCAGCTCCATCGCGAAGAACAGCCGGCCGTCGTGGGTGATGTCGGCCTGGTGGATCCGCACGACGTTGGTGTGGTCGAGCCGGCCGACGCTGCGGATCTCGTGGACGAACAGCCGGCCGTCGTCCGACCCCGGGTCGATGTCGGCGTGCAGGACCTTGACCGCGACGTCGCGCTCGACCGCGAGCTGGCGCGCGCGGTACACCGTGCCGAACGTGCCGCGCGCGACCACCTGGTCGATGCGGAACCGCCCCGGCAGCACGGTGCCGGTCAGATCCTCGACGTCGCTGGCGCTGCGCGGCCGGGCCGGCCGGACCGACAGCTGCGAGCGCCGCACGTCCCACAGCCCGGCGAGCGGCGGCGGCTGCGCCAGGGTCTCGGAGGTGTCGGAGACCTGGACGGCAGCCCCGACGTGGCGCTCGAGGTACGCCGACAGGCTCGCCATCGTCACCGTGCCGGTCCGCGGATCGAGCGCGTCGCCGCACAGCGCGGTGAGCAGCGCCGCGATGATCGGGTGGCTGTCGTCGGCGGTCGCCGCGACCGCGATCACGTGCGGCGCGCGGTCGGTACCGAGCGCGCGCAGCCACGCCGCCGCCTCGGCCGGGTGATCGCTGCGCGCCGACACCACCGCGACCAGCTGCTCGGCGCGCGCCGCGCGCAGCCGATCGCGGATCCAGCGCAGCGGCAGGGTCGCGTCCTCGGGGTACTCGCGCGCCTGGCCGCCGGTGACCAGCGCCAGCTCGCTGCCGACCGTGGTGATCGTGCCGAGCGCCACGAACACCGCCGCCCGCGCCGGCTCGCTGCTCAGCTCGTCGAGGTGCTGCTTGAGCGCGCCGCGGTCGGGCTCGTAGCGCGTGCCCGTGGTCGACGCCAGCCGGCGGATCTGCCAGCCGGCGCCGGTCGCGAGCAGCGCCTCGCCGATCTGCCCCAGCGTGCGCAGCGCCGACGCGTCCGGCGCGCCGAACGCACCATGCCCGGCGACCAGGAGTGCGGTTCCCTCCGGGCGGCGAGATGCCATCTGCCGCGATGCTACGCCAACCGCGAGGCCACGCGTGGGACCGTCAGATTCCTGAGGCAACGCGGATGCCCACATTGCCCCGCGCAACGATCTTTCATCGCGCCCGGCGTCACGACGCGGCGCGATGATCGGCGATCAGCTGGTGCTCGACCAGGCGGTGGTAGATCCCGCGCCGCGCCATCAGCTCGTCGTGGCGACCCTGCTCGACCACGCGCGCGCCGTCGATCACCACGATGCGATCGGCGTCGCGCACCGTGCTGAGCCGGTGGGCGACGATGATCGTGGTCCGGCCGTGCATCAGCCGGGCGAGCGCGGCCTGCACCGCGGCCTCGCTCTCGGCGTCGAGGTTCGACGTCGCCTCGTCGAGGATCAGCACCCGCGGGTCGGCGAGCAGCGCGCGGGCCAGCGCGATCCGCTGCTTCTGGCCGCCCGACAGCTTGGTGCCGCGCTCGCCGATCAGGGTGGCGTAGCCCTCGGGGAACCCGGTGATGAAGTCGTGGGCGTAGGCGTCGCGCGCGGCGCTCTCGATCTCGGCGACAGTCGCGCCGGTCTTGCCGTAGCCGATGTTGTCCTTGATCGTGCCGGAGAACAACACCGGCTCCTGCGCCACCATCGCGAGCGCGCCGCGCAGCTCGCCGAGCGCGAGGTCCCGGACGTCGACGCCCTCGAACAGCACGCGGCCGGCGTCGACGTCGTAGAACCGGTAGAGCAGCGACAGGATCGTCGACTTGCCGGCGCCCGACGGACCGACCAGCGCCACGACCTCGCCGGGCGCGACCTCGAGATCGACCTCGGTCAAGACCGGCTGACCGCGCCGGGTGGGATACGCGAACGACACGCGCTCGAGCTTCACCGCACCCCGGCCCGGCGGCAGCGCCACCGCCGGCGCGGGATCGCGGATCTCGGGCACCGTGTCGATCACCGCGAACAGCCGATCGGTCGCGCCCGCGGCGCGCTGCAACGCGCCCCACAGCCCCGCGACATCGCCGAGCGCACCGGCGACGATGAACGTGTACAGAAAGAACGACGTCAGCTCACCCGCGCTGAGCTTGCCCTGGATCATCGCGCGGCCACCGAGCCAGATCACCGCGGCCACGCCGATGTAGCCCGCGGTCATCGCGGTCGAGAAGAACCACGACCGCCAGCGCACCAGGGTCAGGGTCTTGCGAAACGCGCTCTCGACCCCGCCGCGGTAGCGGCCCGCCTCGTACGACTCGCGGACGAACGCCTGGACCGTGGCGATCGCGCCGATCGACTCCTGGACCTGGCCCGAGACCTGCGCCAGCTCGTCCTGCACCGCGCGCGTCATCCTGCGGATCCGGCGGCCGAAGTAGATCGTGGTCAGCGTGATCGGCGGGACGATCGCCAGCATCAGCAACGTCAGCTTCACGTCGATCACGAACAGCATCACCATCGCGCCGATCAGCTGGATCGAGTTGCGCAGCGCCATCGACAGCTCGCTGCCGACCACGCCCTCGATCACGGTGACGTCGGACGCCAGCCGGCCGACCAGCTCGCCGCTGCGGCGCTCGTGGAACCACGCCAGCGGCAGGGTCAGCACGCGATCGAACACCAGGCCGCGCAGGTCGGCGACCACGCGCTCGCCGAGCCAGCTGATGCTGTAGTGGCGCAGCCACACCAGCACCGCGTTGACCATGAACACGCCGATCAGCAGCACCACGATCAGATCGAGGCGATCGGTGGTCTTTCCGCCCATGCCGAGATCGACCGCCTGCTTGGCCGCCCACGGGTAGACCAGCGTGACGCCGGACGCCGCGCACAGGGTCGCCAGCGCGAGCAGGAACCGTGCGCGGTGCGGCCGGATCAGCGGCAACAGCCGCCACAGCACCGCGAGCTTGCGGCGATCGCGCGGCCGGTCGCCCTCGGAGTCGGGCGGATCGACGTACGGTGCGGCCATCGCGGCTGCATAGCGCGCCGCCTCGCAGCTGTCACCTGAGGTACAACCGGCGGATGCGAGCCCTCGTGGTTGGACTGGCTGGACTGGTCGTTGTCGTCGGCTGCAAGAAGGAGCCCGGCGCGGGCGGCGCCGCATCGCCCGCGCCGCCGGCATCGGCGACCGAACAGGACGCGCTGTGGAAGCTCGCGCCCGACGGTGCGATCGCCGGATTCGTCGCGTCGGCCCGCGGCGTCGAGCTGGTCGAGCGCGCCCTCCTCGCGGCCCGCTCGCTGCTGGCGACCAGCGATCTCGCGCCTCTGTCGCAGCCGCTCGAGGACATGCTGCGCAAGGAGATCGGTGCGCCGAACTCCTCGCTCGCCGATCTGGGCCTGACCCACGACCGGGGCTTCGCCTTGTTCGTGACCGGCAACGGCCACATCGCCATGGTGCTCCCGGTCGGCGACCGCGACAAGTTCCTCGCCCGCGTGCACGGCAAGCGCGGCGCCGACGACGACGAACTCGACGGTGGCGCGTGCAGGACGCT
>Ga0307515_10022705_pt1 | contig 11043 bp, 10 predicted proteins | sample 17_EM_MG_FD_194513 | JGI IMG/M metagenome (GOLD analysis project Ga0307515, IMG submission 194513) | Populus trichocarpa ectomycorrhiza microbial communities from riparian zone in the Pacific Northwest, United States - 17_EM | ecosystem: Host-associated > Plants > Roots > Unclassified | place...
TGCGACGCCCGACCAGCCGCACCCGCTCCGGGTCGAGGACACGATCGGCTGCGACCGCTTCGCGGCCCGCGTGGTGCGAGGCATCGACCCGTCGGCGCCGTCGCCGGAGTGGATGCAGCGCCGCCTGATCACCGCCGGCGTGCGCACGATCTCCCTGGCCGTCGACATCACCAACTACGTGATGCTGGAATTGGGCCAGCCGATGCACGTGTTCGACCTGAACCTGCTGCGCGGCGGCCTGGTCGTGCGCCGGGCCCACCCGGGCGAGAAGCTGACCACCCTGGACGGCGTCGCCCGCGTGCTCGACGCCGAGGACATGGTGATCTGCGACGACTCGGGGCCGATCTCGCTCGCCGCGGTCATGGGCGGCGAGACCAGCGAGGTCCAGCCGGACACGGTGGACGTGCTGCTGGAGGCCGCGCACTGGGATCCGGTGATGGTGGGCCGCACGGCCCGCCGGCACAAGCTGTTCAGCGAGGCGGCGAAGCGCTGGGAACGCGGCGTCGACCCGGCGCTGCCGCTGGTCGCCCTGGAACGGGCGGTCGACCTGCTGGTCACGCACGCCGGCGGCACGGTGGACGAGCGGGTGCTCGACCTCGACCACGTGGTCCCGCCGGCGCCGGTGACCCTCGACCCCGACCTGCCGACGCGGCGGATCGGCGTGCCCTACCCGGCCGAGCGGGTCGTCGAGCTCCTGACCCAGGTCGGCTGCGCGGTGCACGGCAGCGAGCCGCTCTCGGTGACTCCGCCGTCCTGGCGGCCCGACCTGGTCGCCCCGATCGACCTGGTCGAGGAGGTGGCGCGGCTGGGCGGCTACGACGCGATCCCGAGCATCATGCCGCCCGCGCGAGGCGGCGGCGGCCTGACCCCGGCGCAGCGCCGCCGGCGCATGGTCGGCCGGGCGATGGCCGAGAACGGGTACGTCGAGGTGCTGTCCTACCCGTTCGTGGCGCCCGGCACGGCCGACGCGTTCGGGCTGCCCGCGGACGACCCACGGCGCAGCGCGGTGCGGCTGACCAACCCGATGTCCGAGCAGGAACCGCTGCTGCGCACGTCGCTGCTGGCGCCGCTGCTCGGCACGCTCAAGCGCAACCTCGGCCGCGGCGAACGCGACCTGGCGCTCTACGAGACGGGCACGGTCTTCCTGCCGCATCTGACGGCAACCGCGCCGCCGGCAATGGGCGTCGACGCCCGCCCATCCGAGCAGGACTGGACGGCGGCGAACGCGATCGTCCCGGAGCAGCCATGGCACCTCGCGGCGGTCCTGACCGGTGACGCGGCGCCGGCCGGCTGGTGGGGCGCGGGCCGGGCGGCAACCTGGGCGGACGCGATCGAGGCGGCCCGCATCGCGCTGTCCGCGGCGGGCCTGACGGCAGACCGGATCACGGTACGGGCGGCGGAACACGCGCCGTGGCACCCGGGCCGCTGCGCGGCGATCGCGGTCGACGCCAAGGTGATCGGGCACGCGGGCGAGCTGCACCCGGCCGTGGTCTCGACCCTGGAGTTACCCAAGCGCACCTGCGCGATGGAGCTGGACCTGGACGCGATCCCGGCGGCGCCGGTCACCGAGGCGGTCCGGATCTCCAGCTTCCCGCCGGCGCTGATCGACGTCGCCGTGGTGGTGGACGCGGCGGTCCCGGCGGCCGAGGTCGAGGCGGCGCTGGTCGCGGGGGCGGGCGAGCTGCTGGAATCGGTGCGGCTCTTCGACGTGTACGCGTCGGAGCAGGTGGGTGCGGGGTTGAAGAGCCTGGCGTACAAGCTGACGTTCCGCGCCCCGGACCGCACGCTGACGGTCGAGGAAGCGGTGGCGGCCCGGGACGCGGCGGTCGCGGTGGCTTCGTCACGGACGGGGGCTACTCTCCGCGGCGCCTGACCGTTCCGGCTGCCGGAGAATGGGGCATGGATTCGATCGTTAGTGCGGTGCTGGCCGCTGTGGAGAGGGGCGACCAGGCCGCGCTCAAGGTGCTGCTGCACCCGTATCTGCACTGGAACGAGCCGCGGATCGCCCTCCGGGGGCGGGTCAAGGTGCTCGCCCGGCTGGCCGCGGCGCCGGCACCAGCGCCGCCCGCCTCCTATGAGCTGCGGGACGGCCAGATCTATCGCTGGAACGGCTAGTCGGTCAGGCGGGCGGCGTGGGCCGTCTCGTCCAGGGCGATCTCGCCGGGCCCGGAGCTGATCAGCGACCAGCTTGCCGTCGCGCCGTTCGGGCCCGTGAACGAGCCCACCGCCAGCGCCGTGTCGATGAGCGCGCGCACCTCGGACTCGCGGTCCGGCTCCGTCGCGAACAGAATGTGCACCCGCACCGCGCCGTCGATGCGCTCGGTCCGGGTGTGGTGGGCGGCCAGCGGGCACGGCGGCTCATGCTCCAGGCGGCCGCACAGCGCCGTCGTCACCGCGCCCCCGGGTGCCCGCGTGTCGCCCGCCAAGCCCATCGCCAGCACGGCGTCGTGAGCAAACGCCCGCCGCATCAACCGAACACCCCGTCAGCGTGGCCGGTGACGGCGGTGCGAATCATGACCTCAGCGTACGGAGGTCGCGGGCGCTCCCGCCGGTGTTTCAGTCGATGGTGTGGCCTCCGTTCACCGTGAGGCGTTCGCCGGTCATGAAGCGGGCCGCGTCGCTTGCCACGAACGCCACCACGTCCGCGACGTCCTCCGGCCTACCCAGCCGGCCCAGGGGCACGTCGCGCACGTAGCCGGCGCTGTCCTCGACCGTCACCACGCCGTGGCGTTCGACCGGGATCCAGCCCGGCGCCACCACGTTTACCGTGATGCCGTAGGCGCCTAGCTCCCGCGCCCACGTGCGGGCCAGCCCGAGCTGCGCGCCCTTTGCCGCGTTGTAAGCCGACGCGCCCGGCAGCGCCCGCTCGAACGAGTCGGATCCGATGTGAATGATTCGGCCGGCGCCGAGCCTGCGCATGCCCGGCAGTGTTGCCCGCAGCAGCAGTGTCGGGCTTTTCACGAAAAAGGTCAGCTGGTCGAGGTGGTCTTGCCAGGAGACTTCGGCGGCTGGCGCGAGTGGCTGCGGCCCGGTCGCGTTGGCGACCACCACCTGGACGGGCCCGAGTGCCTCCTCGACGGCCGTGACCATCGCCGGGACTTCGGCCTCGTCGGTGATGTCCGCCCGGAACGCCGCGGCCCGGCCGCCCGCCGCCACGATGTCGTCGACGACCCTCGCGGCGCCGGCCTCGTCTGCCCGGTAGTTCACCGCCACCGGCCAGCCGTCGACGGCGAGCCGCCGCGCGATCTGCGCGCCGAGGCCCCGGGAGGCCCCGGTGACCAGGGCGCTGCCGGAGATCGTCACGTCACTCTCCCGTAGTGCCGTCGAGCAGCTCTCGGACCGCGTCGGCGTGGCCCGCGTGCCGGGCGGTTTCGTTGATCAGGTGGATGAGGACGAAGCGGAGGTCCGTGTCGTTGCCCCACCGGGACGGCATGGCCAGATCGCCCAGGGATCGGACCGCCGTGTCCGTTGCCTCGGCGCGCCTGCGGTAGGCCGCGATCGCCTCCTCGATGGTCAGCTCGGGGCCCGGCGAATATTCCTCCTCGGACTTGCCCGTCGGCTGACCCAGCATCTGCCCGTCGATCCAGCGCCACTCGACGTGGGTGAGGTGGTTGACGATGCCGAGCAGTGGCAGCAGCCGGCCGTCGGGACGCCAGCGGGACTGCTCGTCGGTCACGCCGAGCGCCTTGCGCAGCACCGCGCCGCGCAGGAAGGCCAGCCAGCGCAGATAAAGCTCCAGCTCGTCGGGGGTGCCGGAGGGGAAGCCCGAGCCCTCGCTCACCACAGGCCGCCGGCGACGGTGAGCTCCTGGCCGGTGAACTCGCCGGTCAGCATCGGCATGGCCTGGGCGATTGCCGCCTTCGTCGCCGGCAACTGGAGCGAGACGTCGTGATGCTCCTTGCTCTGCCACACCTCGCTGACCCAGATCAGGTCCGGATCGGTGTCGGACACGCTCACCGCATACACCTGGCAGCCGGCGGTCCGCAGGCCGTCCACGCCGCTGAGCAGGATGCGCACGACCTCGTCGCGGTTTCCCGGCTTGGTGCGCATCGTCGCGAGATAGCCGTACGCCACCCGTTCCTCCTAGGCTTGTCGCATGGAAAACACCCGCCGGATCGGCTATGACGGCTCCGGCCCCGGCGACATTACGCCGGACGGCTGCGCCGTGGAGTTGTATCTGCGGCTGCCTGTGGATAACGAGCCGCAAGTGATCGCGGCGGCCGCTGGCGAATGGCGTGGCACGCGTCACGGCCTCGACCGACGACGGCGCCGGCGTTCGCTCCGTGCGGGTCGAGTATGAATTCCCGGACGCCCGCTGGACGCAGACGTTCCTGTCGCGGCCGCTGACGCCGGCGCAGTTCGAGCGCGCGCTGGCCTGACGTTGGATCGCTGCCTGACGCCGGGCGAGCGCGCGGCCCGTTCGCTCAGCTTGACGGCTGCGGGGCCGCCACCGGGCTGCGGTGTCCCTCGCGGTCCAGGGCCCGTACGCCGAAGAAGACATTGTCCTTGGAGAGGTCGATCGTCACGGTTGTCACGTCGCCCACCACCAGCGCGTCCGTCCAGTCCGGGGCGGTGGTCTCGCGCCACACCACCTCGTAGCCGGCCAGGTCCGCTGCCGTGCCGCGCTGCCAGCGCAACGTCGTCTGGTTGGTCAACTGGGTGGTGTCGATCACCACGCCTTTCGGCGTGCCCGGTGCCTGGGCCAGCGACCAGAGGGCCGCCGCGTTCACCCGGGTCACCCGCGCGATGTACCCGAAGTCGCAGAATTCGACCAGGTCGCCGTACTGGATGCCGTTCTCGACGCGGACGTCCTGGTGCTCGTGCGCGAAGTTCTCCCGCGGCTCGGTGAAGCGCGCCGCCGGATAGCCCCGCAGCAGGAACGAGATGTGGTCGCTGCCCCGCAGGTAGCGGTCGCGGCGCCAGACCACGCGCACCTTCATGCCGGTCTGCGGATTTTCCGCGACGTCCTGGACGAAGCGCCCCAACTGCCGCGACGGCCCGTCGTTCTCGCCGCCGACCGACCGGCGAACGTTCGCCTCGGCGGCGGTCTCCGCGGTGGGCACACCCTCGACGAACAACCGCACCGTCCGCGGATCGGACGCCGAACCATCGTGTGCGTCGCCGGTGCCGACGATATCGTTGCTGAACATGGCCTGCACATCCGTGCCCACGTTCTTGAGCTGCTGGGCCATATAGTCGGAGCCGAACAGGCCCTGCTCCTCGCCCGCGACGGCCGCGAAAACGATGGTCGCCTCGGTGCGCCGGGTGGCAAACAGGCGCGCCAACTCCAGGACCGCGGCCACACCGGACGCGTCATCATCGGCGCCGGGCGCGTCGCTGGTGGCGTTCATCACGTCGGTGACCCGGGAGTCGTAGTGGCCGGTCACCACATACACCCGGCCGGGATCGGTGTCGCCGCGCAGCGTGGCGACAACATTGGTGATCCGGGTGGGCGCGGGAATGCGCGGCCCGGGCGGCTGGATGAACGACTGCAGCTCGACCGTCATCCGCCCGCCGGAAGCGGCGGCGTAGCCACTGAGCTGCTCGAAGATCCAGTCGCGGGCGGCGCCGATGCCGCGCTCGGGATCATCCTGGGTGGAGAGTGTGTGCCGGGTCCCGAAGGCGGCGAGCCTGGTGACGGCGGCGCCGATCCGATTTGGATCGATCTCGCGCAGCAGGGCCCGTAGTTGTCGGTCGGGCGCCTGGCGACGCAGCCCTGGCACGGCCCCGTGGGCGGTGTCGGCGGCCTTCGCGGTGTCGGCGGCCTTCGCGGTGTCGGCGGCCTGAGTCGTGCCGGCGGCGTGAGCGGACACGGCGGCTTCGGCGGGGCCGGCCGCGAGGACTGGGGTCGCGGCGACGGCCGCGGAGGCCGACAGGAACGCGCGTCGCGTGGACGTGGGCCTTTCGCGCTGATCTGTCATACCCCAGCATGCTGGTCCACCGACGCCGCCATGTCCATGCCCATCGATGTCAAATTCATCCCGATTGAGTTTTCTGCGTGAAGACACGTTCGATAGCGGCGCAGTCTGCAATCCGCAAGATCTACTGAGGAACGGCCGTGACCTGCGGAGGCGCGAGCCCCGAGTGCGAAGTTGAGCGGCACGCGTCGCGCCTGCACCCGGGCATGCTCGACCAAGTCGCACCACCCGTTTTCAACAAGATTAGCCGTATTGGCTTATGATTTGAGGAAGCGGGCAATCGCCGGCTCAATCACCATGCGTGAGCAGCCCGGGCACCCCGCGGCAGATCTTGTGCAGGTGGGGCGCGCTCCGCGCCCCAAATCTCCAACGTCTACCCGGCGGGGCGACTCCGCGATACGCAGGGTTAATCTCATGCGCCCCACCCGCCAGTCGAGGACCCTGAGCCACCCGGCCATGCATCACGCAAGGTCAACCGCTTGGGACGGCGTGCCGGGTGGCAATTGCAGTGGGTGGCCTGCAACCTTGGGCTGGGGCGTCGTGGCTGCTGAGGCGCTCGGCTGGCCGTTATGCGGCTGGTGGCTTCCAGAGCCAGGGAGTGGTAGTGGTCACCGCTTGCAGACCTAGGCGTTCGAGGATCGGGCGGCTGTCATCGGATGCGTCGACCATCAGGTAGCGGACGTCCCGGTCCACCGCGATCTGGGCCCGCCGCGCGACCAGCGCCCGGTAGATCCCCCTACGCCGCCACCCGGCCAGAGTCGAACCGCCCCACAGCGCACCGAAGTCGGTGTCCCGCACCAGCACCAGCCACGCCGCCGAAACAATCCTGTTGTCGGCCTTGGCTGTCAGGATCGCGATGTCGTCCGGGTTGGCGCTGACGCGGGCCGCTAGGTCGTCCGCCAGCCAGGACGAGTCGGCGTCCCAGACCTCCGACTCCATGGCCGCGATGCCGCGCAGGTCAGCGGGGTCGGTGGTGGTCGCGATGGTCACGCCGGCGGGCGGCTCGCCCGCCGCGACCAGGTCGCGGGCCAGGCCGACGACGACGGTCTCGCGCGGGTCCGGGGCGAAGCCGGCCAACGCGAGCCGCGCGGTCAAATCCCGGCGATCATTGCCGTAGGTCTTCCACTCGACGACCTGGCCGCGCGTCGCGAAGAAATCCCGCGTTCGCGCGATGACGGCATCAAGCTCATCGACGGTGAGGGTGTCGAGGTCCCGGGCGAACGCAAAACCTTGTGTCGGCGTCACCATCCGCAGGACCGGACCGTCCCACGAAGGCCGCCAGGTGCCGGGCGTCCGGTCGGCTATGGTGCCGCGGATCTGTTCGTCATGCAGGGCCAGGAGATCGGCGGTAGTCGTCATCGCGGCAGAGTGTGGCAACCCGACCGCCATCCGGCAAGAGAATTAGCCGCAGCCGCAGCCGCAGCCGCAGCCGCAGCCGCAGCCGCAGCCGCAGCCGCAGCCGCAGCCCACAGTCGCGTCGCGTCGCGTCGCGACGCGCCCAAGTCCGTGCCGGGCCACGTCCGCGCCCAAGTCCGTGCCGGGCCACGTCCGCGCCCAAGTCCGTGCCGGGCCACGTCCGCGCCCAAGCCCGTGCCGGGCCACGTCCGCGCCTGAGTCCGTGCCGGGTCGTGCTGGGCTGCGCCCCGGGTCCGCGCCCGAGTCCGGGTCGCGCCGGCTCGCGCCTACGCCTGCGCCCCGAGTCCGTGCTGTGGCGTTGGCTCTGCTTGCTGCGGCAGGGTGGGGCGCTCCCGCGTGGGTTGGATTGTGTGGGAACGCCCCGGGCGCTTAGCCGCCGTCGACCGGGATGAAGGGCTTCGGGGCCTTGCGCAGTGCCGCCGCCGTTGCCGGCAGGTTGTCCAGCATGGTGCGGCCGATGATTGCGTGTGCCTGTACCGCCGGGTGGGTTGAGCCGTAGTTGTTTAGGTCGCCTAGGCCCTCCGCGAACATTGCGTATGTCAGCTTCGGTGCGCCGTCCGGGCCGAACATGATGCCTGCCTCGTGGCGTGATGCGCCCAGGGTGTTGAAGTCTGCTCCGTACTTGGTCGCTACGCGGCTGCGCTCCTCTGAGGACATCGTGCGGCGTACCCCGTCGTGGTAGCCGTTGATCCAGCGGGTGATGCTCAGCAGGAAGGTGCATGATGCCGGCTTGAGGAGCGTCTTGTTTGCCAGGCGCCACAGCAGGTCGTGCATTTCGCGTGGGGTTGTGGTGCCCAGGTAGAAGCGGTTTGGGTTCGCCACCGGCTCGACGCGGGTGTGTACGAAGCCCTTTGCCGCCAGGATCTGGTTGATTTCCAGGGCCGGCACGACCCGGCCGCACATGCGGACGGCCGTGTTGTCGGAGACCAGCAGCATCGCGGTGAGGAAGTTTGCCACCGTGATCTGGTCGCCCCACACCGTGTGCAGGAAGTAGATGCCGGTGCCGCCGAGGATGATGTCGGCTTGCAGGTCCAGCTTTGTGCCCAGGGTTAGCTCGCCGCGGTCGATCTTGTCCATTACCGCGGTCGCCACGGCCAGCTTCTGCACGCTGTAGCCGTACGTTACGTGGTCGGCGTCGTCCTCGACGATCGGTTGGATTGCGCCGGCCGCGTCGACGGTTGCGATGTGCGAGTGCCAGGCGCCGCCGGCCTTGGCTTTCTCCCTCTCGTATGTGCTCGTGATGGCTTCCCGGCCGGTCGCGGCGGCCGATGCCGGCGAGCTCATGCCGACGGTCGCGGCCGCGGCTGCGGCGGCGCCCAGGCCGAGTGCGGAACGGCGGGACAGGTTGGTTGACATCGTTCTCCCCCAATGGACGGACGGCTGAACACGCGGCAAGGTACACCACGCCCGCTCATGATCTGAGGTACCGCAGCACGGCCAGCACCCGGCGGTGGTCGGTGCGCGCCTGCGGCAGGTCGAGCTTCGTGAAGATTGCTGTTACGTGCTTTTCGACGCTGCGTTCCACCAGGTGCAGGGCGTCGGCGATGGCCACATTGGAGCGGCCCTCGGCGAGCAGGCCGAGGATTTCGCGTTCGCGCTCCGTGAGTCTTGCCAGCCCGGCGTCCACGGCCGGCGCGGCTAGTAACTGCCGGACCACCTCGGGGTCTAGCGCGGTGCCGCCGTCCGCGACGCGGTGCAGCGCGCCGACGAACTCGTCCGTGCTGACGATGCGGTCCTTGAGCAGGTAGCCGACGCTGCCGGCGTTTTCGGAGAGCAACTGCCGCGCGTAGCTTGTTTCGACCCACTGGGAGAAGACCAAAACCCCGACCCTGGGGTACGCGGACCGGATGGTGAGCGCCGCCCGCAGCCCCTCGTCGGTGTGCGTGGGCGGCATCCGCACATCCACCACGGCCGCATCCGGCGGATCGTCGGCGACCGCGGCGACCGCGGCGAGCAGGGCGTCGGCGTCGGCGACCGCGGCCACCACCTCGATGCCGTGCTCGCCGAGCAGCAGCTTGATGCCGTCGCGCAGCAGCGGATTGTCCTCGGCGATGATCACCCGCACGTCAGCCGTCCCAGGGAGTCAGTGCGGCGTCTCGCCGGCGCGTCAGGTGATGCACGTCAAACCTCCAAGGGAAGAGTCATCGTCACCGTTGTCGGACCGCCCGCGGGAGAATCGACGGTCAATTCACCGTCCAAAGCGGACGCACGCCGAGCAAGCCCGGCCAACCCCGTCCCCGCCCCGACCGCAGCCGCGCCGGGAGCGGCTGGGCCGGGTGTGGCTGGGCCGGGTGTGGCTGGGCCAAGTGCATCGGGGCCAAGTGCGGCTGGGCCAAGTGCGGCTGGGCCAAGTGCGGCTGGGCCAGGAGCAGTTCGGGCAGGGGCAGCGGGGCCTGGGGACGGCGGGCTGGGAGCGGGCGGGCTCGGGTGGGGTGGGATGAGGGTTGCTCCGCCGTGGCCGTTGTCGGTCACTGTTAGGCGTAGGTGGTTGCCGTTTGTGCGGAGGTTGATGCGGACGCGGGTTGCGGACGTGTGGCGGGCCACGTTTGTGAGTAGCTCGGCTACCGCGAAATACAGGGCCGATGCCGTTGCGTCCGGGGGGCGTTTGGTTAGCGACACAGTTACCTCCGCGGGTACCGCGCTGCGGGCCGCGAGGGTGGTCAGTGCGATTTCTAGGCCGTCGTCGAGGGCCGGGGGGTGCATGCCGCGGACGATGTCGCGGAGTTCTGCTAGCGCCTCGGTTACCGTGCCGCGTGCGTTTGCCGCGAGCGTGCGTACCGGTTCCTCCGTGCTTCGGTGTTCGATGCGGGCCAGGGTCAGGCCGAGCGCGACCAGTCGGGCCTGGGTGCCGTCGTGCAGGTCGCGTTCGATGCGGCGCAACATTGCCGTCGCGTCGGCTTGGAGGGCCGCCCGGCCGGCCTCGAGTTCGGCGATGCGTTGCCGGGCTTGGCTTGGCTGCAACAGGCCGCGGACGAGGAGTCCGTCGGTGAGCACGATCAGGCGTAGCCACCAGGGCAACGCCAGCAGGACCGCCGCGCCTTGCAGGGCGATCCACCAGGTGCCGGACCAGGTTTGGGTGCCGAATGCGCCGAGGCTGGTCGGCGCGATGAACCACCACAGCGGGTAGGTGATGGCGGCCGGCCCGGCGAGGACGGCGAACGCGGTCGGGTACGCCCCGGTGAATGCCAGCGGCCAGCGGGCCAGGCAGTAGCAGAGCGCCCGCCAGGCGGTCGGGTCGCGGACGATTGCCAGGATCCGTTGCCACCGCGACCCTCCGGTCAGCGGCGGCGGGTTGGCCCATTGCCAGCCGAGGAAGCGGCGGGCCGGGCCGCGGAAGTAGCGCGGGGTGAGCCGGGCCAGGGCCAGCACCCCGATCAGGAGGGGGAAAGCGAGCGTCGAGAAGGCGACGCCGAGCAGGCCCAGCAGGAACGGCGGCAGGGCGATGACCACTCCGGTGAGCACGTACGCGAGCTCTCGCCAGGTGCGCGCCGTGCGCCAAGCCTGGAGAATGATCATGGGGTTAGGCCACCGCCTCGATCGGTGGTCGGCGCAGCGCCAGGGCGGCCGGTAGCGCCGTGCCCGCGAGGACCAGCGCGGCAGTGCCCAGCACGCCCGCTAGCAGCCAGGATGCCGGGATCCACGGCGTCCAGGTGCCGAGGGAGGTGTGCAGCATGGGCAGCAGCGTGGCCGCTGCCACGCCCGCGGCGAC
>Ga0307515_10022708_pt1 | contig 11042 bp, 2 predicted proteins | sample 17_EM_MG_FD_194513 | JGI IMG/M metagenome (GOLD analysis project Ga0307515, IMG submission 194513) | Populus trichocarpa ectomycorrhiza microbial communities from riparian zone in the Pacific Northwest, United States - 17_EM | ecosystem: Host-associated > Plants > Roots > Unclassified | place...
TACTTAGTTCTATTAGCTCTACGCTATACTATAGTTTCTAACTTTAACTTTATTATTACGTGTTTTACGCCTTATATAACTATAAAACTCTATCTTAACCCTTCTTAATCTGCTCTCTTTAGTAGATCCTATTATTAATGTTAGAATATATAGACAGGAGTATATAGGCAGACGTTACGTGGTCGTGTATCTGATTAGTCATCCTTACGGTGACTTATCAGCCCCCTACTTAGGCACTGCGATCCTTACGATCCTCTGCTTTCGATACCTATTAGATAAGAATCAATTTAACAGTTAATAAGCCATATAAGTGCACTTAGGTGATACCGATAATTAATCTTAATTGCTTAATTAATTAAATCCCTAAGAGTATCCGCATCTTTTATTAGGATAATTATATCCTAGACTTTTGCCTTAAGTCCTTACTTATACTATACTATAAGCGCCTTATTATTCTATTTAACTTATATTACTAATATTTAAAACTACGTCGTATACTTAATTGCTAAAGTTCTTTATACTAGGTTTTAAAGTTTTCTTTTACTATAGTAATTACCTCTAGGTCTCTAAATATTTATATTAAGTGTTCTATAACCCGCTTTAATTTAAGAATATATACTATACCTCCTAGTTAATAGTTATTATGCCGTATTCCTATACCTCCGTAAGGTAAGGCTTAAACTACTTAAGTGCCCTCCCTGTTAAGAATAATCCTATATAAGTAACTTAATCTATAGGTATTTCTAGCTTTACTCCTTCCTGCGTAACCTTAAAGTGTATTTACGTAAGGAATCCCTTAAGCTTTAACTTCTTCCCTAAGAATCGCTTAATTAAGGGTAACTTAACCTTAGCCGCTCTAATTCTATTAATTCTCTCTTTAAGTATCCTATTATTATCTATTAATCAATTAACTATTTCCTATAGCTATTTAATAGTAACTAGTTATAAGTTAGTATCTGTTATACTAATATCGTTACCTAATCCCAATATAGTTGTTACTATAGACGCTATTATAGCTGCTGCTTTTAGTAGCATATTATTTAACTTCTTTTACTATAACCTTAGTAGTAAATATATAATAAAGCCTTATAGAAAATACTACGGTAGACTTATTAATAGGCTAAATATATAGGTATAGAATAGTTAATAATATAAATATAACTAGTGGAGTAGTTGCCTAATAGATTTACTATAAAGAAGAGAAACTATCTATAGAGACCATGTGTCTTTAAATATATAACTCCTCCTTATAGTAAAGAGGTTAGTACGTCGGTACGTTAGTACGTTAGTACGTCACGTTTCTACGTTCCTATATTCCTACGTTTTAAACTTATAATATAACCAGCCACGTGACTTAGCTACCCCTCGTTCTATAGCTCGATCGGTTTTAGCGCCTCCTATACTGTCTTAGCCAACCTATTTATGTCTGTTCTTAGTAGCTACACTTCTGCTAATATAAGGTCCGTAATAGATACATTATAAGAAGAAAATAAAGTAGTAATAAAAAAATAACTAGAGATATAAAAGCTAAAAGCCAAGATATAATAAAAATAGTCTGCTAAAGAGTGAGACGAATAGTGTTATTAATAGAAGGATATGTAAAAGACAACGGCTTATAAATAGGAAGAAATTAAAATTAAGACGTTATTATTGGAACCTATTTTAAGTAAATAGGATAGTAGTTAGTTAATGCGTCGCACTAGATAACCTCTAGATCTATTTATAACGGACTCCTATAATTAGAAAGGTAAATCCTACTAAATTTTTATTATTATTATTAAAGTTCTATTATAAAAGTACTATAAAGAGCTAGGGTAGAAGAAGAGTAAAGAAATAAAAGATAAAGTAAAGTTTTATACTAGTACAGAGCTAGCAATAAGCCGCATTATAGAGTACCTTTCTACTAAGAACTTCCTTAGTGGTTTTAGTTAGAACTCTATAAAGGTTTATTAAAAGGCAAAGCCTTAAAGGACTAAGATCTTTAAAGGGGAGGCAATTGTAACGGAATTCCCTAGAAGGTATATATTAGATAAAACAGTAGGAGGTTTTATCTATATCCTATATATATCCTAAAGAATATAGTTAAATAGATAAAGGGCGAAAGGTTTTACTAGTGTCTTAGAAAGATTATATAGGAAGCTAGTTATTACGGCACTGACCTAACGCATACTGTTTTATACTGTCTTATACTATTTCCTACTATTAGCTAGCCCACTACTAGCGACTTGGCGGCCGGCCCTACTATTTATATATAATACCCCCTTTCTACCTTTTTCTCCTCTTTATACCATAACGTAGTTATTTAGTCTACTTTATTATAGCACTATGATAGTTTATGGTATCTTTAATTTACGCCCTATCGCGATTATTAATTCCCCGTACCCTAGCTAATTAACCTCCGCCCTTATTACGGACGCTTTAAGTACAATATTACAACTACTTAGAGAAGAGTTAGAAGAAGCTAGTTGGTTAATATAAGCATAGTCCAGAATGGAGCCGATAGAGCTATGTAACAAGGAATGGTAACTGAGGTTATATAACGTAATCTATATAATCTGTATAATCTATAAGATTTATAACAAAGTAAATAGAGTATACGTATATTATATATTTAAGGACCCTTAGTCCCTACCTAGAGAGTTCCTTCCTTATAGTAATTCTTAGAATACAATTAAAGTTAATCTATTAGGCAACCACTCCACCAGTTATTATTACGTTATTAACTTAATTTGCATCACCTATATACCTAGCCCATTAATAAGCCCATTATAGTACTTGCTACAAGGTTCCGTTATATAATTACTACCTAGTTACGGTATTAAATACAAGAAGTTAAACAACATACCACTAAAAGCAGCTACCATAACGCTATTAACGGCAGCAACTACTTTAAGGTTAGGTAACGACACTAGTATAGCAAACACTAACTTATAGTAACCTATAATAGTTAGACAGCTATAAGAAATAGTTAACCAGTTAATAGAAAATAATGCGATGTTAGAAAATAGGATTAATAGGATAGGAGTAGCAAAGATTAAGTTACTATTAATTAAGAGGTTCTTAGGAGAGAGATTAAAGCTTAAGGGATTTCTTACGTAAATATACTTTAAAGTTATATAAGAAGGAGTAAAGCTACTAACACCTATAGATTAAATAGCCTATGCGGGACTATTCTTATTAGAAAGAGCACTTAAGTGGTTTAAGCTTTACCTTACGGAAATATAGGCAAATGGAATGACGACCACTAACTAGGATATGCGATTTATATTCTTAAGTTAGGAAGAATTCGCAGAGCGACTTATACAAATATTTGGAGACCTAGAATTAATAACTATAGCGGAAAGAAAACTCCAAGATATTACGTAATAAACCTTAGCAATTAAATATATAATATAGTTCCAGACGTTAGTAATATAAGTTAAGTAGAATAATAGGACGCTTATAGTATAGTATAAATAAGGACTTAAGGCTAAAGTCTAGGACGTAATTATTCTAATAGAAGATGCGGATACCCTAAGAAAGTTAATAGATTAAGCGATTAAGATTAACAATTGGATCTACTAAAGGGAATAGGCTAAGAGAGGTTAGGATAGAGTTTTACAGTTATATAGGGCGTAGAACACGCCATAACTAAAGCTAAGTTAAAAACTATAGTATGGCGCAGAGCTAATAGACCTAAGTGGTACTAAAGAAGCCTATAAGAGATAGAGTAAAAAACTATAGAAACCTAGAAGTTAAGGATCTAGTAATTATAGGACTAAGGAGCAAAGGCTAAACCAGGGATCTTAGCAGCAGAAGACGTTTAGGCGGACTCTATAGCAAAGTTAATAGTTTAAAAACGGAGCTTATATAATTGCGGAAAATAAGGTTACTTTGTAAGGGATTATAAAGATAGTTAAAGTCACTATATAATAAAGGGAACCAGATTAGCAGAAAGTATATACGTATAGAGGGATGATAGTGTACTATAAGGAACAAAAGAATATTTAATTAAGAGTTTCGCGTTTTATTATAACAACGTATGCTAAGTACGGCGTAAGCTACTAGCCATAGGAGCTAGAATTCTTAGAATGTAGGGGAACTAATAAACTATCGCGCAGGCCAGACGTTAAAGACGATAAGTTTAACGTAGGTAAGACATTTATAGATAATAAAGAAATAAAGGTAGCTTACTAGGAGCGTATAAACCTTAGAGAAGTCATATTAGAAGTAGAGACTAAGACCGCTATAAAGCAAGGTTTAGTAATGGGTATTATAACACCGTTAGATATGGCATCTATTGCTTTATAAAATAAAAGGAAGAGTGTCTTACATAAACTAAGCAAGCAGATAACTACTAGTACTACTTTATTACTTAATAAAGGCAAAAGATCAAAGGCTTAAGATTCTTAAGATAAGATAAAAGATAACCAAGATTCTTAAGACGAGATAAGGTAAGCTTAAAGACCTATAACGGATAATAACCAATAGAGTAGAGTAGTAGCTTAGTTTAAAGATATACAAATAAGCTTAGGATAGAGATTCCTATAGGTATAAGACTCTTAAGATAAGATAAGTAAGATTTAAGACTCTTAAGATAAGATAAGTAAGATTTAAGACTCTTAAGATAAGATAAGAATACCTAAGCTTAGTTAGACTAAGATAGGAGCAAAGCTTAAAATAAAAGTAAGCTTAGGATTAAGAATCCTATAGAACTAAGATTTTAAAACATAAATAAGGACTATTAACAAGATTAGAGAATCTGTAGTATAAATAGTAACTAGACTAGGAGACAGATATATAGACCTAGAGGACTTACCGGGAAAATATAGTATTTAGCCTAAAGATTAAAAAGTCGATATTATAATCCGGAAGCAAGATGACTTTAAGGATCTACTTAAAAGATAAAAAAGAAAAGAAACCATAGAGGAATTTAGAGTAAGAATTACCTTATAGCAAAAACAGAAACTAGATAAAAGATTTAGCATATTAGGATGTATAAGGGACAGAGCCCCAGTACAAAAAATCACTAATAGGCCTAGAGTAGGCACATTAAAAGCTAAGTAGCTTACTAAACTGGAGCAAGAAGAGGATCTATGGATTCTAACTAGGTTTAAAAAACAATATACTAAAGGCTATTATAATATAGTAATAAGAAGATACTTCCTTATAGACGAGCCGTATACACTCTAGCAGCTATACCAAAAGTGGTATAGGTAAAGGTACAATAATAAGTAGGAAGATTTCTATATATAGTTGGACGAAAGGGTTATCCAAAACCACCTAATTATAGAAAAGGCTATAAATTATATTAAAGGAGCCTTAATTATAATATTAAAAGATCTAAAGGAATAATTAGAGGACTAGAGAAGCGAAAGGCGTATTTTAGTACCTATAAATAAAGTTATAACGTTCAGATTAACACGGTAGAGGTTTAAACTTAAGAATAAAGACGAGCCAAGAGTTAACCTAAGATACTAGGTATATTATATATTGGCGTAGATTGTATATATAGATGATACGTATAACATATATAGAGCACCTAAGGATAAATATTAAAAATACCCTATAAGAATGTATTAGTTATTAAAAGAGCAAAAATATAGAAATGCTAAGTATATATATAGCTAGCATCTAGTAGAAGTTTAGGAGTTAGGAGACTTAATACTTTAGCTAGAAAAATTCCTTACGGAAGAATGCCTAGACGGATAATAGTAGTAGAAATGCTTAGAGAATACGTGTCTATAGTATATTAAAGATAAAAAGCAAACTAAGTATTGGCCTAAGACGGACTAAGTATAAATAGAATTAAGCAGCTAATAGTTAGGAAAAGTAGAGGCCTATAGAACTAGAGGGAACTAATAGTAAAGCCTTAGACCCTCAAAGGAATTTAAAGGAGACACCTAAATTTGTAAATTAAGTAGTAAAATTAACAGTTTAAAGCACTAATAGATAGTGGAGTAATAAGGAACTATATCTTATTAATAGTAGTTAAAAGAATGGGATTACCTTACAGACAGAAGGAGCATTCTTACCTATTAGTGACAATTTTAGGAGATCCGATAGCCTACGGAGGAGGGATTATTAATCTTAAAACAGGACCTATTTAGTTAACCATTAAAGGGAGACAAATTAAGATATCTTTTAATATATTACCGTTAGGAAACAATAAGGCAGTATTAGGAATGCCTTAGTTATAGGAATACAACCTAAAGATTAATTAGGTTATAGGTTAGGTTAATATTAAGAATACTTAACGCCGTAAGATGCGATAGCAAGCTAAGTTAGTATAGTACTAAGTAGAAGCGACCTATAAGGAAACGGAAAAAGGATTAAGCTATGTACTAAAAAGATACCATAAGTATAGTAAGAAACTATAGTTACTAGAAAGTAAAAAGCTATTAAAGTATATAGCGTAGAACTATAAAATAGAATTAAAACTAGGAATAAGTTTAAGGTTCTTTCTAATCTATAAGCTTACTAAAGAAAAAGATAGAGTATTAAAAGAGTTTATCTAGGAAAACTTACAAAAGGGATATATTAGACTATTGCAGTCATTAGTAGGTTATCTAGTACTATTTATACTAAAGAAAAATAGCAAGCTAAGATTATATATTAACTATAGATAGTTAAACAGCATTACCAGGAAGGATAGGTATTTTTTACCCTTAATTAGCGAAATCTAAGATAGGATAGGTAATACGCAAATCTTTATAAAGATAGATTTAAGATAGGTATACTATTAGATCAAAATTAAGGAAGGCGACAAATAGAAGGCAGCCTTTAGGTTAAAGAAAGGACTATATAAACTATTAGTTATGCAATTCGGGCTTATAAATGCACTAGTAATATTCTAGAAGTATATTAATAATATATTAGGAGAATACTTAGATAAATTTATTATAGTATACCTTAATAATAATATTATCTACTTAATAACTAAGGAAGAATACGGGGAACATGTTAAATAGGTCTTAAAGAGACTACAAGAGGAGCAGATACTAGTAGTAATTAAAAAATGCAAGTTCTTTACTAGAAAGACTAATTTTATAGAATTTATTATTAAACTAGGCTAACTTAGTATAGATCTAAAAAAGATTAAGGCTATAGTAAATTACAGTAAAAACTGGTTAGTACGATACGGTTCGTACGGCCAAGCGTATCGTTATACCAATGGTATTGTTATATAAAGAGTCACGTGTTTGGTTAATAAGTAATAAGAGGGGGGGCTTTATACTTAAAAAGGCTTAAGGCGTCTACCTTACCGGCTAAATTAGGCTCGTATAAGAGCATATATATTAGATCCCGCAAGAGTTATACAAGTTCGCGAGTACTGTCACGGGACACCCCCGTGACACCTTGCACACGTCCACCTGTTTCCACCGACTCAGCAATTAGAGACCAACCGCGAAATGGCAATCTGACGGCAATCTGATGGCAATCTAACGGCAATCTACGGCATTCTGCCATATTCTGCCAAGTTCTGCCAGGACCACGACCTGAACCCTATTCTACCCATGCACGTGTTAACCAAGCAACCAAGTCAACGATATATGCCCTTTCTTCCCATTTTCCTACCTTCTTTCCCTACGCAACGTCTTAACCTCCTCACACAGTTTATGTACATAGCTTAATAACATCTACCTTGCTATATATTATCGTCGCTTGTACTTACTCCGTGACAAGTACTCTCTATCTTTTTGGCTATATAGCGACGTGGAGCGGGACACGTTACAACTACCTCCCATATAAAATCTCTACTGGTTATAACGATTTTGGTAGGGGAGACTTAACGATATCATCAAAAGTCAGAATATCGTAATATTACACCAAAAATAATTTGATTAAGGGGTGTAGATCGTAATATAGAGTATATCGTTGTAATCAGATATTGTACTAACCAGTTTTTACTGTAGTAGGAATTAGAGAACGTTATATAGTTAAAATTATTTTTAGGGTTTTGTAATTACTACAGAAGGTTTATAGCGCAGTAGTTAAAAGATATTAAACTACTTACGCGGTTAATAAAGAAGGAAGAACTATAGGCATAGGGAAAGGAGCAGTAAGAGTTATTTACCTAGGAGCCAGTTCTTAAAATCTATTAACTAGGGTTAGAGACGGTTATAGAAATGGATATATTAGACTATATACTAGGGGTATACTTTATACAGAAATATTAAGATAGATAGCACCCAGTAGTATACTATAGTTAGAAAATAACGCCACTAGAGTTAAACTATAACATCTACAATAAGGAGTTATTAGGTATAGTTACAGCACTAAAAAAATAAAGAGTATTCTTATAAGGTATAGAGAAACTATTTATAGTTAAGACGGATTATAAAAACCTAATAGGATTCCTAACAATAAAGGAACTTAACTAAAGATAGGTTAGATGGGTAGAGATGCTTATAGAATACTATTTTAAGATTTAGTATACTAAGGGTATAGACAATACATAAGCCAATACGTTAAGTTAAAAAGCTAAACTATAGAGCGATAAAAAGCCATTAGGAGCTTTATTACAAAAAGATATAGATAAATTAATTAGATATAATTATCTAAAAATTATAGCAACTTAGGAAGAACTAAAGAAAGTTTATAAGTTACTAGAGAGCTTTTAGGCATAAAGAATTCTAAAAGCATAGCTAGAAAATCCATAGATGGATATATATAAGAATTAAAAAGCTAAGTATATCCTAAGAAGTATAGCAGAGTAATTTATAGAAGACTTCTATAAAGGATTAACTTAAGGACATAATAAAGCTATAGGCTTAGTGTTAAGACTCTAAGAGGAATATATTATTAATAAAATCTAGGGCTTAGCGTAAAAAGTTATAAGGGAATATCTAGATTACTAAAGAAATAAACTAATGAGGTATAAGCTGTATAGAGGGCTATAACCTATTAAAATACCAGAGAGGCTATAGGAGATTATATTATAGGACTTTATTATTAAGTTACTAAAGTTAAAAGATCTTATTAGCGGACAAGATTATAATATAATCTTAGTAATAGTAGATAAGCTTATAAAGTGGGGATACTTTATAGTATATACGGAAGAAATATCAGCAGAAAATATCACTAGAATCTATATTAAAGAAGTATTTATAAGATATAAAGCACTAAGCAAGATTATATTAGATAGAGATTTAAGATTTATAGCAGTATTTTAGAAAGTATTCTTAGCGGAATAAGGAGTTAGAGTAGTAACTTTTACTATATATTATCCGCAGACAGATAAACAAATAAAAAGACTAAATTAGACACTAAAGCAGTATTTAAGGCACTATATTAATTATATATAGAACAATTAGGTATTATTATTACTAATTATATAGTTTACGTATAATATAATACCTTAAGAAGAAATAGGCATATTACTATTTAAGGCAAATTACGGATATAAACTAAGAATATTATTATTACTATAGTAAGTAAAGAAAATAAGTAGTATAGCTAAAGAAAGAATAAAGATATTAATAAATCTTTATATAGACCTTATAGAATTAGTAAAGAGAGTATAAGAAAGAATAAAAAAGTACTATAATACTAAGAGATCTAAGGGACTAGATCTTAAGGAGGGAGATAAAGTATAGCTATTATATAAAAATTTTAAAAGTTAACGACTAAGTAAGAAATTAAACTACGTTAAACTAGGACCTTTTAAAATTATTTAAAGGATTTTACCAGTTACGTTTAAGTTAAACCTATTAGCTAAAATAAAAATCTACCCTATACAGTATATTATAATACTAGAGCTAGTATATAGAAATATTAAACCGCTAGTTTATAAAACAGACACGTATAAAGGATAAGAGGAAGATAAATAGTAAGTTTTAAGGATTATTAGTTATAAAGATATTAATGACAAAATATAGTACGAGGTTAAGTAAATAGGCTATACTAAAACTACCTAGAAGCTGTTAGAGAACTTAAAAAACACTAGGGGAAAGGTATAGGAGTATTAGAAGAAATTAGGTTAGGCAGTATTAATAAAAAAGAATTGCTAAAGAATAAGTCACCTAAGGGGGACCTAAGAAGAGCAGTTACTAAGCTACTTAAATCTATTTCCTTTTTGGCTAGAAGAGAATCCGTTTTTTTATTACTAAGTTCCTATAAACCTTATTCTATAAGCTTCCACTCCTTAAAGTAAACCTTTTTACGCACCTTTTTAAGACAAATTAGTTAAGTAGACGCCGCTAAACGAGACTTAAGGGCCCGTTACTAAGTATTAGCAGCCTCCTATTTAGCGTCCTAAGAACGGTATAATTTAGTAAGAGTAATAAACAGTTTATTATCTAACTATATAGTAGTAGATTAAATATAAGACCCTAAGACAAATTAATTAAGGAATAAGACGACTATTAAGAGTAATAAGTTGCGTATATTTAGTATTAGAGATAAAGTAAACGTTATAGGATAAATAAATATTTACTTTAGTGTACTTTAAGTAAGAGGACGGTTATTACGAAGAAGGACTCGCTAACGTAATATAAACTAACCCCTCTTTTAAACAGTGAGAATATAGAGATAATATAATCTTACTAAGAGATAATATTGTAGCAATAATGCGAATGCGACGAGTAGTTAAGGAAGAAGAAATTGCTTTAGGTATAATAAGCAATAATATTAACTAAGTTAATTAGATAGATATTATACCTCTAGTAAATAACTTAGAGATATTTAGGATCTTTAAGGATAAATATAAAAAGGAGGGAGATAGTATTACGGACGCTTTAAGTATAATATTATAACTACTTAGAGAAGAGTTAGAAGAAGCTAGTTAGTTAATATAAATACGGTTTAGGATGGAGCTAATAGAGCTATATAATAAGGAATAGTAATTAAGGTTATATAATGTAATCTATATAATCTATATAATCTATAAGATCTATAATAGAGTAAATAGAGTACATGTATATTATATACAAGAAGGATTTTATAGGAGTACGGTTATGTATTTAAGGACCCTTAGTCCCTACCTAGATAGTTCCTTCCTTATAGTAATTCTTAGAATATAATTAGAGTTAATCTATTAGGCAACTACTCCACTAGTTATT
>Ga0307515_10022709_pt1 | contig 11042 bp, 3 predicted proteins | sample 17_EM_MG_FD_194513 | JGI IMG/M metagenome (GOLD analysis project Ga0307515, IMG submission 194513) | Populus trichocarpa ectomycorrhiza microbial communities from riparian zone in the Pacific Northwest, United States - 17_EM | ecosystem: Host-associated > Plants > Roots > Unclassified | place...
TATAAATCCTATAGATTATATAGATTATATTATATAATCTTAGTTACTATTCCTTGTTATATAGTTCTATTGGCTCTATTTTAGACTATATTTAAATTAACTAACTAGCTTCTTCTAACTTTTCTCTAAGTAGTTATAATATTATACTTAAAGCGTCCGTAATACTATCTCTCTCCTCTTTATCTTTATTCTTAAAGATTCCTAATATCTTTAAGTTATTTACTAGAGGTATAATATCCGTCTAATTAATTTAGTTAATATTTTTACTTATTATACCTAAAGCAATTTCTTCTTCTTTAACCGTTCGTCGTGCTTGCACTATTACTACAATATTATCTCTTAGTGAGATTATACCGTCTCTATATTCTTATTATTTAAAAAAGAGGCTAGTTTATATTATATTAGCAAATCTATCCTTATAATAACTATCTTTTTACTTAAAGTGCACTAAAGCAAATATTTATTTATCCTATAACGTTTATTCCGTCTCTAATGCTAGATATATATAACTTATTACTTTTAATAGTCGTCTAGTTCCCTAATTAACTTATCTTAGGGTCTTATATTTAATCTGCTATTATATAGCTAGATAATAAACTATCTATTACTTTAGCGGAGTTACGCCGTTTCTATAATATAGAATAGGAGGCTACCGATATTTAGTAATAGGCTCTTAAATCTCATCTTATGGCATCCGCTTAGTTAATCCGTCTTAAAAAGGGTTATAAGAAGGTCTATTTTAAGGAGTAGAAACTTATAAAATAAGGTTTATAGAAACTTGGTAATAAAAGAATAGATTCTTCTCCGGCTAAAAAGAAATAGATTTAAATAGTTTAATAACTACTCTTTTTAGGTCCCCCTTAGGTAACTTATTTTTTAATAATCCTTCTTTATTAATACTACCTAACCTAACTTCTTTTAATACTCCTGTACCTTTTTTATAGTGTTTTTTAAATTTTCTAGTAGCTTCTAGGTAGTCTTATTATAGCCTATCTACTTAACCTTATATTATATTTTATTATTAATGTCTTTATAACTAATAATCTTTAAAACTTGCTATTTATTCTCTTCTTACCCTTTATATATATCTACTTTATAAACTAGTGGCTTAATATTCCCGTATACTAGTTCTAGTATGGCGATATATTATATAGGGTAAATTTTTATTTTAGCTAGTAGGTTTAACTTAAATATAATTAGTAAAATCCTTTATATAATTTTAAAAGGTCCTAATCTAATATAGTTTAACTTCTTACTTAATTATTAACTCTTAAAAATTTTATATAGTAGCTATACTTTATCTTCCTCCTTAAGATCTAGTCCCTTAGATCTCTTAATATTATAGTACTTTTTTATTCTCTTTTATACTTTCTTTACTAATTCTATAAGGTCTATATAAAGATTTATTAATATCTTTATTTTTTCTTTAGCTATACTACTTATTTTCTTTACTTATTATAGTAATAATAACATTCTTAGCTTATATCCGTAATTTGCCTTAAATAATAATATGCCTATTTCTTCTTAAGGCGTTATATTGTATATAAATTATATAACTAGTAATAATAATACCTAGTTATTCTGTGTATAATTAATATAGTGTCTTAAATACTACTCTAGTATCTAATTTAATTTTTCTATTTAACCATCTATCTGCGGGTAATATGCGGTAAAAGTTACTGCTTTAACCCCTTACTCTACTAAGAATACTTCCTAAAATATTACTATAAATCTTAGATCTCTATCTAATATAATCTTATTTAGTGCTCTATATCTTATAAATACTTCTTTAATATAGATTCTAGCGATATCTTCTACTAATATTTCTTCTATGCACGCTATAAAGTATCCCTACTTTATAAGCTTATCTACTATTATTAAAATCGCGTTATAATCTTGTCTAGTAATAGGATCTTTTAACTCTAGTAACTTAATAATAAAGTCCTATAATATAACCTCCCATAGTCTTCCTAGTATTTTAATAGGTTGTAGCCCTCTATATAGCTTATACCTTATTAGTTTATTCCTTTAACAATCTAGGTATTTCTTAGTAATTTTTTATACTATTTTCTAGATTCTATTAATAATATACTCCTCTTAGAGTCTTAACACTAAGCTTATAGCTCTATTATATCCTTAAGTTAATCCTTTATAGAAATCTTCTATAAATTACTTTACTATACTTTTTAGGATATACTTTACTTCTTAATTCTTATATATATCTATTTATAGATCTTCTAGCTATGCTTCTAGGATTCTCTATACCTAAAAGCTCTCTAGTAACTTATAAATTTTCTCTAGTTCTTCCTAAGTTATTATAATTTTTAGATAATTATACCTAATTAGTCCGTCTGTGTCTTTTCGTAGTAAGGCTCCTAATGGCCTTTTATTATCTTATAGTTTAGCTTTTTAACTTAGAGCGTCTGCTTATATATTATCTATACTCTTAGTATACTAAATCTTAAAATAGTATTCTATAAGCATCTCTGCCTATCTAACCTATCTTTAGTTAAGTTCCTTTATCGTTAGGAATCCTATTAGGTTCTTATAATCCATCTTAACTATAAATAGTTTCTCTATACCTTATAAGAATGCTCTTTATTTCTTTAGTACTATAACTATACCTAATAACTCCTTATTATAGATATTATAGTTTAACTCTAGTAGTGTTATCTTCTAACTATAGTATACTACTAGGTGCTATTTATCTTAATATTTCTATATTAAGTATACCCCTAGTATATAGTCTAATATATCTATTTTTATAACCGTTTTTAGTCTTAGTTAATAGATCTTAAAAACTAGCTCCTAGGTAAACAATTCTTTAATCCTTTTAAATAACTCCTACTATTTCTTTCCCTATACCTATAGTTCTTCTTTCTTTATTAATTGTATAAGTGGTTTAATATCTTTTAACCACTATACTATAAACCTTCTATAGTAATTATAAAACCTTAAGAACAATCTTAACTATATAATATTCTCTAGTTCTTACCAATTTACTATAGCCTTAATTTTTTTTAGATCTATACTAAGCTGGCTTAGTTTAATAATAAATTTAATAAAATCGGTCTTTCTAGTAAAGAACTCGTATTTCTTAATTGCTACTAGTATTTATTCTTTATATAGTCTCTATAAAACCTATTTAACGTATTCCCTGTGTTCTTCCTTAGTTATTAAGTAGATAATAATATTGTTGAGGTATACTATAATAAATTTATCCAAGTATTCTCCTAATATATTATTAATACACTTCTAAAATATTACTAGTGCGTTTATAAGCCCGAATTACATAACTAATAGTTTATATAGTCCTTCCTTTAACCTAAAAGCTGCTTTCTATTTATCGCCTTCCTTAATTTAGATTTAATAGTACACCTATCTTAGATCTATCTTTATAAAGATTTATATATTACCTATTCTATCTTAGATTTTACTAATTAAGGGTAAAGGATATCTATCCTTTTTAGTAATGCTGTTTAACTGTCTATAGTAAATATATAGCCTTAGTTTGCTATTCTTCTTTAGTATAAACAGTACTAGATAACCTACTAATAACTATAATAGTCTAATATATCCCTTTTGTAAATTTTCCTAGATAAACTCTTTTAATACTCTACCTTCCTTTTTAGTAAGCTTATAGATTGGAAAGAACCTTAAACTTATTCTTAGTTTTAATTCTATCTTATAGTTCTATACTATATACTCTAACAGCTTTTTACTTTCTAGTAACTATAGTTTCTTACTATACTTATAGTATCTCTTTAGTATATAACTTAAGCCTTACTTAGTCTCCTTATATATTACTTTAACTTAGTACTATACTAACTTAGTTTACTGTTATATTTTGCGCCATTAAGTATCTCTAATATTAACCTAATCTGTAACCTAATTAATCCTTAGGTTGTATTCCTATAACTAAAGTATACCTAGTACTGCCTTATTATTTCCTAATGGTAATATATTAAAAGACACCTTAATTTATCTCCCTTTAATGGTTAACTAAATAGGTCCTATTTTAAGATTAATAATCCCTCCTCTATAGGCTATTAGATCTCTTAAAATCGTTACTAATAGGTAAAGTTATTCCTTCTATCTATAAGGTATCCTTATTCTCTTAACTACTACTAGTAAGATATAGTTCCGCGTTACTCTACTATCTATTAGCGCTTTAAACTGCTAATCTTACTATTTAACTTATAAATTTAGGTGCCGTCTTTAAATTTCTTTAAGGGTCTAAGGCTCTACTACTAGCTCCCTCTAGTCCTGTAGGCCTCCACTTTTCCTAACTATTAGCTACTTAATCCTTATATACTTGGCTTACTTTTTAACTAATACCTAGTTCGTTTTTTGTCTTCTATATACTATAAACACGTATTTTCTAGGCATTCCCACTACTATTATCCGTCTAAGCATTCTTCTATAAGGAATCTTCCTGGTTAAAGCATTAAGTTTCCTAACTCTTAAACTTCTATTAGATACTAGCTGTGTATATATTTAGTATTCCTATATTACCGCTTATCTAATACCTAATATATTCTCGCAGGGATACCTCTTATGATAATTTTAGGGAGCTCTTGCTGCACCCAGCCCAAAAAGACCAAAAACAACTAAAAGAACCCTGAAAAACACCTAGAGAATCCCCCTGAGATGCATGCATCGCAGGGGAGGCACACGTCGAACGACGGTGGTTTGTACTCGCGCGCGCCCACCAGAACCACGCCTAGCAATGGCCCTCTATAATAAGAACGGGTAAATACCATACTATAAAACGGAAAGACCTCTATTGAGAAGGTATCTGACAAAATACAAAGCCTATTGGACGTGTCTAGTATCCGCAGTTATGGGGGAGCGACCGTCAGCTATAACGAACTAATGCAGCTAGCAGAATGGCTCCGCCAATCCAGCGTATCTCAGGCGCCCCTTTAGTAAACCCTTAACTAAATCCTCTAACGGCTAAACAAAATTAAAGATAAACAAAACCTCTCCCTACCGGCGAACCGCACCTGGGCCGCCGTAGCTGCGCCTCTACAGTATAGGGAGCCTACCCCCCTAAAGACAATATCTGGATATATAATTATAATACAACCAAATATAGAGAAAGCAGAGGGGCTTAGGGGATAATTAGAAATAGAAGTCCTTATAGAAATTCGTAAAGAGGTCCACGACGCTATCGCAGTCTAATACCTTAGGAGCGGAGATATTAGAGTTACCCTAAGGGACTAATAGGTAAAGGAATGAGCTGTAAGGGTAGGGGACAGGCTAGGAGAACGTATTGGCATAAAAGTACCCTATAAAGATTACCTAGTCGAAGTCCTAGCGGTTCCCCTAAGCCTTAGGGTAGAAAAGGGACGCCAGGCGGACAATACGGCAACTATATATAAGATAGTAAAATAAACGGAACGCCTTATACTAGGACTTGAGATTACCTAAATCCAATAGCTTTAACAGGAAAATGTAAACTAAGTATACGACGAGAATAATAAAAGAATATAAGGGTCGCCAGAGACTCGCCAGGGAGACGCCGGTTGAACGTATGGCTCCCTTATTATTAGTACACATATACTAGGAATGCAAAAACTCCTTATTTAAAAAGGTATTATTATAAATGGCCTTATATACGACGCAAGGCTCTATAACTATAAACTCCGCCTAGAATAATGCTACTGCTGCGTATAATAGGGACACACCCAATCTATATGCGCAGCATAGGTGTGCTGCGGCCACTGTATAGGCCCCTACGATATAAGAAACTGCTTAAATTAAGACTAAATAAAATGCGTAAACTGCTACCGAAGCATATATAAGGCGTGGGAGAGAGGAAACTGCATCGAATATAGGAGACGGAAGGTAAGGGCTTAATAGCTGCGGGAATAACTATATGCTAGGTTATACGAATGGAAACAACAGGCGATAAGCTAGGGGGGCGTAGGTGCCTTTCTAGCATTTCCTACCTTTAATACTGGGGGGCTAGGCTAGCTATCCCAAGCCTTAACGGGCTAGAAGCGTTGCCGCGCGATATTACTAAACCGTATAGGGATATAAGGGTTATAGGGGATATAAGGGAGAGGACGCCCTGTAGGAAGACCATTATGGACAGTTATAGCAAGCTTAAGACCAGGATAATTAAGAATTAGACTTAACGCGGCAAATATAACATTTATAGCCGACTTTTAAAGGGTATATAGCTAACTAGCAAGAATAGGGGAGGAACCGGAGACAATAATAGATTTAGATATAGAAGCGCTATTAGAAACACAAGATACGGGAATAGAAAGCTTTATATAAAATAAGTAGTAACTAGGATGCAGATATAAGAGATAAAAGCTCTAAATGTCCTAGAGAAAGTGGAAATAGAGGAAGTGAGGAACGAAGGAGAGGCGAAGGACCCCCGCTGGGGGTCCGCTACCTATCCATTATATAGTATAACTGCGGTAACACAAACCACCGTCTTGCAAGGCCCTTGCTAGATAGCTTAGACCTAGAGAAACACTATATCCTTGCTATATAAGAGCCGTATTATAATACCTACATATAATTAACATACTGCCCCCAAGGAGTCCAGCTCCTATATGAACTAAAAGCAGCTACATGCGTATACTTTATAATTAGCAAGGCTATTAGCCTATCCTTATAGTCATAGTAGGCAGTTAACCTAGATATTATAGTTATAACAATCCAGATATATAGGGGACTGGTTTAGATTATTAATATATATAACCCTAGGGTCGAAGGGGTCCTATAAATAGAAAACATTATATTGGTAATAAGCTTACTAGAAACCGAAGATATAGAGTTTATCCTATTAGGAGATATAAACCTCTACCACCTGCGGTAGGGGGGTATCTATGTTGCTGCCGAACGATAGGTAGAGTGCCTACTAAAAGCTATAGACACCTAGGGCCTTAAGCTAGCCACCCCCCTAGGAGCAATTATATGGTAATGAGGTACTACTAAAAGCACAATTGACCTTATATTTATAGACGAAGGCCTATACTAAAGACTTGAAAGATGTAACCCTAAAGAAGAATAGGCACTTGCTTTAGACCATATCCCTATCTAAATATAGCTAGATCTAGATATTAAGGCATAATTAAATAGCAAAAGATACGCAATAAGAAAGCTTAAGATAGACAGCTTCCTTAATATAGTTAAACAACAACTTTAAGACCTAAAAGAAATCCACCCAATACCGAATGAGCGAGGCTTAGTGGCTACCCCTAAGGAAATTGACTAAAGACTAGAAAGGATCCAGGCAGCAATTAAAAATGGGTTAGAAGAGCACTGCCCAGTCTTAAAAGTGGGCCCCTACGCGCGATACGTATGGTCTGTATAATGCGCGGTTCTTATCACTAGCTAACGACGAGTAAGAAGAAAATATATAAGCAGCCACGATCTTAAAGACGAGAGATATTATAAAGATATAAGAAACTAGCTAAAGAATACCCTGAAAAAAGAAGTAAGGAATAGCTGGAGACGGTTTATAAATAAGTATACTATTAACCTAAGCCTCCCCCATAATAAAGGTCTTTAGAGGATAGCGAAATGGGTAAAGAGAAAGGCAGGACGTTTAGTAGAAGACCTATACCTTCCGCCCCTGCGAAGACTAGGTGAATTACTAGCTATAAGCGATAATAATAAGAAGGCAAAAATCCTTATAGAAAGATTTTCCCCCTAACTAGCTTTAGTAGACCTTAGTGATATTATAGGCGAAGCACCGGTGACTTGCCTGAGGGTCGACAGTGATATGACAACTGAAGAAATGGCTAGAACTATTAGCCGCCTTTTAAATAATATAGTACTAGGACTAGATGGGATCCTAAATAAAGCCCTAAAGACCTACGGACTATTAATAGCACCTTGGCTTGCGGATATAGCTAGAGTATGCTTTGTAATAGGCTACTACCCAAGACTTAGAAGAGCTATAATAACGTTTATCCTATGTAAAGAAGGTAAAGCAGACTACTTATTTCTAGGGAGCTACCGCCCTATTGCCTTAGAGAATACCCTTAGCAAGATCTTAGAAAGGGTAATAGCGGACCATATAGTAGATATGGTAGAGGAATACGCCCTACTACTATAAAGCTAAATGGGGGCAAGAAAGAACCGCTTAATACTATCAGCACTTACGCTACTCGCTGCCACTATTAAATTAGTATGGGCGATGCGAAGGGACTTTGTAGTATTAATGCTTAGCCTAAATATTAGTGGCGCCTATAATAACGTACCCTATAAGCGTCTCCTATATATCCTTAGAGCAAAAGGCTTCCTAGAATGGATTATATAATTTGTTTAAGGGTTTATAGGCTAAAAAGAAACATTGCTGGTCTTTAGCGGATACTAAAGCCCCCCTATTGCAGTTGCAATAGGAATACTATAAGGATTACCCCTCTTGCCTATACTTTTCCTTTTCTTTATAAGCAACCTACTTAACTCCTTTAAGGAAGGGGCGACCTAGGGGATAGGCTTTGTTGATAATATAAACCTAATTATATACGGGCTAATAGCCGCAGAGAATTGCAGAATGCTAGAGAAAGCTTATAACACCTATATAAAATGGGCAAGACGATATAGAGTTTAATTCTCACCAGAGAAGTACTAGCTAATCCATTTTATAAGAAAACGCAACTAATCTGCAGATCTCTAGCATATAATTCACATCTAAGGCTTTAGGGGTTAGCTAGTTTAGGGCCTAAGAGTATTAGGAGTATGGGTAGATAGTAAGCTCTAGTGGAGCGTATATGCGGCCTAAGCGGCCTATAAGGGCTAAGTATAGTATATTGTATTATCTAGGATTGTTAATTCTATATAGGGCCCATACTTCTAGAGGTCACGCCTACTATATATAGTAGTTGTCCGGCCAACCATGACGTATAGGTCCAGTATTTGGGCTATTAAAGAATCTGAGAAAGGCCCCCCTAAATCGCTCCTTAAACCACTCTAAAAGGTCTAAACAGCCTGCCTCTAGAGTATAATAGGCGGATATAAGTGAACGGCTATAGTACTGCTTATATTCCCCCCCTATAACTATATATTAAAGCTACTGCAATATAAAGGGCGTAAAAGGAACGCAACTCTAATGTTATAAAGTATATTAAGATATGCCTAAATAAACTATAGAGGGACCCTAGGGCGCCTTATAGGAGAACAAACTAATAACCCTAAAGTAGGGAAGATATATTAGAGAAATAGGTAAAGAAAGTAGAAGAAGAATAGTACTGCTCTAGGGCCTAGGCCTATATAGAGGAGAAAGGGAGATATATAAGAGGCCAGTAAGGATAATAGTAAGAGAGAGAAAAGAGCTAAAGTAAAGTATAAAAGAACGCTAGGAAACCAACTACCGTAATGCAATACTGGCTGGACTAACGCTGGAGAGGCGTATAGGAGTTGAAGGTATAGAGGTTAACTAAGGCAAGAAGAACTTAAGCCGTAGTATGGTTAACGCTATAGGGGGTAAACACTTTAGGGCTCCAAGAAGGCCTAACAAAGGCAGAAAATATAATGGCAACACTCTTAAGAACAGGAGTAATAGGACTAAAAGACTGGCTCTACTGGGTGGGTGTCCTAGTAGGTAGCCTGAGATATAAATGTGGCTGGCTAAGATAGACACTAAAGCACGTAATACTGCTATGCCCCTTATGTACTAACCGAGAAGCAATGCTTTTAGTAGCTGGCATAGAGAACTATAAGACACTGCTCTTAATATAAAAAGGCCTTAAGGCGGTTACCCAGTGGCTTATTAGCCAAAATGTACTAAACCAGTTCTGGGTTGTAAAGGAAATAGCAATAGAAGGTAGGGGGGTAAGCAACGGGTGCCCCCTGATGACTTTATAGTAGTAGAGTAAAGTTTGCGATACTAGCGCGTCTGTAGGCTTGTTACGGCAGCAGTGGTTCCTAAGGAGGTCAAAAAGTAAGGTAGTAGGAGTACTATAGGTGACTCGCAGGCGCCTCGCAGGCGCCTTGTAGGCGAGTCCTATAAGGCGGGGAGATAGATTACGGGGTTTTTTTAAATAGAGTTTTCTCCCTACATGTATATAAGGAGTAGTCCGCGTAGGCCTAATAGGGATCTGAATTGGACGTTAAGTAATGAATTATTATTAATATATTCTCGTAGGGTATTTCCAATTCTTTTCCTTTAGATTCTTATACATTTTTGTATATATTATCTACGCATACGATCTATAATAGCGTGTAGTATACTAGGTGCTTTAGGTTAACTCTTAACTTGTCTTTATCTTTAAGTTTAAACCTTTATCGTGTTAATCTAAACGTTGCGATTTTATTCGCAGGTACTAAGATACGCCTTTTACTTCTTTAGTCCTCTAACCGTTCCTCTAGATCCTTTAACGTTATAATTAAGGCTCCTTTAATATAAGTTATAGCCTTCTCTATAATTGGGTGGTCTTAGATAACTCTTTTATCCAACTATATATAGAAATCTTCCCACTTATTATTATGTCGTTGCCTATACTACTTTTAGTACAGCTGCTAGAGTATATACAGCTTATCCGTAAGGAAGTATCTTCTTATCACTATATTATAACAGCCCTTTATATATTGTTCCTTAAACCTAATAGGGATCTCTAAATCCTCTTTATTTTTTAGTTTAGTAAGCTACTTAGCTCTTAGTATACCTGGCCTAGGCCTATTAGTAATTCTTTATACTAGTGCTCTATCCTTAGTACGTCCTAATATGCTAGATTTCTTATCTAGTTTCTATTCTTACTATACGATAATTCATTATCTAAACTCTTCTATAATTTTTTTTAGTTTGCGTCTTATAGATAGATCCTTAAAGTTCTCCTACTTCTTAATCTTAGTATTAACTTTTCGATCTTTAGGCCGAATACTACGTTCCCCTAGTAAGTCTTCTAGGTTTATATACCTGTCTCCTAATCTAATTGCTGTTTATGCCGCAGATTCTCTAATCTATAAAGAAGCTCCTTGCCTCTTATCTATAGGTGCCTATATTTATTCTCTAAATTTCTAATCCCTTAAATTCCTTAATCCTAAGCTTGCTTCTAACTTAAGCTTTACCCTAG
>Ga0307515_10022710_pt1 | contig 11041 bp, 1 predicted proteins | sample 17_EM_MG_FD_194513 | JGI IMG/M metagenome (GOLD analysis project Ga0307515, IMG submission 194513) | Populus trichocarpa ectomycorrhiza microbial communities from riparian zone in the Pacific Northwest, United States - 17_EM | ecosystem: Host-associated > Plants > Roots > Unclassified | place...
AGAGGTATATTAAATAAATACCTTATTAAGCTTATTAGTATTAGCGGCGTTTTTTCTAAAGTAAATATAGTATATAACGCTATAATAGATACTTAAGGGCATCTTTAATACCCAATTATTATTAGCCTTTAGTTAGTTAACGTCCTAGTCTATTTACTAAATTCCGTTAATCTACTTATAATATTCCCTTATAGAGGGAGCTAGTTTAGATATAAGGTTGCTAATTTTTATTTAGCGCTATACCTCCTTAACCGTACAGCAGATAGATATATTAATTCTCTAATCTTAAAGTACCTAAGCTATATAGTCATTAAAGTTCTATATATATTAACTATAAGGCCTAGCCGTATTATCTATATTGCGCTTATTAGGTCTACCGTATTAACTATATTAGTTAACGCCTATAGTTTAAGTTTGTTTTAAAGCATTATATTAAAATATATAGTGTTATATTATAGCATCTACTCTTTATAGTTATTCTATTTATTAGTTCTATAGTAGAATGCCTTCTATAGCTTATATACTTACTCTAAATACTTTATATTTATACCTCTAATTACTCCTAATTACTAAATACTCTCTAGATAGTAGGTAATAGCATATAGCTTAGAAATATTAAAGTGTAGTAATCTTACCTTACTTAGTTAAAATAAAAGAAATATATTCTTTATCTTATCCATTTTATAAATAGCTACTACTAGGTACTAGATAGTTAATTCGTTGTGTAATATATATTAGAATAGTATAGTAAAGTCTATAAACGCCCGGATAAATAGTATAGCACCTTTATTCTGTTTTAGTAAGGGTGCTATAGTAGGGACTAATTGTTATAATAGAGATTTATATATCTTTCCCGTTTATTAGCTAACATTTACCTAGCTATTCTATACTATTACATTAGTAAATTATTCCACCTATGCAAAGTAGGTGGTAATAAGTATATTAATATTTAATATCTCCTAGCCGCAACTATCTATACGCGGGATATTAAGGCCTAAATATTTTCTGGCCTATATTTTGCTTTATATAAGCCCCTTAATCTAGTATATAAGGTATTTATTAGTAAGGCCTTTAAGCACCTAGTATAGGAAATTAGGCGCCATTATCTTATAAATATTAGATAGATTATAGCCCTATATAAAGTTACGGAACGGCTAAATATAATCTAAGTTATTCTTTTTATTAGTATTATAACCTTCCTACTATATTTATATTTGGTTTTTTATTAATTAGTATATATAAAACGGCTACGGTCGCTAAATTGTATTTATTAGATTATACTATTTATTCATATAGATATAATAAGTCAAATATTTATAGCTACTTTTAATACCTATAAGCGTGACCTATTTTTTATAATTAGCTAGAAATATAGCTAGAAATATAAAATAGTATTAATCCTAGCTAGTTCCGTATAGGAAATATACTTTTTCTTTACTAGCGTTCTCTAACGCTGTAGACATTATTAGCATAACTATATAAGTAGTAGAGTTGTTACTAAAGTATATATTTAAGAATAACTATAAAGGTCTTATATTAAACCGCTAGTTATATTATTTAGTTACTAGGTATATAAACTGGAAGATATATATATAGTAATAAGACCTAACTTGTCACGAACTCAGTCAATCGAGGCACGAGCACGGCATAACACGCATGCAACCTGTACAATTGGATTGTCCTACAACGAGGATATCAAGCTGAGGAGCAGAAGGTAGAGGGGAGGACGTCTATATGTGTGCGCCAAGTCCTAAGCGAGCCCCTAACCAGATCCGTTACGGGTGCCGTAACATAACTAATATAATACGCCGGCGGCAAGAAAGCATAGCCGCTCTATATTTTAATTAGAAATATTAAACTACGCGTTTAACAATCTATAAATTAACTAGCCCTATTACTAGCTAATATAATTAGCACTATAGTTACGCTAAGTGGTAGCTACTTTTACGTCTCCTACTACTAGTCTACCGTATTAAGCTTATTATATATTTTATTCCTACTAATAAGTACTGCCTTATTAGTAAAAAGTTATATCTCCTTAAAAAGGACTATAACTAATAAGGAGGGATATAATTTCTAGAGTATTATAGTAATATACCAGCAGCTACTAGTTCCCTACGGTTATAATTATTTTAATCTACTACGGTTACTTACTTTTAGATTATATCCGTTTTTAAAGTAGTTTTACTTTAATATCTTTAGCACCCCGGTAAGAAAAATGGTGTAAGGGTTATTTTAACCCTTACTTAGGTGTATCGCCTAAGGGCCGCTTAGGGATAGCTAAGGCCTAGCTAAAGGCTATGCTTGGTACCTCCTTATAAGCACCTCGGGCTTATAGCTCTTTCCCTCCTTATTGGTTCGTCTCCATACGAGGCTATCGCCTACCCTCATTACTATATCGTCCTCTTCTATTAACTCTCCTTATAACTTATACTTGGCTTGCCTACTCCCTACTATATACCCTAGCAATATGCCTTATAAATAGTTGGCGTAATATAGCTAGTCTAGAGGCGGCGTAGTATACGGATCCGTTATAGGTTAACCTATATATCTTTTTTAAAGACCTTACCTCTATATATAGCATCTATTTAGTAAATAGTATTAATTTAGGGCTATATAAGGTTTTCTATTATAATGCTAATTTCTTTTATAAAAGAAGGGGTTAAGGGTAGGGTTTTAGGCCAGATAAGCCGCCTACTCTGTATATTAAACTATAAGCCTAAATAGGTTAGCTATTTTCTTTTTAAGATTATATTATAGCTTTCTATGTCCGTAATAAGGAAGGGGATATTATGCTACCTTTATCTATTAATGCAGAGGTAAATTTATAAGATAGTTGTAATAGGTAGCCCTATTTATCTATTATACCTATAAATAGGAATTAGTTTAGGCAGTTCTTTAATAAATATATTTAAAAGGTTAGCTAGCTTTACGGCATACTAGGTATCTATTAAGGTAAAGGTATATACTTTAGAGTTAGCTAAAGTAGAGGTTAAAACTTAATATCTATTATAAAATAAAGTATAAAGGATAGTGTAGCTTTTTTTTACTAACTAGTTAACCTAAATTAATATATAATATATTAATCCCTTTTAACCCTAAAGAGGAGTTTTCCTCTAGGGTTTCTCTTTTTTTTTAACTTTATGCTATCCTCCTAGATTAATAAAACCTTGTCCGCTTTTATATTTATTAAGTAATCCTTTATATAGTGGCCTTTTCAATTATAAAAGAAATAAGCGCCTTAATCGCTAAGGGCCTATATATAGAGGTTGCTATATATAGGCTAAGTATTCGCCAGACCTATAGTAGGACTAGCCGTATAGCTAGCTGCTAAATTAGCGGTAGGCTATATAGATGGTGCTATAGGGGTTACTAATTATGCTAGCGCATTATAGGCCGTTCTTATATTACTTATAGTCTAATTTAAATGGTTTTTAGCTTTATACCATTTGGCATATACTTTAATTTAGTAAAGGCCTTAGTTAATAGCTAAGCACTAGTTTATAAGTTCTTTTTAACGTCTATATAGTAGTAAAAACTAGCAGTATAGCTCGCTATAGGTTTAGGGTAACCTTATTAAATAGGTCTAGTATTAAATCTTTCTAGGAAATTTAGGCCTAGCTAGCTAGGTATAAAAAGCGGGTCTAAAAGGCTAAGAAGGTCTCTATCGTTTTTATATTTAGGCTTTTATAATTAAGCTATATATTTTATACTTTAAAGGGGTCCTTATAAATAGAAGATAGGTAGGTAATTATCTTTTCTTTAGAGAGGAAGGGATTTACTAAGTCTTATATATATTAGGGATATAGGTATATTTATATATCTTTACTAGTACAGCTAAAAATATAGACTATTTTAGCTTAAGTAGTAGGGAAGTGGTCCGTATTAACTTTAAGCTTATTCTATAATTAAAGCTTTTAGTTATTAAATATAGGATTAGTTCTATTAGTAAGTAATAAGGGGTCTACGACCTTCGCGGACTGCGATGTTACAGAACCCTACCGCAGGGGCCTTTATAGGAGAGCCCCGTGCTTTTATATATACCTCGCGTATAGCTTATGTTAGCTACGCGTAGGTATATCACCTCCTTACGCCCTTAACCCTTACGATCGATCGCGTAACGTCTTGTAAACTCCTTAAATACATGCGCTTATAGCCACTGCCCCCGTCCTATGATATTACGTTACGCCTTTTTACCACTAACGCTTAGCCTACGACTAATTCTACGTCTTTATAATACTATAGGCGCTGCCTATTATAGTGCTGTAATAAAGTAGACTAAATAACTACGTTATAATATAAAGAGGGGAAGAAGGTAGAAAGGGGGTATTGTATATAAATAGTAGGGCCGGCCGCTAAGTCGCTAGTAGTAGGCTAGCTAATAGTAGGAAACAGTATAAGATAGTATAAAATAGTATGCGTTAAGTTAGTGCCGTAATAGTACTTCTTTCCCCTAGATAGTTTAGTCCCTAAACTAAATAGATAACTTAAAAATAGGCAGTATATAGGGTTGCCTATTTTTTACCGCAGAGATATTAGTTCCGCTTACCGCCCTTAACTAAGCTAATAGCGATTTTCTATACTAGGCATAGAAAATCCTAATTGGTTAGTTTAGTAAGTAAGGTTAATAGAACTCTATACCGCCACCTAAATTAATCCGCGTAGCGTTTCTTAGCGAGAATTTGGCTAATTAAATAACTTTAACCGCCGGTTAAAGTTTTATAATATCTTAACTACTATAAATTTTAATATGGTGGTCGGCCGCGACCTTAGCGTAACTTTTCCTTATTTTATGCCTAGTCTAGGGGTTTCAGCTTCTTAGGGTATTGCCTACAGAAGCGCTATATAGCTTATTTATAACCCTTTAGGTCTTCCTTTAGCTGCTAGGTTATATCCTTATAATATTTCCATTTAATCTTATAAGTTAGGCCCTAGGGGTCTTTATTATATATATTAAGGATTTTTTTTAAACTTTTATTTGTCTTCTATATTACTATTATTATCTTTCTCTACCACTTGTCCTTATATATTGCGGCGCTCTATAGTATTAATATTTGCTTAGCTAGGGATCTCTTTAGCAGCCTAAAGGCGGACCTTAGATATATAAAAGGATTTATTTACTTAGATATAGTCTAGGAGGTCTACTATAACTACCCCTTAGTATACTGCGAGTATAGGATATAGGCTATCCTATTTATTATCCTATTTTTTAGGTTTATTTATCTTTATATTTTCTAAGCTAACTATAACTATATTGCTTTTATAGAATAACGCGCTTTTATCCCTATAGGTATTAGCATTATCTTTATAGCGTTACTATGAAATTTGGGCTAGGGCCTTAAGCTATATTAATATCTGCTTAAAGTAGTTAGCTATAGAGTCTGCGCGGAAGAACTCCTTCTTTACTTATGCTAATAGTGTTAGTAGGTAAGGGCTAGCAGGCTTAATTCCGAGGTAAGGGTTAAAGCTATAGTTTATAAAAAATAGGAAGATACCTATACTCTTATTAACTTAGTTATTTATAGTGAACTTAGTAAGCGGTAGGTAGTTAACCTAGTTGTCCTATATAAAGCTAATAAAAGCATAAAGGTATTTATTTACGGTAGTGTTAATAATTTTAGTTTAGCTGTTTATTTTTAGGTGTGAAGCTAAGCTTAGTTATAAGGTTGTCTTAAGGCGTTTACTTAGTTATTGCTAGAAGTCGCTAATAAATTATATACTATAATTGGAGATAATCGTGCTTAGTATACTATGGAGCTTATATATATTATTAATAAAGCTATTAACTAGCTCCTTTATTAAGAGTCCTATTATTATTATTATTATTTATTACTTAACGTCTGATTCGGATCCCTATTGGGCCCACGCGGACTACTCCTTATATACATATAGGGAGAAAACTCTATTTAAGAAAACCCCGTAATCCATCTTCCTGCCTTTTAGGACTCGCTTATAAGTTGCCTACGAGTTACCAGTGGTGCTCTACTACCTTGCTTTTTAACCTCCTTAGGAACCACTGCTGCTGTAATAAGTTTACGGACGCGCTAGTATTATAAACTTTACTCTACTCCTGTAGAGTTATTAGTGGGCGCCTATTAGACGCCCCTTTGCCTTCTATTACTATTTCCCTTGTAACCCGGAACTGGTCTAGCATATTTTAGCTAATAAGCCACTAGGTAGCCGCCTTAAGGCCTTTCTATGTTAAGAGTAGTGTGTTATAGTTTTTTATGCTAGCTGTTAAGAGTATTGCTTCTTAACCGGTGCGTAAGGGGCATAACAGTATTACGTGTTTTAGTGTCTGTCTTAGCCAGCTATATTTACACCTTGGGCTACCCACTGGGATACCTACCCAGTAAAGCTAATTTTTTAGTCCTATTACTCCTGTCCTTAGGAGTATTGCTATTATATTTTCTGCCTTTATTAGGCCCTCTCGGAGCCCTTAGGTATTTACCCCCTATGGCGTTAACTATGCTACGGCTTAGGTTCCTTTTGCCTAAGTCTACCTCTATACGTTTGACTTCTATACGTCTCTCCAGCAACGGTCCAACTAGTATTATGTTATAGTAGATGGTTTTCTAGTATTCTTTTGTGCTCTACTTTAGCTCCTTTCTCTCCCTTACTATTATCTTTACTAGTTTCTTACGCGTCTCCCTTCCTTCTCTATATAGGCCTAGGCCCTAACGCTATACTATTTTTCTTTTACTTTCTCTACCTGTTTTCCTAATATATCTTCCCTACTTTAGGGTTATTGGTTCCTTCTCCTATAGGGTACCCTAGGGTCCCTCCATAGTTTGTTTAGGCGTGTCTTGATATACTTTATAATATTAGAGTTACGTTCCTTTTATACCCTTTATATTGCATTGGCTATGATATATAGTTATAGGGGGGGAATATTGGCTTCCTTCTTAAGTAGTGCTGTGGCTATTCGCTTATACCCGCCTATTATACTTTAGAGGTAGGCTATTTGGACCTTTTAGAGTGGTTTAAGGAGCGATTTAGGGGGGCCTTTCTTGGTTTCTCTAGTGGCCCAAATGCTAGATCTATACGTTATAGTTAGCTAGACAACTGCTGTATATAGTAGGCGTAACCTCTAGAAGTATGGACCCTATGTAGAATTAATGATCCTAGATATGGTGATATACTATGCTTGGCCCTTATGGGCCGCTTGTGCCGTATATACGCTCTACTAGAGCTTGCTATTTACCTATACTTCTAATACCCTTAGGCCTTAAACCGGTTAACCCCTAAAGCCTTAGATATAGATTATATGCTAAAGATCTGCAAATTAGTTACGTTTTCTTGTGAAATAGATTAGCTGGTATTTCTCTGGTGAGAATTGGACTCTATATCGTCTTGCCTATTCTATATAGGTGTTATAGGCTTTCTTTAGTGTCCTACAGTTCTCTGCGGCTGTTGGCCTGTATATAATTAGGTTTATATTATTAATAAAGCCTATTCCCTGGGTCGCCCCTTTCTTAAAGGTGTTAAGTAGGTTGCTTATAAAGAAGAGGAAGAGTATAGGCGAAAGAGGTAATCCTTATAGTATTCCTATTGCGACTGTAATAGGGGGGCTCTAGTATCCGCTAAAGACTAGTGATATTTCTTTCTGGCCTGTAAATCCTTAAACAAATTAAATAATCCATTCTGGGAAGCCCTTTGCCTTAAGGATGTGTAGGAGACGCTTATGGGGTATATTATTATAGGCGCCGCTAATATCTAGGCTAAGCATTAATACTATAAAGTCCTTTTGTATAGCCTATGCAGTTTTAATGGTAGTAGCGAGTAGTGTAAGTGCTAATAGCGTTAAGCGATTCTTTCTTGCCCCTATTTAGCTTTATAGTAGTAGGGCGTATTCCTTTGTTATATCTACTATATGGTCCGCTATAACCTTTTCTAAGATCTTACTTAGGGTGTTTTCTAAGGCAATAGGGCGGTAGCTTCCTGGGATTAAGTAGTCTGCTTTACCTTCTTTTTATAAGATAACCGTCGTTATAGATCTTCCGAGTTGCGGGTAGTAGCCTATTATAGAGCATGCTTTAGCTATATCTGCAAGCTAAGGTGTTATAAGTAGACCACAGGTCTTTAGGGCTTTGTTTGGGATCCCATCTGGTCCTAGTGCTATGTTGTTTAAGAGGCGGCTAATAGTTCTGGCCATTTCTTTAGTTGTTATATCGCTGTCGACCCTTAGGCGAGTCACTAGTGTTTTACCGGTGATATTGCTAAGGTCTGCTGGAGCCGGTTGGGGGAAAAATCTTTCTATAAAGATCTTTGCCTTCTTATTATTGTTGCTTATAGCCTGTGGTTCGCCTACTCTTTGTAGGGGTAGTAGGTGTAAATCTTCTACTAGGCGTCCCGCCTTTTTCTTTGCCCATTTTGCTATAGTCTATAGGCCCTTGTTATAGGGGAGACTTAGGTTAATAGTATGTTCGTTTATAAACCGTCTCTAGTTGTTCCTTACTTCTTTTCTTAGGCAGGTAGTTATATATTAGCTAGTAATATAGTAGAGTTCATCATGCCTACTTATTTAGGCCTCTACCCCAGTTTTCTAATACTTTAGTCCCAAACTATAAGCAGTTAGCTGCTACTACCAATTGCGGGGAATTTCACCAGTTCTTTTAGATATCTTATAACGGTATTACCCGAGTACCAGTCTACCCCCTAGTAGTCTATATAAGAGTTTCCTTCTAGAGTTGGTACGCTTTCGCACGGCTTAGGAGCCTTCTATAGCCTCTAGTTTCACGCCTTCTTTATTATTTCCGCCGGCGCGGGTATAAGCTGCCGTTTCTAGGGGTCGCAACTCCTATCTTCGCGCCTACTGATGTAATTCTACGGAGGCGTCGTAGCTGTATCCTGTAATATAGTTGGGTACACCTTCTACGGACGAGGCCGAGCCACTGCCTCTCCCGCCTAAGTAACTCCTGTTTGCTCCTTAAGTATATCTCACCGGCAAGCCGCCCTAGAGGCGAACGGTTTCGTCTGTTGATATACTAACACGCGCATCCGTTCTCTTAAGCCACGTAGTAGTCTCTTCGGCCAGGGTGTAATCCTGCCTGCTTATTAGGTACACCAAAGGTCAGAGCCTAGTTAAGGGATAAGGTCCTTAGAGCCAGCAGTGGCTACTATATACTACGCCTTGCGGGAAGCCAGTAGTAATATAGGGGCGCAACACCCTATATACTACTAGTTCCCGTTTCGCGTTGCCTATAAGAGTCTCCTTATAATAGGCCGACCGTGTCTTGCAGGAGGGGGGCCGTAAAGACTAGGTCCCGCACCAGGCGACCTGCTCTCCCCCCTCCTACTAACTAAGCTTGTGTCCCCCCTTTTTATAAGCTGGCCTGTGTCTCTAACTGTTAAGTCCTTGTCCGACTGGCCTGTGTTTCCCCTACAGCCTCCCCCATATGTATGCATCAGGTTGCGTGCACTACGCCTATTAAGACCCTCCTGTGAGTCGCCTTGTGCATATGCGCATCAGGTTGCGTGCACCACGCCTATTAAGACCCTCCTGTGAGTCGCCTGTAAGTCGACCGTGAGTCGACCGTGAGTCGACTGTAAGTAAGAGTCCTATTACTAAAATAAGGTATTATATTTTAGTTAGGTAGTCTATAATAACAAAGATATATTTATATGTCTTACTATAGCGTTAGCATACTAGTAGTGTTATAATATAGTTAATTAAGATATCGGTCTATAGGCAGGTGGGTAATTTTAGTAACTTTAGAAAACTAGGTAGGGTAAAATAGGGGGTCTTAATGCGAAAGTATAGGGTATAGTCTTTAATAAAGGTAGCCGTAAACTAGGAGATTTCTAGCTACTAGTATATTTAATTTAAGAGGTTAAGAGTTTTAATCTGGCTAGGGTAATTAGCGGGGCCGCTACTATAAGAGTAATAGGTAACTTCTAAGTAGAGGTCTAGGGCGTTAGAGATAAAGAGATGTTAGCGGAAGTAGATCTATTTATTAACGATACTATATTCTAACTTATTGTAATAGAGTAATTTCCTAATCTTCTTTAGCTAATGGCGAGCTTTTTAATTATATAGGGCTGCTACTATATTTCTTGCGAGTTTGTTCTCCTAGTATTTTAGCTAAATTAACTTATTTAGTGACTTTTCGGCTATTTTAGGGTCTAAAGCGGCTATAAACTCCGCGTTATTAGAGTTATGGGACTTATATAGTAATTCATTTAAGATTATAAGGTTAACTTTTTGGGGCGGTATAATAACTTAGGCTCGGTAGTGGAGGCGTTTATTATTAGCGTCCTTAGGCCTTATTTTTAGTAGCTGGCTTAAGGCGTTAGGGAGTATAGCTTTGCTACTAGGTCTATATATAATTATAAAGTTAAACTATAAAAGGAACTCTGCCTATTAGACTTGGCGCTAGTTTAGCTACTTAGTAGTTATAAATATCTATAGGTTTTTATAGTTAGTAATAATTTTAAACGGCTCCTTAGTCTCTTATAGCTTAGGACACTATTCCTCTAAAGCCTTAATAATAGCTAAGAGTTCTTTATTATAGATTTTGTAGTTATACTCTAGCGTAGAGTACTTTATGGAGAAGAATGCAACTAGTCTTAATTTTCCGTTATTATTATATTGGGAAAGGACTCCGCTAGAGGCCTAATTTAATACATCTATCTCTACTACTGTTTTCTTTATATAGTTATAGTATACTAATACTAGTGCTAAAGTAAAGGCTCCCTTAAGGGCCTTAAACGATTTAGCTTATTTTAGTCCCTATAGCTATCCAGTATCTTTCTTTAGGAGTTTTATTATAGGTATAGTGATAGTAAAGTAGCCTTAGATAAATTATTAGTAAAAGTTTACAAAGCTAAGAAATTGTTATAGTTCTTTAATTAATGTTAGGTCCTTCTATTCCTATAAGGCCTATACTTTTTTAGGGTTTATAGTTATGCTATTAGTTAAGATAATTAAGCTAAGGTATTTTGTTTTAGTAGAGTAGAACTTAAACTTATCAATATTAATTTAAAGTCTAGCATTGCTAAGTCTTTAGATGACTTTATTTATATACTTAGTATACTTAGC
>Ga0307515_10022711_pt1 | contig 11041 bp, 7 predicted proteins | sample 17_EM_MG_FD_194513 | JGI IMG/M metagenome (GOLD analysis project Ga0307515, IMG submission 194513) | Populus trichocarpa ectomycorrhiza microbial communities from riparian zone in the Pacific Northwest, United States - 17_EM | ecosystem: Host-associated > Plants > Roots > Unclassified | place...
CATTGTAATACTCAGAGTATGAAGATAGATATGGATCAACCTTTAATGGGCTGCCCCCAATGATTAAAGGTGGAGAGCTACCTGGACTCTTACGACTAAGAGTGAGAAACTCACGGAGAAGTAAGGTGTGGTTCCTAGGGAGGAACAGAGGGCAGGCGCAACTCCTGGATGAGTAGACTCTTGGAAGAGTGGTGAGCTTGTGATCACATTGAAATACTTAATGACTGTCGCACTTGGAAATATTCGTTTGAGGGGGTGTTGTAAGCCTTGGTGTAAGGCTTGAAAAGTCATTCCGGATCGAGCATGATTGATACGCTCGAAGGGGGATGTTGTGTTAAAGACGCTCTCAGAATGGTAAGCTTGGAAGAGCTGCAAGATACAAGCCTATGCTGAAGAAGCAAGAAGACAATTGCCCACACAAATGGCAAAGGAGGTGATTGTTAGGATATTGTCATTTAGTGGCAATACCCCACCACTAATTATGGCTTAGTGGAAGCACCACTAGTGCCACAATTAGTGGCATGATTTCGGGACCTATTGTCCCCTTGCTATTGCTGGAGAAAGCTCACCATGTTTGCCTATAAAAGAGGCAATTATTTGAGAGCAAAGTGAGATAGAGAGAGAACGTGAGTGTGTGCAAGAGAGTGGAGAGAAAGAGAGAGCTGCAATGGCAGCAGCCTTGCTGCCATTGCAGCAGCTGTAAGAGCACCAAAGTGAGCTGGGAGTTGAGTGATCCTCCTCCATGTATGTTGTAATCCTTTCTCTATATATCTCTAAATAATATGGACTCTCTCCCGTGGATGTAGGCGATTTGCCGAACCACGTAAAATATTGTGTCAGTGTGCTTTAGTCTCCTATGAGCAAATATCATAACACCCCCGGTCCGCGCATGGGGTGCCGGAAACCCCAACACTAAATTCTATATTTGATTATTTAATTATAATTTTATTAGGAAATGCATGAGAATTCTATGCTACTTTCGTTTTTCATTCCTGAGCAAATTATACATGAGCCACAAGAATGTTTCATGTGGAAATTGAATTATCAGTTATCACTCTGATGGATGGGCAAACCGAGGCCGCCATGCAGTGTGCGCCAACTCAGCTTTAAACGGCGTATAATCAATTTTCATTTGGATATAGACGGTATCTCTTTATTCTTCGTGATATTGACCACATTTCTGATTTTTATTTGCATTTTAGTGGGTTGGTCTGGTTTGAGTGCTTGAGAGTTACTTTAATAGACATTTCAGGGGCTATTTGGTACAGTGGTGGTAGAGTTGATTTTTTAAGATAATTTTTTCATGAAATATATTAAAATAATATTTTTTATTTTTAAAATTTTATTTTTATTATATCAAGAAACACAAAAAAAATATTTAAAATAAAAAAAATATTTAAAAATTAGCTAAATGATGGTTCAATTATTGCACCAAACAAGAACCTAGTAAAATTTTTATTTATTAAAAAGATAAAATATTGAAATTTCTTTTTTAAAAAAAAGAATAGATTAAAATGTTATGTCCATCAATGTTTAAACTTTAACATTTTGCGGAGTTTATCTCTGCAAAATGTTAAACTGTAAGTGATGACATTATCAGCAAAATAACCTAAATTAAGAATATATTATTCCAATTCAATTGTTTTAAGAAATATCACAAAGAAAACCCGACCATCTAGGCATTGAATTAAATTGAGAAAAATAATTCCAGTTTTTTTATAAAAAAAAATTGTGTGCTCTTAGTTCATATATCTTCCCAATAAGTCAATAAATCCTAACAAACCACAAGGTGAAATGTCACGCAAAAGACAAAAAAATCAGCTGAGTGAATGCCACTTGATTGAAATATATTTTTTGATGAAATTTTTAGTTATAGAATTATTCAAAATTTGAAAGGAAAAGCTGCAGACACATATTGCGAAATGCTAACTAAAGCGATTTGCATTTTGAGAGGCTTTTGCATCCTATCGAGGATTTGGTATCAAGTTTGTGAACATGGCTTCGTGCTTTTAAAATTTTCGTTTTGTTTAAAATTAATTTATATATATATATATATATATATATATATATGGATAATTTTGATGTATTGATATTAAAAACAAGTTTTTAAAAAATAAAAAATATTTTTTTAAAATATATTTTTAAATAACAATACATGCAATGTTATATTTATGGCTTGTGCCATGACTGTGAGCTGATATTTGATTCTGCGTCCTCACTTTTATGAACTGGCTACTTTGAAGCCCTCTAGTCAGCAGGGTCGCCATTTGTCTCTTTCTGTGCTGTCCTCTCGTCGAAAGATTTTGTTATAAAGAATTCGCTATGCATGATAAAAGTACTCTTTTTTCATTCTTGAAACTCGGACGAAGACATTGAAATATCATAAAACATCCTTGGATAGGAATGCCTCTTTTATTTTATTTTATTTTATTTTATCGAGAAAATTACCCTAACCCTTTACTTCTCAATCAAGGCCATCATAATGAAGCTCCACAAACCATGAGATTAAATTTTACTCTTTCAAACCTGCACCACGTAATATTTCTAAACCATAGTTATCCAGTAACCCGGCTCGGGTTTCCTTTCAAACCAGGTAACCAGTTGACCCAATAATAACTCAACAGTCAACCCGTAACTTAATTGACTTAACCTAGGTGAAACTTTGTCAAGATCAACTCTAAGAATTTTTCAGTTTTTATCCAAAACAATATATTCTTAACATTTTTTTTTGCAAACAATGTTGTTTCTTTAAAACAAAACCCAAAATAATATTGTATATAGTTTTGGAATAAACCCGATCTAACCCATCAACTCACAAGTCGACCTAGCCAACCAGCATCGCGAGCCTTAAGCAGGGTCTGATAAACAGTTTCCTGTCAAATTAGCTGATTTGGAATTAGCAGTTCAGCACCAGCCGTGCTTCTAAATTACAGACGAGTCGTTGGTAAGTTTGTGCCCTGCGCAGAAGAACTCATCTCTTGACGAAAAAGGGGGGGAAATCTATTGTTCAAAGAAGATCAAAACCCAAATACGGATTTGTTTGCGTTACATTACTATTATGAACCAGTGGCCTATTGTTACATGTAACTTTAACACAGCCCTTGGCCAAGATACGCTTTGTACACAACATTTTTTAGATAAGCATACGGATCCAGAGCAATCTGGCCACAGTGACAAGCGCTGCCATCAACAAAAGAGTGTCCTACCTTGATAGTTTCCTCTGTATGATAGGCTACACTGTATTTTGTCATCACCTAGATCCTGATGGAGCTGCTCTTGGACCAGCAGCTTGTGCCTTCATGGCTTTTGTTTGAGCAAGCAACGCATCATAATCCTGGACATTGAAGGCATATTGTCACTGAATGCACATAAAATCAAACACAAAAGAAAAGCCAAATGCAATGAAAAAATTACCCGTTTCTCAAATGCATCATCATTTGAGCTAAGTAACTTGTCTGCAATCCCATAATCTATGGCTTCTTGAGCTTTGAGATATTTTGGTCGCTGGATGTCTTTAACAAGTTCTTCCTTCGGTTTCCCAGTTCCTTTTGCTAAAAGCTCGATATAATACTCAGTATTCGCATCCAATTCCTTGGCCTGAAAAAAAAAATTGTTAAAAAGGGTAAAGGAAGTAAAGGGGGTGGGGTAGGAGGAGGGAGAACCTTGATCCACATATCTACTGCAGCTCCACTTGATCTGTTGACTTTAGGCAAGTATAATTTTGCTGCAATTCAGAATCAAATTATTAGAAGCTCATGCTCAAAACCTCTATATTTACTTGAAACAGGTGCAGATCAATGGCCCTATAGTCTGAATGAGCAGTCAACAGGCTGCATGCACTAGTCACTAATGCCAAGGTCATCAAATAGATCAGGAAAGCAATAAGTACAGCCTTTTCTACAGGTTCCAAACAACTAGGATTGGGGTAAGATCATCAGGTTAAGCCGCAAGTTCCTCTGACCCATAAACACTGTCCAATAACTATTATACCACTTTCCCTACATCTGGCAAAAGATTTTAGGTTATAGAACTTCACCATATCAATCACTTCAATTGTTCTCATGCATCTTTTTTCTCAAGAATGGCACCTTAGCAGCCATATCATCCATATAGTTTGAAAATTGTGAACAAAAATTATTTTTAAACCACATTCAAGTGCACCTAGGATCTCTAATTTTAAATTCTTAACAGACATGCAGAAATGAGAGAAATATAATATTTCCATAGTTCCAAATAGGAATTTCATTTTTCAAAACAAGTCAAGATAATCTTTTTAACTGTAAAGAGAAGTTTGGATCATACTGGATGAGTTTGGCTGTAAAGCGCGATAACCCTTGGCTCCAAGAGATAGAAGCATTGCTGCTTGACCATATGCCATGCCACAATTCACGGTATAGATAGTTGATTTGCAGTACTTCAGGCAAATAAAAAGAGATGCACAGGATAAGTTTCAAGCACATTAAACAATCGAAGAAAGGATTGACAAAAAAAATAAAAATCCTACAGGCACACACACAACAAACAAACACAAACATACGATGTTACTCCATAGCATAAACATATAGTGACAAAATAATTGAAGATCTTATGATGAGCTTTGTGCAGATAATATTTTATATTATGATACTTACAGACATGATGTCTGCAATGGCATATGCTTCAGTTTCAGATCCAACAGTCTCCATCTTCTCATTCTAAACAGTAAGAAACCAAGTTAGAGAAGATAATTACATATATTCAACCAAATGAATGTGATTTCAGGCATCATTAGAACACAAGTCAATCAATGGCTTATCTAGATAAGCAACACATACATGTTGCCAGAAAAGAAAAGGAAAAAAGGATAAAAACAATCTGGGGCAAACCTGTGTCCCAGATGAGTTTATATATAGATATATAGGCTTTGAAGGGTCTTCATAATCCAAATACATGAATTGAGCAACAAGAAGCTCTGTGACAGCTGGTACAATCTGCAGTTAACAGATAGGACATGTAAAGAAGATACAAGTCAGACAGAAGGAAAATGGTAAGATAGATAAACAATTCTAGATGATACTGAGGATAGTAATGAAATTTATAAATAATTGCTCACTGGCATTCCAAGGTAGCATATCCGAGCATCTAAGAGCAAAGAAGGCAAATCCGGAGGAGCAGATTCAGGTCTTCCATATCCTCTGCCCCCTCCACGGTACATGCTTACGCTCATACTATATTTTGAAGGACCTTGATCCATCATGCCTGATACACTATACATCCCTCCGTGATCCAGATAGTTCTTTCTAGATGAGATGCTTTGCTGTCAGAAAAGGTAAGGACATAACAATCTCTCAGGATAACCACTATAAGATTTAGGCTCTTAGATGAAATCAACTTTCAGCAAGCAATAAGAACAATTATTATTATACAATTAATAATTATAAGATCATCTTGAAGCTAGAAAATGATTTCAAGGAGTAAGAAGAAAGAACCTCTGTGACACTCCCTGACTGACGACGAATGGGATTATCTTCAGTCATGAACATGTCCATTTGTGAAGGAGTAAGACCATAAAGAGATTGAGGTACATTTTTATAATTTTCCATCACTGCAGAGGATGAGATAAAGAGGAAGGGAAGTTAGGATTTGAAGCTTGTCATGTATCTGGAAGAACACACAAATTCAGAGCTGCTGGATTCACAAGTAAAAGAAACTAGAAACGTTGCAGTTCTCAAATTCTAATACAAAAGTCCACTTTGTATTTCATAAAACCAAAGAAAGATAAGTATCCAAACAAGCACGGAGATTCTAGTTAAATGGCATGAAATTCAAGGTCTCAACTTGAATAATTTGGCGTCATGCCATTCAAAACAAGTCGGTCTACATATTAACGGCATAACCTGAAAAACATTAAATTTCTTTCTGAAAATATGAAAAGTTATCCTATAGCTCATTGCATAGTAATGCAATTGAGATTTGTCAAGCTTATCGCTGAAGGGAGATTACTGTTGAAACTTTGAACTGGAAAAAACCAACTGAATTACCACCTCTAACAAAAACAAACACCTATGGTATTATCTTAAGAGCAGGTTCTTGATTTGATGTGACCTGTAGCAGACTAGCCACTAGGTCGCTTCAAAGGATATGAAGGACTCATAAAAGAGAGAACCTGTGGGAGCAAGAGCACATGAGAGCTGAGGTAGGGAAAATAAAGCCCCCAAACCATGTGTACTCTTGGGAAACAACTATTGAAGATCAAACCCCTCAAAACATCAAGCAAGTGCTTGACCACTATTCTCTAGGTGCGCACTACATTGATCAAAAGATAACACAAGGGCTTTTTGAGACTGCTATTAGTATTATTTAAGTAACTTTTTCCAAAATGCTGCAATTCCTCCACCACCAGCCTGCTGAAATTATAATTCTCACAGTTCAGCTCCATCTTCTTCTCTTCAAAAGTATCATCCGAAATGCTTTTTGTAGCACCAAAATGTTAACTGAAAAGGCCCTCGTAACTACAAATTCAATACAGGCCCTTGCTAACCTCCTAACTAGAAGCCTGCCATGATATGAGTACCATGCCAGTATACTGTGTTGTTATAACAAAAAAAAAAATAGGGTTTACTTTCTTCCATTCAACACTACCTAAGCCAAGGTTGAAGAGCAGAGCCAGTGTCTCAATTATCATATAAAAAAATAAAAGGCAACACAAAACACAACAAAACCCAAAACCCAAAAGCTATTGATGATTCAAGAATCAAAATAAGACTAATCGCATGTATAAATCAATCAATAGAGCAAACAATAAGAAACTCAAATAACAAAGCAGAGAGTTAGAGAGGGAGGGAGAGACAGACATCCATCTTTGAGATTTTCTTCTCTAAACTGAGTGGGAATATGATTCAGTGGGTTCCCAGATGCAGAAGGGGACTTGTAATAGCAGCATCTTTGCTGTTGAAGCACCCTTTGATTTCTCGGATTGCTTAATAAAAAGAGGCTGGCGCTTGGGAGAAAGGAAGACTTCTGTTGCAACCCGGTAGCTGGATATACCAGTTCTGGGTTTGGAGCTGCGAGTGGAGATAGCAGAGAAGTTGCCATAGTCATGAATTACCCGCACAGACAGAGGGGGTGATTCTTCTTTGATTTCTATTTGCTATGCCTTCGAGATAGTGAAGCTTGAGGTTTTTGTGCTTTTGGGAATTTTGGGTCTTTTTCTTAATTGAAGTTTTTATCTGGTTCTAAGGAAGAACAACAAAGCACTGCTCTGGGCCCTTCACTCCCGATTCTTATTTCAAACACCACGGCCTTTACTAGTTACTTGTTAGCCCATAATTTTTAATGGGCTTGGACCATGGTCCAGCCCACTTTCGTTGTATCGAAACACAACACCCAACAAAATCACCATTGGAGATGGAAAAGGGGTCTGTGTGGTCCACAATTTAGAACAAAGCCTAGCAGGTGACGGTTCCAAGAATTTTGGAGTAACTTGTAAGTTGGTCCTTGACTTTCTCAAATTTCAATGCTTACATGGGCCTTCCTTGTCCTCCTCGTCGTTAGAAACGATTAATAAAAACAAAGGAGACCGCTACTTAGCCAGATTTTCGTTTAGATAGAAACTTTGGAGGTCATCATCGCTGTTAAATTTCTGTCTCACCTCCTTTGAGACTCCAATTTGTTTTTTCTTACTATAAAAAAGGTTCAAGAATTTAATATTTATGTGTGTTTGGTATTTTGGTGCTTAATATTTTTTAAGAGTATATTTTATTTAAAAAATATCAAAATAATTTTTAGTATTTTTGACGTTAAAAAACGCTAAAAAATAACATTAATTTAATATTTTTAAATAAAACACATCCAAAATAAGAATTTACAGCACTTCCAAAGTGAAATTGGTGGAGTGGGTTTGGGCCTAACAGATTTCAAAAGGTAGGGTGGATTTAATACGTTGAACTGCCCCTGACCCGTTGGTTCAGCCACCACCGGAGCATCCTCAGCTGAACGGCATGCATTGCATTTGCAGCTCCCTCGTCAACAGTCAACAAGATCACTATTCACTATTCACTATTCACTATTCTCTGCTTTTGAATATTTGGAAGAGTCCCCATTCACAGTTTACAAACAGAAAGGAAGACAAGTTCCGCTCGAAATTCACGTGTGAAACTGTAAAATATAGTTTATTCATTGGTCTTACATTTGACCTCCACCGCTCCAGGTTTGGTTGACGGGAAAAATATGGTTCTGGGCAAGATCAGAACTCCATTTTTAACACAGCATCGATACGATCTGGCAGTAAAGATTAAGACGAAACTTTAATAATTAAGAGTGGAATATTCGCATGCTTTTGGACTTCGATCCACAGCCATCAGTAAGGCAACAGTAACATGATCGATGTACCCTCTGAGCCTCTAAAACTAAAGGCCATTCCCATTGTATAGACTCTCAAAACTAGCTCTTTAAAGTTTACAAGCAACTTAACCAGACGAGATGGTACGTAGTCCTTGACGTCATCAAATTCCAATCCCGTCTCGGGCCTTGTCTTAGCCATCGTTTAAGGCAATAATTCAACATAAAACAGTAAAATATTCCAATGATAATAATTATAAAAAAAAAAAACAGCAGTCGGTTGACATCATCATTCTATGGATCATCTTATTTCTCCCTTCCAACTTGTTGCCAATAAATTAATAGGAGTGTTTTGGTGAATTAAAACATTTAAAAAATAATAATTTGTAAAGTAATATAAGTTGGAAGTCATGGATGATATCTATAACATATAAGACGTGACGTATAGTATCTATCTACGACTCGTTTAAATATTCTAATTTTTCAAATATTTTTTCATATGTTTTACTCTATTATTTTATTTTTATTATGTTTTTTTTTTTTATATATATATAAAAAAAAGAACTCCAGGGAACTGTGGCTGTGAAGAGATGATAATCAACCAAGAAAAAACCCTTTGTAGGTATATAAGATTCTAGTTTCCAAATTACCATTTGAAAGCAGTGGCTTTATTTACTCAAGGCGTGTGCCTTCGGCGACGACATTAATTAATTGGATATTATTTCGTGAGTGTGGTACACTGTTTTTCGAAAATATTTATTTTTTAAGAATATATATAAAAAAATATTTTTAAATAATTATTCTCAACATCCATGTATCGAAGTAACTTAGGACAAGCCAAGCCTTTCGTGCCAAGAATCAAGACTATTCATGAAAGAAAAGAGAAGGATCACATGCACCTCGACACTTACTCCAGCAATTATGAGTTGGACCACGAAGCAAAGTGTGAATCTGTACTCCTTTTCTTCCTCCGACCCTATTGGATAAAGCCTGTAAAAGTGACGTCTGGGATGCGCTTCGGCTTGGACCATCAGCTATCTTATAATCTACAGTTTCTGACACGGCATGGGTTTAGCTTAAGATCACTTGGCATCACAATTAAAGAAGCCGTGTTCATTTCTATTAGAAGGGATCGTGGATGCTTACCCTCTATAATAACAACCAATGAAATGAAAAATTGGAGGAAATATTCTTTCCATAGGAAAAACATGGGACAAAAATATTCTTTTCATGAGTTTTAATTGGTGTTGTCAAATTAGATAGTATGCTTTCCTTTTTTTACATGGTAAAGTAATTTAATTATCCTTGAAATATATATATAAACAAAAATTGATATGTACAAGCTTTTTAGTCTTTTTATTTATTTCATAACATTAAAACGACTAAATTACCTCTAAATCCAAATTTTGTTGAATTTATTTTTAGGTGTCTTTTCATGTTTTCATAAGATATTTTTGTTATAATTAACTGTGTTGAAAGGTAATTTGATATTTTAATTGATATAGAAGTTATTAAAAGTAGCTAATGTGTGTATTGCAAACATCAACACATATATAGGTGGTGTCCGACCACTTCAAATGGTGCGTGTGGCGTTGTCCAATGGCCAGACATTAGCTTTCAGGGTGGCACAAAATCTCCCCAATCATATTTTCAAGCCTATACGATAGATGCATGTAACAGGCTTTCAATTTGGCATTAGAGGCCTTTACTTTTTTCTATATACCTCGATTCTCGAACCTCTTTCTAATTTTTTAAAACGGCCTTTTAATTTTGTTTCCTTAAGATTTGACTCATGTTCTTTCGATTGCTATTTTTTTTTTATAATGATTTGTAAAATTAAAATTGTTTTCCAATTTCATATTTTTTTGATTTTTTTCATTTATCATGTTTGATTGTTTTTTAATCATTTTCTTGATTTATTTTGTTTTTCAATTTTGTCTCTCGTTGCTTTATTTCATTTATTCTGCATGTCATATCTGGTCCTTGTTATTTTGACTACTATATGTTTTGTTTTTTTAAAAATTTTGGATGATTAAGAATTTTACATTATGATTTTTGTTAGTTTGCTTTCTAACAGGGTAACATGACCCAATTTAACTTTGGTTATTTTTATGTTTATTTATTTATTTTATATAATTTTATCGTTTGATATTAGGTTTTTGGGCTTTCAGCTTCATGATTTTTGCTATTTTTTTATGAGATTATCCTGGTCTCATATCCAGAATCACGGGTTAGTCGAGTTAATCCCGGTTGGCTTAGAGTTTTTTTATTGGTTTTTTCTTTTTAATTTTACCTTTTATTATTTGATTTCTTTGGGACATGACCTCCCTTGTTTTTTTATTTGCATGGTCCCAACCTCACAAGTGGACTGCTAGTTTGTCATCGTGACTAGAGTAATTGAACTTCAAGTTTTATTTTATTTTTCTCTTTAAAAAGTTATAATGTGTTTCGGTTTAATTTTTGTTTTGTTATTAAATAAAATCGCATAAACTTTTAATAACAAAATGTATATTTTTTAACGGCAAGCTTATTTTTTTCTTGATTAGTCATTTTTGTTATTTTTTGTTTATGTTTTTTATAATTATATTATTAAATTTATTTAATCTATCCAAATGTACTAAATTTCTTTCGCTCTTGTAAATCGTTTGAACATTTTTCGGGCCGCCATTCTAGTTTTATCAGACGAATCTTCACTCGGGCAAAACATTAAAGTCAAATTTAT
>Ga0307515_10022713_pt1 | contig 11041 bp, 12 predicted proteins | sample 17_EM_MG_FD_194513 | JGI IMG/M metagenome (GOLD analysis project Ga0307515, IMG submission 194513) | Populus trichocarpa ectomycorrhiza microbial communities from riparian zone in the Pacific Northwest, United States - 17_EM | ecosystem: Host-associated > Plants > Roots > Unclassified | place...
GATCCGGGCCGGGAGCGCTGTCGGCGGCCGGCGCACGGTCGCGGGACTCGAATCCGCCGCCCTGCAACCGCGCGACCGGGTCGAGCTCGCCCGGCGCGTCCTCGAAACTGGGCGCTTCCTCGTCCGGGATTCCGTCCCCGTAGCCCGCGGGCACCTCTTCCTCGGGCACGAGCTCGGCCGCTTCCCCGCGGACCTGGCCCTCGGTCTCCACCACGCTGGTCAGTGCGGGCCGGTTCCGGTAGAACCGGGCGCGGCCCCGGGCCAGGTCGTGTCCCACGGCGACGGCCTCCATCTCGTACGACGTGCGCGGGTTGTTGTCGCTGTCCGTCCAGTCCCGGGTGTAGAGGCGTCCGGTCACCACGACCGGGTCGCCGACCATCAACGACGCGGCGATCCCCTCGGCCAGCTTGCGCCAGCAGACGACCCGGACGCGCAGGCTGTTGCCGTCCACCCAGCGGCCGCTGTCCCGGTCGAACCGGCGCGACGTGGAGGCCACCCGGAAGTTGGCCACCACGTGCCCGGAGTTGTTGGTCTTGCGCCACTCGGGCGCGGTGAGCACGTTCCCGACGATCACGATGTTCGTGTCGAACACTGCGTCTCCTTCACGACGTACACGGCTGACGTTGTGCCTGCAGATTGCCGTGCCGGCGCCGGCTGGCGCTCGATCGAACGGAACGCCTGTGGACGGGCCCCGGCTGGGGATATTCGCGCGGATCGTGCTTGATCTGCTATGGCGCGGGAACGGCTACGCATGGGTAACCTCAAGGCGTGGAGACCGACGTCCTGGGCCAGCCGTACGAGCGGCACACCATCGATCTGGGTACCGACGATGAGGGCCCGGTGGTGGCCACTCTGATCCGGCGGCGGGCGGAGACCCCGTCGCGGCGCGCGGTGCTGTACGTACACGGTTACGTGGATTATTTCTTCCAGACCCACCTGGCGGACTTCTTCGTCGAGCGCGGCTGGGACTTTTACGCCCTTGACCTGCGCAAGTACGGCCGGAGTCTGCTCGCGCACCAGACTCCGAACTTCACCCGCAGCCTGACCGAGTACTATCCCGAGCTGGACGAGGCGGCCCGGATCATCCGCGAGGTCGACGGCCACGACCAGCTGCTGGTCGCCGGCCACTCGACGGGTGGCTTGACCACGTCGCTCTGGGCACACTCGCGGCAGGGCCAGGGCATTGTCGACGGCCTGTTCCTGAACAGCCCGTTCTTCGACTTCAACGCGCCGTGGGTGTTGCGCCGCCCGGTGATGTCGGCCCTCACCACCGTGGCCAAGCGAACGCCGTACCGGGTGCTGCCCCTGGCCACGCTGGGACTGTACGGCGAGAGCCTGCACACCGAGCGCCGTGGTGAGTGGACGTACAACCTCGACTGGAAGCCCCTGCTCGGCTTCCCCGTGCGTACGGGATGGTTGGAAGCTATCCGGCGCGGTCAGCGCAAGTTGCGCGCCGGGCTCGGCATCGATGTGCCGGTTCTTGTCGCTTGCTCGACGCGCACCTTCCGCGGCCGGGCCTGGACCGAGGACGCCCGGATCACCGACACGGTGCTGGACGTCGAGCACATCGCGCGGTGGGCGCCCCGGCTCGGCGCGCGGGTCACGATCGCCCGCTTCGACGGCGGTATGCACGACCTCACGCTGTCGGGCAAGGAGGTGCGGACGGCGGTGTTCCAGGAGTTGGGACGCTGGGTGGACGCTTTCGTGCCCCCGCCGGGAACGCCCGAGGTCGAGGTGCCGCCGGCGCCCGAGGATAAACTCGACGCAACCACGGCGTGACATCCCGCTCGTCAGCGGGGCGGCGGGACTCTAGTATGTGCTGGCTAGCGCTCGTAGCTCAGCGGATAGAGCAACGGACTTCTAATCCGTCGGTCGCAGGTTCGAATCCTGCCGGGCGCGCCCTCGAGAGCGGCATTGACCTTGCAATCCTTGGTGGTTGCAGGGTGCTGCTTGATCGTTTTCCCGGTGGTGGTGGGCCCGAGGTGAGCCCGGCGGTGCGCTTGCTCCGCTGACGCGGGATCAGCCGGGCGGCGGCCTCAGCCGCTTCGCGAGTCACCTCAGGCAGGACGCTGGTGTACGTGTCCGAGGCGCCCCAGAATCTCGTGAATAGGCAAGGCCCGGAGCACTGTGCTTGCTCCGGGCCCCGTCTCGACCACGGGCGAACATGAACCCATCCGCCGCGCTATCTGGTCACTGGCTCGTCAATTCCGCCATACGAGCCGCGACCTACCTACGCGTGTGCGTAGGCGCCTCGCCGTCAAGGCGGCGAGGGGACCTTCGGTTCGTCAGCCCAGCCACATCGAGCCGGGCCGCTCATGTACCCGACGCGCGTTGACCAGCTCGGGATGGCTCGCACCAGGCTGACGGACCGGCAGCCGCAGACTCCGCGAGAACACCGCCACAGCATTCTCCCGTCGCCAACACGGCCCAGGCGAACCGCAAGCCAGACAACGTCCCGAAACACTCGACGTCACGTGATCATCAAGCGTCGCCTGAGCGTCGTTGAGAAGCTTCTCTGCCGATATCGCGTAGTACGTGTTCGCCACGGCCAGCCCCTTCACAATGCCTACAGCGCTACTTCCGCATGAAATTTGTGGTTGCTGATTCGCCGCAACACGAGGGCCACTCAGCAGCCCTTCGCTCCATCGATTAACAACGGTACGATCAGACGGCGAAGTGCAGAACTGACTGTCAGTACGGGTGCGTTAATGCGAGAAGAGAAATGCCAGGGAGGCGTCCGTGGCGCGAGAACCGATAACGCTGACCGGTAGTCAGCGTTCACGGTCGAGCGGCCTCGTTTCGGGTTTCGTACTGAAGCTCGCGCGCCAATCCACCGCATTGACACAGGAGAGATTCGCCGAGGCGCTGGACGTCGACGTCACCACCGTGCAGGGGTGGGAGTCCGGGCGACGCCCGCTCGCAGCGATGAGCGCAGGCGACTTCATGAGACTGTGCGGCCGGCTGTCCAGATTGGGCGCACCCGCGGCAACAGGGCGCCACCTCCGTGAGGCGATCGAGGCCGACCAAGTGCTGTCGACCGGCATCGTCGCGGGCAACGCTTGGGTAGATCCGGACAGCCACCCACTCGCCGCCAGCGTCCACCGCTGGACGATCACCAATCTGATCTTGTGGCCCATTCTCGGAAAGATGCCGAGGCACCTGCACGAGTTCGCCTCGCTAGTCCCCCGGCGCGGCCCAACGCCAACCCAGCCCGCTCTGGGCGTCGAGGAACGGACCCGCTTCCTCGATCACCTGCTCACCATCGCTGAACGAGCGCAGCGCACTGACGAGGCCCTCCTGCGTCGCCAGTCCGTATACCTCCTCGGCTTCGATGGTCGGCCGAAGGTGGTCGACTGGCTCCGAACCGAATGGGCCCGCGCCGCACGCCGGCAATCGCGAAACCGCGACATCGCAGAACTCCTGGAAGCCCGCTCCGCATCGGTGGCCCTCGCAGTGGCCGGTGACAGCGCCCACCTCTACGACTTCGTCGATCACATGACCGACCAGTCCGGAGAAGTGGCAAACCTCAATTACTGGGCCTACGCCGCAGCGTCCCTTGAACATATGCACCCTCCACGCGCTCGTAGCCTCACGACCAGAGCTGCTCAGCGGCCGGCCCGCCATTCGCGCATCGCTCACCGGAGTGCTCGACAGGCTCGCTTCCACAGCTGATCTGAGCCGCTCCGAGCGAGACCAACTCGCCGGCCTCCAGTACGCGATACGCATCGCCGACCGATAGGAAGGGCGCACCGTGCCAGATGACGCCGAAGCCATCGCCGCATTCGGATACGAGCTGGGCCTGCTGAAACGTGTCCGCCGCACCGGCTGGTGGCACGCCGGCGTCCGCGACCCCGAGTCGGTAGCCGAGCACACCATGCGAACCGCCCAGCTGGCTGCACTGATCGCGGCCGAGGAAGGCGCCGACCCGGCTCGCGCCGCATTCCTCGCGCTATGGCACGACACGCAGGAGACCCGCACCGGCGACCTCCCGCACACCGCCTCCGCGTACCTGACCAAGCCCGACCCTCGGAAGATCACTGCCGACCAGAGCCGGCATCCTGCCGCAAGGTGACCTTGGGGCAGGAGATCTCACCGATCCGGGCGAGCAGATCGGCGGTGTGCCGGAGATCGTCTGAGCCGGGAGCGTAGTCGGCCTGGCGACCCTCCAACGCCTCGAAGACAGGGACATCCCAGCCAAGGTCAACGATGCGCATACAGAGCGCTGGAGCCATCGGGTGCACGAACTGGGCGATCTCCGCTTCCCGGGCCTGCGTCCACACTTTCTGGACCTGGTCATGGACGGACTCCGCGCCGGCGCACCCCAAGCCGTGACCGGGCCGACCCGGCGGTGCCGGGAAGTCCACTGGGGAGCGGTGGCGAACGCCCGCACCGGCAACGGATGTGATGGCCGTCACTAACGGTCCGAAATTCCATCCACGACGGCGAGGCTGTCGAATTCCCGTCGAAGTGGTCGCGACGCCCGGATCCGGGCGTAGGACTGAATAAGAACCTGAACGGGAGCCGGATCCACCGCGTTCCCGACACCGCGAGCCTGATCGCGAGCTGCCACGTCACCACTGATGACGTGGGTGAAGTCGCCGGGTGTGAACCACGTGCACCCGCAAAAAATCAAACTAGGCCGACGAGGCCGCCGGTCGGGCATCACGTACCAGCGAGGAGGACTGCCGCAAATGACCATCATGGCTCAACCATCATCATCAGGAGGAGGAGGTGGCGGCAGCGCGGCCGGCGCGCTGTATGACGTCATCGAATTGATCCTCGACCGCGGGCTGGTCATCGACGTGTTCGTACGCGTCTCGCTCGTGGGGATCGAGGTGCTCACGATCGACGCGCGCGTGGTCGTGGCGAGCATCGACACCTACCTGCGCTTCGCCGAGCGGTGCGGTCGCCTCGACCTCACCGGCGGCCGCCAGCCGGTCGGACTTCCCGCGATCGTCGGTCAGATCACGGAGGACAGTGCGGAGCGCAAAGCCAAGGGCGCGCTCACCGGTGCCGGCCGGGCGATCGCCGACACCATCCACGACATCGTGACCGACGGGCGCGGCTAGCACTGACAGAGAAGGAGGAGAAGACCAATGGCAAAGTACGTCTACTGCTTCACGGACGCGGGGCACTCGCTGCCGCTGGCCGATCTGCGCAGCGTAGGTGCTGAAGGGACTGTGCTGCGGGCCATCAGCCACAAGGGACTCGCCGCCGTGGTCAGCGACGCGCCCGAAGGGTTGCGGCCCAAGCGCCGCGACCTGCTCGCGCACGAGACGGTGCTCGAAACGCTCAGCGCGGCCGGGCCGGTCGTACCGATGCGGTTCGGTACGGTCGCGCCCGACGACGACGCGGTGATGGCCGAGCTGGCCCGGGGCGCCGGCCGGTACACCGAGTTGTTGACCCGCCTCGCGGGCCACGTCGAGCGCAACGTCAAGGGCGCGCACCAGGAGGACGCCCTGCTGGGCGACCTGCTCGCCGACAACCCCGAGTTGCGGGCCCGGAACGAGGCACTGCGGGCCGCCGGCGGTGGCAGCCAGCCGGAACAGGTTGCGTTCGGCGAGCGGATGGCCCTGGCCGTCGAGCAACGGCGCACCCGGGACGCCGCGTACGTGGTCGCCGCACTGCGGCCGCTCGCGATGCTCGACCGGCACGCTCCGCCGGTCAAGGACTGCTTCATCAACGTGTCGTTCCTGATCCCGGCTACCGCCCAGGACGACTTCGATGCGGTGGTCGCGCAATTGCGAACTGCGATGGAGGGGTACGCCGAACTGCGGGTGTCCGGCCCGTTGCCGCCGTACAGCTTCGTCGACGCCGTCGAAGCGACGGTCTAGGCCCGGCCATGGGACTGCTGTCGGAGCTGCTGTTGCTGCCGCTGGCGCCGGCCCGCCTCGCCATGTGGACGATCGACCGGGTGATCGACGTCGCCACGCAGGAGTACAACGATCCGACAGCGGTCCGCCGGGAGCTGGCCGAGCTGAACCGCCGGCTCGACGCGGGGTCGATCAGCGCCGAGGAGTTCGACCGGCGCGAAGACGAACTGCTCGACCGGTTGTACGGGACTCCAACAGAGAGGGGGCCGTCATGACGGACCCGAATCCGTGGCTCACCAGCCAGCGCACGGGGTCGAACCTGGCCGACGTCCTGGAACGGGTGCTCGACAAGGGCCTGGTGATCGCCGGTGACATCAAGATCTGCCTACTGGACATCGAGCTGCTCACGATCAAAATACGGCTGCTGGTCGCCTCGGTCGACAAGGCCAGGGCGATGGGTATCGACTGGTGGGAGCACGATCCGAGCCTGTCCAGCCGCGGCCAGCGGCAGCTCACGGCGGAGACGGAGCGGATCAGCTTGGCCGAGCCCGCCAAGGAGGTCAGCTCGTGACAGCGCCGCGATACGTGTACGCGATCGGGCGGGCCGTTGATCCCACCGACCTGGCCGGGCTGGTCGGCATCGACGGCGCCGAGGTCCACCGGATATCGCATCGCGACCTGGTCGCCGTGGTCAGCGCGGCCCCGGCCGACGAGGACGCGCTGCGGTCCCGGCTGGAACGGCTGGACGAGTTGGCCGTGCTCGCCGAGGTGCACCACGCCGTGGTGGCGGCGATCGCCGCGCAGACCGTGGTCGTGCCGTTCCGGCTGGCCACCATCTACCGGGACGAGGACCGGGTGCGCGAGGTGCTGCGCCAGCGGTACGAGGAGTTCGAGGCGCTGCTCGACCGGCTGGCCGGGACGGTCGAGATCGGGATCAAACTGTACGTGGAGGACCGGCAACCGGCTCCGGCCGCGCCGAGCACCTCCGGCCGGGCGTACCTGCAGCAGCTCAGCCAACGGCACCGGCGGCGGGACGAGAAGTGGCAGCACGCGGCGGCGGCGGTCGAGCGGGTGGACACCGCGCTCGGGGCGTGTGCCATCGACCGCAGCCGCCACCGCCCGCAGGCCGCCCAGCTCTCGGGCGCGGCCGGCGACAACGTCCTCAACGCCGCCTACCTGGTGCCCGCCGGGCGGCTCACCGAGTTCACGGATCTGGCCCAGCGGCTCGCCCTGGATGAGCCGGCCCTGCGGGTCGAGGTCACCGGGCCGTGGGCGCCGTACTCGTTCACCGAATCCGACCACGGTGACCGGCCATGACGAACGCCCTCAGCGAACGGAACGTGGCACTGATCGACATACTCGATCGGCTCCTCGAAGGCGGCGTCGTGCTCACCGGTGACCTGACCCTCGCGATCGCCGATGTCGACCTGGTACGGATCTCGCTGCGCGCCCTGATCTGCTCGGTCGAGGCGGACCGCGAGGGCACGACCGGCACCGGGGGACGACCGTGACCGGTGAACCAGCGCGTGCGGCGCCCGCGCCGTGGCACCGCTTCACCACGGAACCGGAGACCGTCGAACGCGACCTGGCCCGGCTTGCGCTGACCATTGTGGAGCTGCTGCGCCAGCTGATGGAGCGCCAGGCGGTCCGCCGGGTCGGGCAGGGCGACCTCACCGACGACGAGGAGGAACGCATCGGTATGACACTCATGCTGCTCGACGACCGGATGACGCAGTTGCTGGAACGCTTCGGGCTCACCCGGCAGGAGCTCAACCTCGACCTGGGGCCGCTCGGCACGCTGCTCCCCCGCGATTGACCGCGGCGGCCGCTTGCACCTTCCGTTACGTGAGGTTCTAGCGTCGCACCCGTGCAGGCAGGTGGGGAGAGACGCGGCTGGAGCGTCGGCGAGTTGGCCCGGGCCAGCGGCGTGACGATCCGCGCGCTGCGCTACTACGACGAGATCGGCCTGGTGCCGGCGAGCGAGCGGACCCGGGCCGGGCATCGCCGCTACACCGACACGGACGTGCGCCGCCTGTATCGGGTGCGGGCGCTGCATCAGCTGGGCCTGTCGTTGGCGGAGATCGGGAACGTACTGAACGCGCCGGAGGATCCGGCCGCGCTGCGGCACCTGCTGGCGGCGCAGCTGGCGGATCTGGACGCCCGGGCGGCGGGAATCGCCGAGCAGCGGGGCCGGGTCCAGGCGTTGCTCGATCAGGTCGACGGGCCCGGCATGCCCGAGCCCGGCCAGTTCCTGGCGGTGCTGGAGACGACCGTGCCGCTCGTGGACGCGAACGCCTTCCTCACCGCGCGGCAGCGCGAGGCGCTCGTGCTTCGCGGGCGGGAGATGGGCGACGACGCGGTCGGGGTGCTGAAGGCGGAGTGGCTGGGTCTGGTGGGACAGCTGCGCGAGCTTCTCCACGACGACTTCAGCGATCTGGAACCGTTGCGCGAGATCGTCGGCGACGCGCGCGTGGTCGCCATCGGGGAAGGCGGCCACCGCGTCCACGAGTTCTATCAGGTACGCCACCGCCTGACCCGCTTCCTGGTCGCCGAGCTCGGGTTCACCGCCTTCGTCATGGAATCCGGCTTCCCCGAGGGCTTGGCGGTGGACGAGTGGATTGCCGGAGGGCCGGGCGACTTGGACGAGTTGCTGCGCCACGGGATCACCTACAACATGGGCAGATGCGCCGAGATGCGCGACCAGTTGGAGTGGCTGCGCTCCTACAACGCCACGCATGACCGGCAGGTCCGCTTCTACGGCATGGACCCTTCGGATTCCAGCGCGTCGGCACTGCCGTCGATCAAGATCGTCGCGGCGTACCTCGACAAAGTCGACCCCGCGTACGCCGAGTCCGTCCGGGGTCGTCTGCTGCCGCTCTTCGACTACCTGCCGGCCGACCGCACCGGACTCGCCTGGGCGGCTCCGGCGTTGTACGCGTACATGGCACTGGAACCGGCCGTACGTTATGAAATGACCGCCCGGATCGGGGCCCTGGTCGAACGGATGCAGGCGATGCGGCTGATCTACACCGGCCGCTCCGACCACGAGACGTTCGAGATGACGTACCGGTGTGCGGTCACCGGGCGCCACACGGACGCGTTCCTGCAAGTGTTCGCCCTGGGCGACGAGCGCACCTACGAGGGCAGCAACATCCGGGACGCGGCGATGGCCGAGAACATCGAGTGGATCTTGCAACGCGAGCAGCGCGTCGTCATCGGTGCGGCCAACGGGCACGTCCAGCGGTGGCCGTTCTCGGCACCACCGATCGTCAACGACAAACTCACCGTGCTCGGGGAGCACCTGGCCGCGGCGCTCGGCGACCAGCTGGTAGTCATCGCCAACAGCTTCGGCGGCGGCGAGTTGTTCCTGCACAAGCCCATTCCGGACGGGCCACCCGGGCACACCGAGACGTTCGTCGAGGAAATGCCGCCGCTCGACCCCGCCAGCCTCGATGAGCTGCTGGCCACCGCCGGGATGCCACGCTACGTGCTCGACCTGCGCAAGGTGCCGCCCAGCGGACCCGTCGCCGACCGGTTCGCCGCCGTCAGCTCGATCATGACCGGTGGGCAGGCGACGCCGGTCAACCCCATGGCGGCGTTCGATGCGGTCGTCTATGTCGACAAGGTCTCGCCTTGGCATTTTCTCGGCCAGGGCTACTGACGCGAGAAGAAGCGCGCGAGCCGCTCAGCCAGACCCCTTGGATTTTGTACGTGCATCAGGTGGTTCGCTGCGGGCAGCTCGAACGACTCCGCGTACGGGAGCCAGGCGCGCAGCAGGGCGTGCCGCTGGGCAAATGCCGGGCTGACGTCCTTGCTGTGCTCGCCGACCACGAGCAGGACGGGCCGGGTGATCGTCCGGGCTTCGGCCGGGCCGAACGACCACGCCCGCACCGCCGGCAGTTCCTGCCCGAAGAAGGTGTCGGCGTCGGCCACGGCGCGTTCGATCACGCCGGGCAGCACGGCATCGAACGCGTCGCGGTATCCGGGACCGCAGACGCCGCGCATCCAGCTGTCGACCGCCGCCGTCCGGTCACCGTCGGCGTACGCCCGCATCGCCTGCCCCGCGAACGCGCCGCTCGGTATGGCGAGCAGCGCGGTCTCCAGCAGCCCGAGGCTGTGCACCAGGTCCGGGTGGTCCATGGCCAGTTGCAGGGCGATCACGGCACTGGAGGAGTGCCCGACCAGGTGCGCCCGCTCGATCCCGAGATACCGCAGGAGCGCGCGGCAGTGGTCCGCCAGTTGCGCGACGCTGACCGGCCCATCGACGCGGTCGCTGTCGCCATAGCCGACCCGGTGATAGCGGATCAGCCGGTACGCCCCGGCGAGCGCCGGCTCGTCCAGCAGGTTGGCGAACCAGTCCGCGCAGATTCCGGCGTGGATGAGCACGACCGGGTCACCGGCACCGCGTTCCTCGTACGCAATCTGCAATCCGTTGATCTGCACCCGGCGCATGGTTATTTCACCCGCACCCGCACCCGGACCAGCAGCCAGCCGAACCGCCAGCGTCCGGGCCCGCCGGGCGGCCCCTCGTTCTCGGCGGCGAGCAGGTCGACCAGATCGCGGTCGAAGGCGGCCCGCGCGTCGTCCCCGTCGAGGGCGGCCCGCGTCGCGATCACCGGCGGGAACGAGTCACGGTAGAGGGCGGCCAACTCGGCCGGCGTACCGGTGAAGCCGTACTCGACGACCCGGTGTTCGGACTGGACCGGCTGACCGTCGAACAGTGCGCGTACCTGTTCGGGATCGCCCCAGCGTGTCGGCGACGGCCCGTCCGGCGGCCCGGCCTGGTAGCGGGCCAGCAGCGCGAAGAACCGGCCCACCCCGCCGTCCGGCGTCCAGTTCGCCAGCGCCACCAGCCCGCCCGGCCGGCACACCCGCACCAGCTCGCGGGCCGTCGCCTCCTGGTCGGCGGCGAACATCGCGCCGACGGCGGAGAGCACAACATCAAATTCACCATCCGCGTGCGGGAGCTTGGTCGCGTCGCCCGCCACCCACTCGATCGGCAGCTCCCCCGCGGCGCGCCGGCCGACGTCCAGCAGCTGCGGGGTGACGTCGAGCGCGGTGACGTTCGCCGACGCCTGCGCCGCGGGGATGGCAGCGTTGCCGGTGCCGGCCGCGACGTCGAGGACCCGCTGCCCGGGCCGCACGTCCGCGGCGGCCACCAGGTCGCGGCCCATGCCGGCGATGAGCTCGGCGATCCGCGCGTAGTTTCCGAGTTCCCACATGCGACC
>Ga0307515_10022714_pt1 | contig 11041 bp, 6 predicted proteins | sample 17_EM_MG_FD_194513 | JGI IMG/M metagenome (GOLD analysis project Ga0307515, IMG submission 194513) | Populus trichocarpa ectomycorrhiza microbial communities from riparian zone in the Pacific Northwest, United States - 17_EM | ecosystem: Host-associated > Plants > Roots > Unclassified | place...
TTCGTATAGAGCTTCGTGCAGAGCTTCGTATAGAGCTTCGTGTAGAGGATTGGATTAGGAGTAATATTCTTAGAAGTTCTTTCTAAAAGGGGCTAGGAATAGTTAAATACCTATATACCAAAAAAAACCCGATATCGGATTTTATTCGGATATTTTATCGGATTTTACGATATCGTAATCGTTTTAAAACGCATAATTTTTGGCCACACTGGTAAAGAATAAGGACTCTGTCTATTGAATGTGGCTCTATAGCCTCTATGTATACATAAGAAAAAGGGACAGTAGACTACGTCGGTGACCGAGTCGTCGACCGAGTCGCTGACCGAGACAGCAGTGATTCAATTGGACTGGGTTGGAGTGGATTTGAGCTCGGCTCCAGTCCATCCAGCTAGTAAATAGATAGACTCCAGGAGCTCCATAAAGCTCCAATGCATATATATACTATATATAGAAAGGCTTGGCGTTAGTATGGTGTTGTAATAGGAAAGGTAGTAGTAATATAACTTACTAAAAAACACCTATTTACGCCCTATTAATCACCTCATTAATTACCGCATCCTGATTAGCTTTAATAGCCGCATATTAATTCTCTAGATCCTCCAGATCCTCCTTATTATTAACCCCGTCGTCCTCTACTTAAGTGGCAGCCTTTGCAGCAACTACGGCAGCTAGCCGAGCTTTAGCGGCAGCTTTAAATGGTATCCTTTTGTAAGGCTCTCCTTCCACCTTACCCACTTCCTAACTATTAAAGGTGCCTTTTAGCGGAGGCCTATACGCGTGCCAAAGAACCTCATTTGCCTTAATTATATCCATCTATAATTAGGCGCGTTAATTCTTAATAAGGATCTTATAACTACTAAAGAGTCGCTTATATTTATCGCTTATTAGAGGTACGGCTAATACATTAAGGGCAAATTAAGTAAGATTGGGCTGGCTTTTATATTGATCCTGCTAGTATTATACAACGTTAAAGTGTTAATTCTCGTTAATAAGTACGCGATTGGTGGAAAGATATTCCTTAAAGCGATTAATTACTAGTGGTTCGTCGCGTGCTTTATAAGTCCTCTTAAGGCGTTTGTAAGCTTAAGCGGAGGTGTATATTGTCTCTCTTATAGAGGGCGGCTGTAGTATAGAATTAGATGTAGATAAAGGTAACTAATCTGGTAGGAAGTTCTTACCTTTATATTTAAGCTAGAGGACCTTAACAGCCTCCTCTACCTTCGAGATCCACTCTTTCTTTTCCATATAGTCGCCCCAACGATTAGTAAACTATTGCATCTTAAGTGTTAGATTAAGAACGATTGCCGTATAGTAAGCTGCTGTATTATCTGCTTTAAGGTAGTATTTCTTATACTTCTGCTAGGCTGTACCTGCGCAGCCCGCTAAGTAGCAATAGCCTTATGCCTCAGCCTTCTTCCGCGTTTACGTTAAGAGCTTAATAAACTTATGTTTAGTATTTTTAAGCTCCAGTAAAAGCCAATTAAGTGTTTAAAAGTGGTCAGCAAGGCCCGTTTTCTAGCCTTCTACCATAATAGTTGCCTTGTAGAACGTTTCTAGGTGGTTATATAGGTGCTTAAGCTGCTGCCAGTGGCGCTGTTAGAGAAGGTCGTCTTTAAAAAGCTGTCTTGCGCCCGGGGCAGGTATATACTTTATGCAGAACTTCTGAATACGTTTCTTACAGTTTAGAAAGTATAATATAGCTAAGAACAATGAGTTCCAACGCGTTTGGTTATTCTAAATAAGCTAGCAGGTGGTTAGTATAGATATAGGAAAATGTTTAACTTTTTTAACACTGGTAAGATTTTATTAATTTTCTACTAGTAAAAATAAAATCTGGCGCCGAGCTATTAGACCTTAACACTAAAGCTTTATATAAGATCTCGTTACTTACCTCTAATCCATTAAATTCCGCCAAAGGCCCTCCCATTTTAATCCCCTAGAAAAAGCTATAACGCTAAGGTGTTATACAAATATATCGCATAAGGTTATAAAGTAATCCGATAGCTCCGCGCTTTCTCTATAACTCCTTAACCTTCTTAAAGTCCATTTTATAATACGTAGTTACCAGTTCTTTACAAGTTCCTTCTGCGTTATTTCTAATAATAAAGGCCTAGGCGCAAAGGTTAGTAATATAGCTAAAGCAACGAAGTCTACGTCCTTTGCGTAACTTAGCTAATATATTTAGATATAAGGCTTAAAGAATTGCATTAATACAAGTATCGTTTGACTCCGTATTATTAGCCATAAAATACCTAATATTGCCGGAAATCCTATAGTCTCGAAATAGATCTATAAGGACGCCTGCCATATTCTTACTACTATGTTCGCTAACTACTTCACGAAGCCTAAGAACTACTTGGCGACGCCTGCCGTCTTTATTAATAAAGTAGCCTATAACTCTAAGAATCGCATACGAATTTGGTAACGTCTAGAGATTAAAGGACACTAATATTATACTGCGGGCGTCCTTTAACTCTTCCCTTAGTAACTCCTTTCGCTTCTTAAACGATTATATCACCTATTTACGAATTGTTTAGCTTACTTAAGGGAGGAACTTAATAAGGCCTAGGTAGAGGAAGTAGAGGAGTTAATAGAAGTAGGTATTCTTAAACTGGAAGAAGGCAATATGGTAGTAAACAATCTATTAGATTAGGAGAGATTTAAAGGCTTTAAAGTTACGATTTAAATTAAGCAATCTGGCCTCTAGATAAGCTTTAAGTGTTAGCTAATTTAGATCGACTTCCTTCTTAGTAGAAAGCTTACCCGTTATTTTATCCATATAGTAATCATCTATAAGGTGATCTATAGCAGTAGACCTTCCAGATAATACCACGCAGAGCTCCTGCTTATACTTCGATCGCTTATAAATATAACAGTAGTAGAACGTTCGGCGATCCTTAGAGGATTTTAACTAAATGTCCTCACCCTACTTCTAAATTAATAAGGATCGCTACTTTGTGTGTTTTGGGCCTTTTATTAAGGCTTTGCATTAAACGTATTGCTTACCGTAGAGCTTAAACTCCTTAATCGTTTTCGACTCGTCGGCTGCCGGATTAATACTCTTTGGCGCGAGTATAACGTTGTTAAATGTAGGCGGGCCACGAATTGATAAATATCGATCTATGGCGGAGGTAAGGTAAAAGGTAAGGATAACTCAATGGAAGCGACGACGACGACAGGAGCGACGACGACAGGAGCGACGACGACGGCGGGTGTATGCATTAGAGTCTTCAGATTGTATGGCTAATACACTACTTTTGAGACAGGAGCTCATCACCAAAGCAGCTGATTGGCTTACTCGTATGCATTGACACCTCTGCGCTCTATCCTTTTACTCCACCTGTTCGAATTGGGTTAGAGAACTGGAGCTCCAGGAGCTCTGCGGCTTCAAACCCACTCCATCCACCAATCAAATTGATAGGATCCACCTCCAATGCAGACCTGGCTCCGCGCTGGAGCTCCAACTTTAACCCAGTCCAATTAGATCACTGCCGAGACAGTAGTAAGACGGTGGTAAGGAAACCCGTTTCAAAACCCGACCTGGATCGACAGAGGCATACTGAAAAATAACTTCAGCTTCTTGTTTCGGAGTGTATCCCGCAGATATCAGCTTTGAGTGTTATACAAGACAAGAGGCTCTGCGAATTATTTAAAAAGTGGTGACTGAGTTCTTAGTCTTGGCTACCTTCATCGAGATGCACAGAATTATGGGAAAATCGCTGATCGCTGTTAAGATCTTTCCGCATCTATATTGTAGTTAGTACTGCCTAAACATGGAAGCTCCATGGCGCATCTTCATATATACTTGCGGTCAAATCTTTTGCGCTTCAGTTAGTTTCATGCCATGGACAGGCTATCCCTTCCCACACTGGTTTACGTCTACGCATATCGATAAGGGTTTGGCCAATCACAGGCTCTCGTTCAACTGAAAGCTTGGCTCTGATACGGATGTTCATAGGCTTGGCGCCAAGCTGTGGATGCCAGCGTGGGAAGGGATAGTCTAGTCAGTGTTTCTCGAGCAGTTTTGCTTATCTTTCGTGTTTGGAACCTACAAGTCTTCGAAACCAATTGGACTGGGAGGATATAAGGCTCTAATTTTGACTAATGGAGAGACTGGATGCTGCATAATTATGTCTGAGCTGTCACGGAGAAGATGGGCGTATCGGTTTAAGAGCACCTTTAGGGAACTGCAGAAGATTGACGTCATATGGGCCAATGCGAAGACAACGAATGTGCCTATTGATAAGAGCGACCATGGCGTATGGCTAATCAATTCGGAGATAATAATTATACCACGTAGAAGTCCCGCTTGGAGTGATAAAAATATTTAAGGATTTGGTACTCAAGGGCGCGATCTGCAGGGTTTCCGAGAAGATTCTTGAATTTCTAAAACCCTAACTCCTGTAACTCCTGTAACATCTATAGCACGCGCGTCTCCTAGCCGTTGCGATGTCATATTACCCTGTAGATCAGTCAGCTTGACCAACAACTAGAATTCGAAAAATCGGACTCTCGGGCTTAATCACGTACCTCTACTCAAGTGCTGGCTTGCTGCACTGAAAACGCCAAGAAAAAGCAAATATAGTTTGGCGGGCCATCTGACCCTCAGAGAACAGCTGGCCGGGAGCCGAGCTCAATTGATTTCCTTGGCGGAACGCGGTCAATAAGAGGAAGAGGCTCTCTGATGGGAGGTCGGGCAAATGCGTGGTTGCCCGTTTCCACACTCCCCAAGAAATATTGGCGTGTAGAGGCATAACCCTGTTTGGATGCTTGTTGAGGAGTCTCCAGGGTAGAAGCAGTAGCAATCATGTTGTTTGTTTGGATGAAAAGCTTGAGAGCTGGGGGGGGGGCCGCTTGAAAACTGTATGAAAGATTGAAAGATGTGTCGATGGCCAGAATGTGCGTTGACTGTTGTTGTATCGAACATCGAGGGAAGAGTTGAAGAATATATATCCAGTTTGGGAACACGCGGAAAGCGGATTACTATCGGAGTTTGCAAGTGCCCGAAGGTGGGCGCTCTATTCGTCAGCGCCTAGATCACATTGAGTCACCAAAAACGGAAAATTTGATAATGCATGAGAGACGAAAATCCTGATAATTGTTGGCGTTTGAAAAACGACTGGAATAAGGCTATGCTCTAAGAATACGTCATCTAAGGGCCGTATGACCTATCCAAGTTCTATGCTAAATCCGCTAACATCTTGCTTACTCCTGTATGGCGCTTATTGGGGGGCACTCCATAGCCCATTGCCCTTCTTTGCCTCATCGAGGACTCTCAATTCTCCTGCTGCAATATCAAATATCATCCCGTGCAGTGTAAGGCCGCGCTCATTGATCGCTTTGCTAACAGTCGGGTGCTTGCGAAGCACGTCGAGAGACTGCTGAACGTTCAGTTCTGCAAGTCGAATCGATTTCGCATCGTCGTCTACAAGGCTTTCCAGCTCTACCTTGTGTTTCCTACGTAGCTCTCTCAATGGCAGCAGCCACGTGTTGAGAGTTGGGCCCAGATCGGCATCCCCAAGAGCAGCGTTTGCTCCTCCGCATTGTGTGGCCGCAGACTACGATCTTTTTCACTTTAAGATATGCAGTCGCATATTCGATGACGCTGGAGGCGTTGAGGTCGTCGGCGTGGAGACAATTGGCGATGTTGCGGTGGACGAAGATGTCTCCTGGTTTGCAGTCGCAGACTGTGGTTTCGGGGACTCGACTATCGGCGCAGCCAATCCACAAAATTTCGGGACTCTGGCCAGTGGCCAGTGTCTTGAAGAATTGAGGATCCTGTTCGATGACCTTCCTCGCGTAGATCTTGTTTCCGGCAACGATTCGCTCCAGGGCGTCTAAAAATCAGGTGAGAATTGCATATTAGCATGGCTCTATGGAGAAGACATTGGCCGAAAAGGAAAGGCATGGCTGTGCGCTGCCGGTATTATACATGCTGGCCGAGCAGCTATATAGCTAGGCTGGGGGGCTAGCCTCGGCCATTTTGTTGAAGCCAGCAGTCGAACGCGCATTGTGCGATGATCTTGGGATGGGCAATTGCTCACCTGGTGAAAGACTCATTGTGCGATTACCTAAAAGCCAGTGCGACCGACGATACAGTGACACAGGAACCAGGAACACAGCGATACAGCGATACAGCTATCGGGATACTTTCCTGCAGCTGCTGTTATCTTTCAAGGTCACCAACTTCTGCGGATAGTCACGGGTAACTGTATAGAAGCTGCACCGAAAAAACACGAAAATTTCTTCTCTTTCCGTTGCCTCGTTGCGGCTGTTGTAGGGGTTTTTATAACGCAAAAGCTCTGAGAGTGATACCGATGGCGCCCCACGGTTCAATACATATCCGGAAAAGCCAGGAGTCAATCTTGGATTGATCACCACAAAACGCTGACGGTTCCAGCCACTGCCCTTATCTCGACCATATCGCTTATGTGAGAGCGTGTTACTGCCGCACCACAGCATTCAGCCTACATCCTGCGCTCTGATACAAATGCCGCTTTCAATTGTGGCGAGAGAATCATTCTATGGTGCTCTGATAACCACTACCGCAGTACGCGTAAAGTTACATTCGCTGTCAAATTGGAGGAGACAGGGTGTAAAAATCTGTGACTTGATTGTTTCATGTTTTACCGCATGTTCGTAATACCAGATTTCAGCTCTCGCCCCCGTCTTGTCCGCTGTCATCTGTACATATGAAGATATCAATCGTTGGGGTTCATCGACCCTAACGCTAGCTCGGTTTTCTGCCCTATATCCCGCTGCTGTCATTCTATCATCTAATCCCCAAGCCCAATTATAGGCTGGTCTCTCTGCTCACAGGTGCCTGGGTTGCTCAAAATTCGCAGATGGCAAATCCGAATCCCAACCCCTGAGCCTCAGCATTACTCTGAGCCTCCTAAGGGTTCTAGAACGCTGCCCCAACCGTAAAAGGTATCCCGTAGTCAACCAGGAAATTGGAGCCGCCGGGGAAGAACTCAAACGCCAAGCGAAATAGGGCTGAGAAACCCCACAATCTCACAATGCAAGCTGTAACCGACTACCGGACCTTGCATATTACCCTGTTTCACCTGCGTCAGCACTACCCTCGTATGTCTCGGATACGTTTGAAATGAGTCATCGGAGTTCGGGGTCTACTTTCATGTATTTATATCACTTGATTTCCATAGATTTATAATTAAGTCGCTCGTTCAATTCCCACACTGCAAAGCTTACACAAGCTAATCTAGGCAAGCTTTCACCGCAGCTCAATGTCTTTATGATGTAATAAGAGAGACAGCCAATTGACATTAGTAACTTTCCGATCTGTTGGTTGGCATCGGATATGCAAGATTGAAAAAATTCGTTCGGAGTGCGATTTCGGAAGTCCCCTAAGGCCGTAGGTGTGTTCGCATGTGACTAGGCTGCATACTCACCCAGTCAAACGATGAAGAGAGTAGCACTTATCCCTTTGTGTGGCAACCGTTTCTTGCACTTTTCGTATATGCACGCCCATAAGCCTATCTAGAGGCTCCATACCGTATATAGCTTGGTGTTGAAGCCTCTGGTCAGTGCGGTTACTCGGCGGCAGGGGTGCCGGCGCCTTATTGACGCTTGGTGAACAGCAGCGAAGTGGCTAGGAAGCCTGTATAATATTTGGTGTAGTTAATTAAAAAGCTTTAATATTATCGCCGTCTATTTAATCCTTAAATTATCAGCAAAATGTTGTCCTTATACCGCCTGGCAGTAATTTAGTGGACTTTAATAGAGGATTTTCCTATATAATTAGCAGCTGGTTGACGGAAGAAGGGTAGAAATCTACAGATATGGCGTCATATATCACGACTTCTTGCTCAACTTCCTCAAATATATATTGGTGTTTTTAGTGGTGGCCTTCTACAACATTTTGTCGGCATCGCAATATCGACGTGTTTTGGTGGGGATTGCTAATAAAATCGCGCTAGCTAGGGTGCCTACAGCATGCTAACCCAAGCAAAAGCGCCAAAAGCGCCCGATACGAAAAGTGACTTCTGCCGCACGAAGGGATAGTGTATTCTGAATCGAAATCTAAAGCTCACTGCTCCACGCGAAGGTCTGCTTATGTGCCCTTCTTCCTTCCATCTGGAAGGTCTTCAACAGTCATACTGGCTCACGAGAATCGTCTAACATGCTCCCTCATTCGTTCCCCGAGGTTTTTGCAGGCTAGAAAGTATCTATCATTTAACCACTTGGGTTCTTCACATGACCAATACCTAGGGAGCAGTGAAACCAGTTGCCCTGCTATGCTCTCATCTGGAAAACTTCTCGGACCCATCAGACAAAACACACAAAGGGCACGGAAGCCCATGATGCTTTCCATTCTCCGGGTTACGGCTGTGGAGTTTCATAGACAACACCTTTGACGTTGAAGTGAAGACATTGCATGGCAGTCTTGAAGCAATTATGAGACAACAGCTCGCCCTCGCCCACGACCATTTCTCTTCTCTTTTCTGAAACCAAGCATTTACACTGAAGCAATTCAAATCAATTCCCAAAACTAGCTCCGCTGCATTAGCGGTGGCCGTCCCGATATGTGAAGAGAAGTATTTCCGCGTCCATTGTACCTTGTGAGATTATAGCCCAGCCTCTCGTTCACTATGTTTGCAGCTATTAAGGAGAGGCGGGATACCGTTGTTAAGCATAATATGGGGGTTCAGAGGCGTCTAAACTTGCGATGCTATTAGCGTAAGCTCAAAAAAGTCAACATACCGATGCAGTGCAAATTAATCGTACCGCCATCAGAATATTGCAGATATGGCGGGGTAGACCTCATGATTTTCGTACCATTATTGCTATGACATGCTTGTTTGAACCCAATTTTCTGGTAAAACTCCTTCAATACCTGCAGGACCTTGAGTTGCAAAAAGTCAAATACTTATAGAAATGGTTAGTAGAGTGTTAATTGAGTTGCTTCTGACCTTCATTTGGGATAGAAAATTCATAAAATCCACAGGTCTTGCGCTTGATGACACGTTCAGTAAATAGACTTTTTTTCTGCTCCGTCCAGTTCTTGCTTAGGAGTCTTGAGCTTTTGTGTGGAATGATAGCAAAGTAGGAAGAGGATGAATAGGAAAATCACCTTGAACTTAGACTTCTGGGCTGTGCTTACACCGCTTTGTTTGGTCTGTCGCATGAACGGCTCAGATAGGGTTATTTTTCTAATCCAACATGCGTGTTAGCTGTTCAGGGAGGGGCCGTGAAACCCAAAATAGTTGCTCCTCATACCAGGGCTAAATTAGGGGCTATGAATTTTGCGACATACATTTTCCCATATATACATGTAAATGTCCCTCCGATAGCTTACCAAAAGAAGTATCTCATTTTATTATTTACCTGAGAGAATTGGCTTATAAGTCATCTGGCGAGACTCTCTGCACAATAATTCCTGTCGCTGCACCGCCCCCATTGCAGATCGCGGCAAGGCCATACTGACCCACCTCAAGTTGGTGTAGCAGAGTGACAAGGATCCTGCTGCCCGAGCTGCCGAGTGCATGTCCGAGTGCGATGGCGCCACCTCTGGGGTTAACGTTCTCGACACTAAGACCTAGAATCTTGGCGTTGGCTTTGATGACTGCGGCGAAGGCCTCGTTGAACTCCCAAACACTGATATCAGACTTCTGGAGGCCGGACTGGGCGAGGAGTTTCTGTACCGCTGTGGCGGGTGCAACTGGGAAATCAATGGGATCTATTCTAAATTAGCAAGACTCTAAGGATGGGCTTTAATATACGAACCAATTGCAGCATCAGCGTATGTGACAATACGTGCGAGAACACGGCTATCACTACCGTACTGCTTTGCAATGTCCTTGCTTCCTAGCACAAGTGCTGATGCACCATCGTTGAATGAGGAGCTATTTGCAGCAGTGACAGTCCCAGTTCCATCCCTCACAAACGCAGGCTTCAGCGTGGGCACCTTCTCGAGCTTCAATTTGTTATATCCCTCATCCTCTGAAACCACTACTTCGCCCTTCTTAGTCTTCACAATCACCGGCACGACCTCATCCTTGAACAGTCCAGCAGCCCAGGCCTCTTGCGCGCGCTTGTATGTGAGAATGGCGAACTCGTCCTGCTCTTCCCGAGAGATGCCGTATTTCTTAGCCGTGTTCTCCGCGCAGTTCCCCATATGGATTTGATTATACACATCCCACAAACCATCTCCAACTAGCCCATCGACCAGCTTCTGCTCGCCAAATGCCGGCTGCTGGCTTGCCCGATTGAGGTAATACGGCACCCTCGTCATATTCTCAAACCCGCCAGCTACTTGTGCTTCGGCCTGGCCCAGCTGGATTGTGCTCGCAGCGATTGTGACGGCTTTGAGACCCGATGCGCATACTTTGTTCACTGTTGTGGCTTCGACCGAGGTAGGAAGGCCAGCGAAGATGGAGGCTTGTCGAGCGGGAGCTTGCCCCATGCCGGCGGCGAGCACGTTTCCCATATGCACAGCATCTATCTTTGAGACTGGCACTTTGGATTTCTCCAGTGCGGACTTGATTGCGGTAGCGCCAAGTTGGGGGGCGGGGACGGTTGTGAAGGCACCATTGAACTATTGGAGTGAGCAAAGAGGGCACCGGAAGACTACAGGATGACTTACGACTCCTGTAGGCGTTCTTGAGGCGCTCAGAATGTATGCATCCCGTATTTCCTTCTGTGCCAGCCGTGACGTGCTGAATTGACGCTGGATAGTGGCGAGTCTCTGCTGTGCCCGCGGAAGTGAGCGGGCAGCGGGGCCAAGCGGGGCGCGGAGGGCGGACGACATTACGGTATTAGATGGCTCAGCCAGGGCTTATGCAAAGAGAAATGAGGGAACAGAAAGACAATTTGTGTTGTTACTGCTTCGTCACATGTTGGCGATGTGTAGATGTGACATACGAGGTCGGTTCAATTAGTATTCGTACGGCCCGTGCACCCGATCCTCACCCAAAATCAGTGCTGGCACCGATAAAATCTTATCCGATACGAACCGATAAAATATCGGTATTGCCAATATTGCCGATATTCCGATAATATCGCAATATTTCTTGGCACA
>Ga0307515_10022715_pt1 | contig 11041 bp, 2 predicted proteins | sample 17_EM_MG_FD_194513 | JGI IMG/M metagenome (GOLD analysis project Ga0307515, IMG submission 194513) | Populus trichocarpa ectomycorrhiza microbial communities from riparian zone in the Pacific Northwest, United States - 17_EM | ecosystem: Host-associated > Plants > Roots > Unclassified | place...
GGGCGTTAGTAAGACTAAAGGGCATTACTAGGTACTTAAAGTGACTATAGCGTGTCTTAAATACGGTTTTTTATTCGTCTCCCTTTTTAATGCAAATCCTATAGTACGCATTACAAAGATCTAGCTTTATAAATATCTTCGCGTAGCTAAGCCTATTAAAGAGTTCGCCGACTAGCAGTAGGGGGTACCGATTTTTAATCGTAATCTTATTTAGGCGTCTATAGTCAACGCATAGCTGTATTATACCGTCTGCTTTCGGTATAAAGAGGATAGGCGCTCTAGTAGGCGACTTACTAGGCCTAATCCAGCCCTTTTTAAGAGCACTGTCTAGGTACTCTTATAAGATCTATAACTCTTTCTATAAGAGGTTATAGAGGGGTATTTACGGTAGCGTCTTGCCTTCTTCTAAGTCGATTGCATAGTTATACTTAAAGTTCTACAGTAGTATGCTTGCTAGCTTATTAGAAAAGACATTAATTTCCTCCTTATATATATCTAGTAGGCTAGGGGCTATAGAGGTTAAAGCGACTATTATATAGTAGTGTGCTTCTAGGAGCTAGTAAAGAAAAGGGTACAGCCAATATACGTTTTGTAGGTATACTTATACTAAAAGTGTATACAGCTCTGCTATAGTATACTTAATAGTTTTAGGGTTTCGATTACCTCCCCCTTATGTATAGGTAATCTGTGCTAGCACCAGAGGGTCTCTACAGGTACTCGCTGCTAGTGACGGTAGGTCCTTTACTATATTTATAACCGGTGTCTCTACGTTTAGAGGGTCTGTATAAGTACTCGCTACTAGTAACAATAGGTCCTCTATTATATTTACGACCGGTATAAAAAAGGGGTCTTCTAGCTATAGCGAATAGACTGTTTCGCCAGCCTTAATATCTACTAGGAAAGCGTTAAGGGTAACTATCTAGAGGCGTTTAGGGTCCAAAGTACCCTAGACAAACTATCTAAAACGGAAGCTAATTAATAGATCTGCTTCCGCGAGCTAATCCTATCTAAGAACTATATTATAACTATTAAATAAGCCGCCCTAAAAGGTCTGCGGGCTAATAGTGCGAGGGGTACCCTAGGAGTCGCTAGTGGTGACCATTAGATTATAAGCATCCTAGATTATTATCTAGTTGCTATTAAGAAAACGTATAATTAGTTTACGTAAACGTAGCGCGTAGCGTATAGGCAGGTTAAACCTATAGACGATATCTTAATTAATAAGGTTAATTTAGCACCCATTATTGTATAAAGTATATAGACGGACTTCGCCCTAGGGCGTATCTATCGCGACATATACTATAATACGTTTCTTCTCTCCCTCTATATTAGGCCCTAGTTGCAGTTAAAAGAGATACACTACTAGGGCTTCGGGTTTTCCAAAGCCTAAACTAACTTCTCTTTATTGGCCTGCTTCTAGTGTTCCTTAACGTAGCCGCCTGCGGTCCTTTAACTCGCCTACATAGCACCGGCGTCCGGGGGGTCCCCTAAGCTATCTAGCTTTTAGGTAGTCTCCCTGGGAGTTTACTTAGAAAAGCGTCGCCCTTTTTAGGTTCTATTCCCTAAGCCTAACTCTATAAAGCCTATACTGCGACCGCGCTTTATACGCAATAATTTGCTACTACTACTTACGCAATCTTTTGCGAGCTTTATAGTATTAAGCAATTACTCTACACAGCGGATTTTGTTAAAGAGGTCTTTAGCGGTTCTTACCTATTAGGTAAAGTTTTGGCGGAAGAGCTCTACTTATAGGTAGGCTGGGAGATATAAGAACCAAAAGTCTATCTGTTATTTAGAATTAATAAAATGGGTATATAAGAAGAGGTCCTCTAAGCTACGTATATGGGCTAGGAAGACGTTAAACCTCTAGTTCTCCTTTATAATAGCCATATAGTATATTATAGCGTTATTAAAGCGTCTTACTATGGGGTTCCTAATCTGGTCTTAGACTATAGTCTTAAACTCGTCCCATAGTAAAGGACCCTTATCCTTAGTACCTAACCGGCGATAAACTAGTTAGGTGATTGTCTTCTCTTTTATAAGACCTTTAATAGCCTAGCGCGTGCGTCGCTTATAGTTATAGTTAGCGTTATTAACCTTAAATCGGTTCTTAACTGCGGCGATCTACCAATTAAAATGCTGTTAAGTGGTACCGCTAATATTAGGTAGTAACTTCTTAACTAGGGTGTTAAGATTTAATCGGCGTATACGTTCGCTATATAACTTATACTCTTTACTAGGGAGGTAATAAAAGGGCTTTATCGAATCAATAATGCTCTATAAGTTAGCTATTTTCTTAGCTAGCTTATCTAGCTCCTTTATGTTAGCGGTATTAGGTAGGACGCTAGTAACCTTACTAAGCTCCTATTAAGCCTAGGTATATAAGTTAAACTAGTCTCTAGCGTTTATAGATATTTAATCGTTTTAAGATTTAGAAAATAGCTTAGATGCTACTAGTATACTTCTAGCGGTTTCGTCTACACTAGATCCTAAGGCGTTTTGCGGTTGCATTGCTAGCGTATTACTATTAGGTGTAGGCGTCAGTTTTCTTTTCGGAGGCATTATAAAAAAATTAAACCGGCTATCCTCCTAAGGGGATTAGTAAGGATTTAAATGTAAGGTAAGGATATAGATAGGGAGTCTAATAATAGAATAATAGGTATATTGTATAGACAGAGACGAATCCTTAAGGGAAAAGGAGGAGTCTATATATAAGGTAAGAAGGGTTTTTTCTAGGCACGTATAGAGCACGTGCCTTACGGGCGAGTTACCCCTAGGTTGCCCTAGGGTTGCCCATACCTTACGGCTATATAATTATCTACTTAGGTTTTACCTAACAATAATATTCTTATATATTTAGACAACGAACTTAAGTACTAAGTTTATATTAAAAAGGTTTTAGAGAGACTACGGAGCGCGGGCTTATAAGTTAATATTAAAAATAATAAGTTTAAAGTAAAATATATAAAGTACCTTAGGTTTATTGTTAGTATAGAGGGAATTAAGGTTAACCCTAAGAAGGTTAAAGTAATCTATAACTAAAAGCCCCCTTATATAGTAAAAGGAATCTAGTTATTTCTTAGCTTCTATAGCTTCTACTATTATCCCATTTATAACCACAAAGTTATAGCAAAGCCTCTTATATAACTAACCCGAATTAATATACCTTTTATCTTTAATAATAACTATATAAAAGCTTTTAAGAAACTAAAGAATTGGCTTACCTCCTTCTTAACCCTTTATTACTATAATCTAGACCTTAAATTAATACTAAAAACTAATGCTTCTAACGGAGTTATAGCTAGAATTCTATTATAGCTATACCTAGACGGTAAATAGTACTCTATAGCCTTCTTCTTAAAAATAATAGCTTTAGCTAAGTATAACTATAAAGTATATAATAAAGAAATACTAGCTATAATCTGTCTATTGTTTTAGTAGTATATAAAGCATAAAGGTATATACAGATTATAAAGCCCTAGAGTACTTTATAACTATAAAGTAACTTACTAGTTAATACGCTTAGTAGGCTAAAATATTCTCCTAATTCTTCTTTATAATTATATATTATTCCAGTAAGCAAAACTCTAAGGCTAATACTTTAACCTAAAGGGAGTAAGATATAAAACCCTAAGATAAGCTAAAGGCTTAATACTAGATGCGTGCCCTCCTTTATTCTAAATAGTTTAACCTATAAATCCTTAAGGAGATAGACTTTTAATAAAACGAGCTAGTACTAATAGAGGAAGACTTAAACGAACTAATAGGACTTATTAACCGCATCTTAACGGCAAACTATATAGCCAACACCTTAGAGACCCTCTATATATAAGCTATAGAAGAGGATTAGGATTTTAAAATAAAAGAAGGACCGCTTTTATACTAGGGGCGGCTTATAGTACTAAACGTAGATAACTTATAGATGGAGCTAATCTATAAAGCTCATTGCTAAGTCTCTATAGTATACCCTAGTAAGAATAAGACTCGTAAGATTATTAGTAGCCGCTACTACTAGCCTAGGATATATATAGAACTTTAATGACTGCTAAAAAGCTACGCCTCTATAAAATAAAACCCTAAGACTACTAAAACTACTCCTAAGACTAGAGCGCCCTTAATAGTATACCTTTATAGACTTTTATAAACTATCTATAGATATAATATAGTTATAGTCCTAGTTAACTGCTTTAGTAAGCGCCTATTCTTAATCCCTTATTATAAGAATATTAACACTAAAAAGATGGCCTAACTATATATCTACTGTATCTGCTAAATTTATAGACTACTAAATACTATTATATCTAACTATAGGCCGCAGTTTATATCGGCTTTTTAGAATAAACTTACCTAAATTCTAGGCATTAAGTTGAAGTTTTCTATAGTATGCTACCCTTAAATAAACCGTAGACGGAGATTATAACTTAATACTTAGACTAGAAACTACAGCCCTTTATTAACTACTTTTAAGATAACTAGTTTAAACTACTTCCCCTAATAGACTATGTCTAGCAACCCTACCCTATAACTCTATAGGGTTTGCCCCTATTTAGCTAAAAATAGGCTACTTACCTTATATAAGCTTTAACTAAAAAAGGTTGGAAGAACCCTAGACTATATAAGAGAAACTATTCTATAGTAAGGCCTAATAGTATATTAAGCGCTTAAAGGAAGCCTAGATAGTAGCCTATAAGAACCTTAGAAAAGCCTAAAGGTTAATAAAATAGTAGGCAAATAAATACCATTGTAAGCCTAACTTTACCCCTAGTAATATAGCTTAGGTTATAATAAAGAATTAAAAAACTAACCGGTCTAGCTATAAGCTAGACTACTAGATAGTAGGACCGTATAAGGTCCTTAAGAAGATAGGCAACTTATATAAGGTAAAGCTTTTAGAGTTAATTAAGGTTTACCTTATCTTTTTACTAAATAAGCTATGGAAAGTTATAAATAACCTACTACCTAGATAAAAGAGTAAGCCTTCCCTACTAATTTAAGTTTATAATAACAATAAATAGGAAGTTAATAAAATACTAGCCTATAAGCTGGTATAGGGAATACTAAAATACTATATCTAATAGAAGGGCTATAACCTAGACCTAATCTAGTACCCTACTTAGAACTTTATAGGCTGCCCCTAGAAGCTTAAAGAGTTCTATAACTAATACCCTAATATACCTAAACTTTTAAAATACCTAAATAAGTAAATGAGATACTAGTATAATAAAGATAATAAGCTACTAAAAGAGTATAGGGATAAGAACACCCTAAGGCCCTAATCTAAGCAAAAAATATAAAGTCTTATAATATACATTTACTTAAATTCGCGCGTTATATAAGACCTTTAGATGTCTAGAAACTTTAACTGCTAGTTAAAGTTCTCTAATTAGTCGGATTCTTGCTAAGACTTTTAGCAGTAATCCTTTCTAGCCTAATGTTCTATATAACCTACAGTCGCCTTTTATACTTATATCCTCTTTTTCTCCTTATCTTACGTTTTATAAGCCTAGTGCTATTTTATCCCTAACTAAGCCTAAAGACAGGCTTTTTTTAAAGGGGGGGTAATGTAATGACGCTAGGCGCATTACCTGCTAAATTCTGCTATAATACTGCCATATTCCACCTACCCTACGATTAGCTCGCTTACTACTAGCGCCTTAGTAGTTATTTTATATATTTGTTTATATTAGTTCTAGCGACCACTTTTCCTTCTTTTTAGCTTAGTATTTTCGTAATACAGCATTTATTTAAGCCCTAATCTAGAGGTATTTATTCAAGCCGTAACAATAAGCCTACTAACTGCTTACGTTATTAGCCTCTTCGAAGCATCTAAGAGTTAGCGACGCTGACTCTTAGATATACTGAATTAGGCCTTTAAGCTTAGTTATTTAATTATAAAGTAAATAAGTAAACAAACTAGTAAACGGGGTTTGTTTATCAACAAGTCTAGTTATATTTATAATTGGTAATAGAGTTTCTAATAGGGTCTAAGCGTAATAGTTATAGTATATGCGTCCCTGGCCAGTGTTTGTAATAATAATTTTAGTTACTGCTTCTTAACGATATATTTATAAGGAGTAATAACGATTAGATAATTTAAAAGTCCTTATAAATATAGACGGACTTAAACTCTTATAGCGTAGTAAAAGGATACTAAGATATAAATATAGGACCAATTTTACGCCGTTCGTTCTGACATATACGCAGGAGTCATTTTTTTGGACTTGCCCTGCAGATGCTTCCTTTCTATAATATAATTTAACCCCCCTCCCCCCTAAAAAAACACCACCTATAATCTAGCGCTATGTAGGAGTTAGAAGAGGTTAGAAGAGAGAGCTACTGGTGAACGTAAGGGGGGTAGAGGCCTTTATGGAGATTTCGATTACTACGATATAGTACAATACTATGCTAAGACTGGCGATTTACAATATCGCAATTATTTATTCATATCGCGATAAATCGGCCCTCTTACGAATACGATGCGATAAGTGGTCAATTTATTCATTCATTCATTACTGCGAACAATGTCCCTGGTGTATGGGTCAGTCATGATACCTCGATTATCGAACCAAAGTTTTTCATTTCTCATTATCTTACATCCTGCATAAGGGCCACATACTTAGGGACGAGGCAACACCTCCATTGGAATGACATATTATGCATATTTGAAGGTAGACTTAAGTGTGCTGTACGCCTCAGCAGCGCGTTGGATACTTAAGAAGTTGGCGCGAACAACTCAAGAGCAGCATAAGCCTCTCTCCCCGACTCCAAAGGTTGTCCAGGCATTGGATAATCCTTCTTATGATCACGCAAAATGTTATGTCCACCTTCCTCAATACCGATCACCAGCGCCGCGGTCAGCAACGCAATAGTTCTAAAGCCGAAGTCCGCACTTGCAGGACATAGGAAGGGTTTTGCCCCGAAGGCGAGTAACTTCTGATTGAATAACGTAGCCCACCGGTCGGGGTTGAATTTATCTGCATCTAATCCCCAAATGCTGGGATCGCGCTGGTATGCTTCCACATCAGCAGCAACTAGCTGTTCTACTGGCTCGGCGCTAGAAGAGGCGGGGTCGAGCTTGAACATGCGGTAGACACGGCGGGTTGGTGGGTATAAACGCAAAGCCTCTTTGGCGATGGTGAAAACTGACAACTTTCCTGACTTTCTGGCTTGCTGTTGGCCAGGGTCCTCGAGGAATTTCTTCAGCACCGCGCGCCATGCGGTTGAATTCTGTTCACCGCAGCGTTCTTCATCGATGATTTCGATGAAGCACCGCAACACAACGCGCCAGAGGGTTTCATAGGCTGGTAATATTACGTTCATTGGGTTATGGACCCGGTCCAGAGGAGACTTGCCTGGGATGACGGACTCTAGCAGTCTGTGCAGATTGTTTTGGTTAGTCCATTTTGGAATATTCGTAGAATCTTTAGAGGCTAGCCAGAGCTTGTTGATCCCATCCGCGATATCTTTGGCAGTTTGATAGTTGACTGTTTCCGGATCTACACAAAAGAAGATGGCGAAAGTCATGCGTAGAGTGAGTGATTGCACTAGAGGCACCAAAACGAAGGTGTGGTGTCCCACCAGTGTGTCTTTGACGATGCATTTCGCTTTTTGGCGAAGTTGGTCCCAGTCATAATAGCTCTTGTTCGAGGACACTTGAAGAAAATTTGCGGCTAACTTTGTGAAAATCGCCTTCTGTTGCTGATCTTTTGTTGTGAAGGCGTTGTCGATGCCGAATGCTCCGATAAGTCGACTGTTGGGTATTGCGCGGGAGAATATAGCTGGATGCCTGTTTACACCATCACCACAGCGGCCACCCTCAAGGATTTGAAGACATGTACGTTCATCTTTGAATATCTTTGCTAAGCTCAGGTTAAGGACAGGCTCGTTATGGGCCTCGGCGATCCGAAATGGTCGGAAGTACCATAAGGAGAGGACTCCAATACCGACAAGAAGTATCACACCAGGAGAGAGAGGAAGCATTTCGAATATGCTGTTCGAGTACAGCTATGTTGTAAGGAAGAAGCAGAGGGACAGCCGTGTACGTAGGCCGTTCGCCTCTCTTGGGAAAATATATTAGTATCAAATTTAGTGAATGCCCTAGTTCCAAGCCGAGTTCGGGGTTTACAAAGGGTAGGGTAGTCTTATGGAATTTGGGGCTGCACAGGGTCATGCTCTTTGTGCATAGAATTCTGGCTAGGCCGTCGAAATCGGACTCTGCACCTGTACGAGGTGACTTAGCCTATGAACCTACTAGTCTTCGGATTCAGCAGAGCCAACGCAGAGACGTCGCACAGCATGCGGGTAGGAGCAGGTGTATGACAGACTAATTGCACTAAACGGCCCCAACGCCTAATCGAAATATCGATCAAAGATCCACTCGAGCCACGATTTGTTATCTCATAAATCCGATGCTTCGCAGAAGATTCAGGTGACTCGGGGGAACGCACGGAACGCATACTAACTCCTGCGAACCCCTAGACTAATTAGAACCGTAAACTAGTTTCAGCCCGCTATATGCTACTACTAGTAAATCTTTTAAGAGCTTTTAGGCATTACTTTAGTATAAACTAAATATTTTAGCTTTAACTAGCTCTATAAAGGTCCTATTAGTAGTTATTATTGCTTTATTTAATATATTTTAATATTTAAGTAATAATCTTTAATTCTATATATATATATATATATACTAATTATAATTGATTTAGAGGCATAAGATATAGTGTATAAAACCTTAATCGCGTTTTTAAATCGTAACTTTATACTACTTATAGGCCGTTCTATCTACTACTATCTCTATTATAACTAAATTACGTCTATTTTTTTTTAAATATATATTATTATTATAAACTAACTTCTATAACTTCTATAGACTCTTAGGCTAATTAAATGCCGCCTAACCGCGATCGTAAGAAGAAATTATATAAGAGCGGCCGGTAGAAGGCGAGGATAGGTAGAGTAGGAGCTTATCTACGTCTGATACTATAATTGGGTTATATTATAATAATCAATCGGATAGATTTAAAAGAATTGCCATCTATTATTTAGGAAACTCGGCGTAAGGAAAATATTCCTTTATAGACGAATATCTTAAACAAATACACTAATATATAAACCCGAGAAGTTGCCCTGAGACCCTTTATCCGGAGTAGATACGTATTTTAGGTGTAATGGTAGCTTAGAGTAAGAACTATAGAAGCTATATTAATAGGCCAGATATATAGAAAACAAGTGCACTATACCGTACTATAGAGTGTATATCTAATAGATTAACTTTAATTAACTTTAATATATATTATAAAAGGTAGAAGTTATCTGCACTAGAGATTATAGTCTTTAAATATATAGCTCCGTTCTATAGGAGCATTATTATACGTGTTATACGTATTATACTGTTTATACGTATAGGTTCTTATATAACTCGCTTATTACTTATTATATAATTCTACTAAATCTATCGTAATCTATACTACCTCTTATAGCATCTTCTTTAAGCAGCCGTAACACTTCTAATATAAAGTCTATAATTTTAAAACGTTTAATATTTAGTTTTAGGAATATGCATCTTATTATACGTATCGGTTTTAGAAAGAGTTATATTTTTTTAATGCTTTTTAATTTTAATAAGTAAAATTACTATCTGGTTAGTCCTACTAAGTAAGCTTAGGGATAAGTGATTAGATAATATCTAAAAGTTTAATCGTTCTAATCCGTATCTTATTCGTACTAAAAATTGAATTATAGATAAGACCTCATTTATAAAGATAATAAATAGTATATATATATACGTTTTTACTAGCCTTAAATAGGGGTTATTAATGTCTTTCTAAACTATATTAAAGAGCTTGTAACTATAGGCTAGAATTGGATTTATTATAAGTAATAATAATTATTTAGTCAAGTAATAGAACCCGTTTTAACTAGCGTTTACTATAATAGACGGTCTATAAATAGCACTTTATTAGAATATAGTTTGGTTTAGTTACTCGACTATATTTAATATAGAGGTAAAGTAACTGGTTCTTTAAACCGCCGGCTTTCGCTCTATAAGTAGTTGTGATACTAGATTAAGATTATTAGGACTTCTATAAATTACCCTAATATCTTAAGCTACGTCTTGCCGCTTAGTAGAGGTAAGACAGACTCGTATAACGTATTATACTCTCTATTAGACATATATATAGATTTGGACACCGCAGTCCTAAAGTAAATACTAAAGATAATTGTCTTTATGGACGGTTATTAGTCCCTCTAGAAAGTAGCAATATATTTTTAAAATGTACTTGTTTTAAAGACTTTAACCTTTATATTTAATACAGAATATACTACTAATACTAATAGTAAAACCTATTACACTACTAATGTAATCTAGGTATATATCATATATACTTAAGAGTATAGTCATACTGCTTAATATAAAGAGTTTAAGAAATCTATATTGTATATAAAGATTATAATAGTAATAATATCTTTAAGTATAGGTATTAATATCGCGGATATTAAACGGGTAGTACTTTAGAAGTTTCTAATTATAAAGAGTCTTAAAAATCTATAATAGTGGCTTATTTATAATATATGGGGCTATAGTTAAACTTGTAAAGGATTTTATTTTACTAAACTATATCTTTAACACAAAAGGTATTAATAGATTAAAGATTAAAGAATTATAGATATAACTAGATATACTTTAAAAGACTACTTATAAGTTATATTAGGATTAAATAATAGCTAATAAGTAATTATATATAGTTAACTAGTTAACGGCTATACGTTTAGCGATATAAGCGATATAGAAAGCGTTTCTTCTTAAATATTAGCTTTTAATTAGGCTCCTACTCCTATTAGTAAAGCTATAGAAACTGAAATTGAGGGTAAAATAGAGATATTTTATCGCGCTAGGCCATCGGCTATATAAATATAGGGGAGAGAAATAGGATTAAATACGCAACAAATTGGAATCTAGGGCCTTATATGGAAATTATGGACGCAGAACTTTATGCAGTCTATAGGGCCCTAGAATATCTAAAACAATAAAGACTAGAAG
>Ga0307515_10022716_pt1 | contig 11041 bp, 7 predicted proteins | sample 17_EM_MG_FD_194513 | JGI IMG/M metagenome (GOLD analysis project Ga0307515, IMG submission 194513) | Populus trichocarpa ectomycorrhiza microbial communities from riparian zone in the Pacific Northwest, United States - 17_EM | ecosystem: Host-associated > Plants > Roots > Unclassified | place...
TCACCGCCGGAGTGCATAGCCTCAAGGAAGGCGAGAAAGTGAAATTCGAAGACGGGGAACGGTCATGAAAAAATTCAACCTTTCAGACTGGGCGCTCAATCACGCGTCCATGGTCTGGTATTTCATGATCGTCTTCGGCCTGCTTGGTTTCTTCTCCTATCTCAGCTTAGGGCGGGAAGAGGATCCGAACTTCACGATCAAGACGATGACCATCTCGGCCCAGTGGCCGGGCGCCTCGGTCGAGGAGACCACGCGCCAGGTGACGGAGCGTATCGAACGCAAGCTCGAGGAACTGGAATCGCTCGACTATACGCGCAGTATCACGACCCCCGGGCAGACGATCGTCTTCGTCAACCTGAAGGACACCACCAAGGCGCGCGATGTCGCTTCTATCTGGCTGACCGTTCGCAACTATATCGGCGATATCAGGGGACAATTTCCTGCCGGCGTGCAAGATCCGGCCTTCAACGATCGGTTCGGCGACGTATTCGGCAATATCTACGCATTTACCGCGGATGGCTTCAATCAGCGCCAATTGCGTGACTATGTCGAGAATGCCAGGCGCGACGTTCTGACCGTTCCCAATGTGGGCAAGGTTGATCTCGTCGGCGCCCAGGATGAAGTCATCTATCTGGAATTCTCCACCCGCCAGCTTGCGGCTCTGGGTGTGAACCAGAATGACGTGGTGGCTACATTGCAGGCGCAGAATGCGATCGAACCATCCGGCGTGATACAGGCCGACGGCGAACGTGTGAGTATTCGGGTCAACGGCCAGTTTACGTCTGAAGACAGCTTGCGTGCGGTCAATCTGCAGGTCAACAACCGGTTCTTCCGATTGAGCGACATTGCCACCATTACCCGCGGCTACACCGATCCGCCGACGGCGCTCTTCCGATACAACGGACAGGCGGCCATTGGTCTTGCGATCGGAATGAAGCAGGGCGCCAACCTGCTCGAATTCGGCAAAGCGCTGGAAGAGGAAATCAAGGTCGTCCAGTCGGAACTGCCGGTCGGGGTGGACATCCATCTGGTGTCTGATCAGCCGCTGATCGTCGAAGAAGCCGTTTCCGGTTTCACCAAGGCCTTGGCCGAGGCGGTTATCATCGTTCTCGTCGTCAGTTTTATCAGTCTTGGCATGCGTGCCGGTCTGGTGGTGGCCCTGTCCATCCCGCTGACACTGGCCATCACGTTCGTGTTCATGTCCTATTACGGCATATCGTTGCAGCGCATATCGCTCGGCGCACTGATCATCGCGCTTGGGCTTTTGGTCGATGACGCCATGATCGCGGTGGAAATGATGGTCGCTCGGCTTGAAATGGGCGATTCGTTGCGAAAATCGGCGACCTATGTCTATACGCATACGGCCTTCCCGATGCTGACGGGTACGCTCGTGACTGTCGCAAGCTTCATTCCCGTCGGTCTCAACAACAGTGCTGCCGGCGAGTTCACGTTCACGCTGTTCGTGGTCATCGCCGTATCGCTGCTGGTGTCCTGGGTCGTGGCCGTGATCTTCGCACCTTTGCTGGGGGTGACGATTCTCCCCAAGACCATGAAGCAGCATCATGGTGAAAAAGGCCGTATCGGCCGCGCCTTCGGCGGCTTGCTCGGCCTTTGCATGCGCTGGAAATGGCTGACGATCATCGTCACCGTGCTGGTGTTCGCGGGTTCCGTCTACAGCATGAAGTTCGTTCAGCAGCAGTTCTTCCCCTCGTCCGACCGTCTCGAGCTGATCGTAGACTGGTCGCTGCCGCAGAATGCGTCGATCACCGAAACCAATGCACAGATGGCGAAGTTCGAGAAGGAGAAGCTTGCGGGCAATCCAGATATCGAGCGCTGGTCGACCTATGTTGGCCAGGGTGCGCAGCGCTTCGTCCTGTCGTTCGACGTGCAGCCGCCCAACACCGCCTTCGGCCAGATGGTGATCGTGACGAAGAGCCTTGCGGCGCGCGATGCGCTGAAGGTCGATCTGCAGGCCTATCTCAAGAAGACCTTCGTCGGCACGGATGCCTATGTGAAGCTGCTCGACATCGGTCCGCCCGTCGGCCGTCCCGTGCAATATCGCGTCAGCGGGCCGGATATCGGCGAGGTTCGCAAGCTTGCCCTCGGCCTCGGCAACATCGTCGGCAACAATCCGCTGCTCGGCGATATCGTCTATGATTGGAACGAGCCCGCCCGTGTCATCAAGGTGGATGTGCTGCAGGACAAGGCGCGCCAGCTCGGCGTCACCTCGCAGGATATCGCCTCGGCGCTGAACGGCATCGTCGGCGGTACCACGGTGACGCAGGTTCGCGATGATATCTACCTCATCAACGTGGTCGCCCGCGCCAAGGCGTCCGAGCGGCAGTCGATCGAGACCTTGCGCGATCTGCAGCTTCCCGGAACCAACGGCAATTCGGTGCCGCTCGCGGCGGTGGCGAATTTCCGCTACGAAATGGAGCAGCCTGTCGTCTGGCGCCGCGAGCGTATGCCGACGCTGATCGTCAAGGCGGGCATTCGCGATGCGACCCAGCCGGCGACGATCGTTGCTCAGCTTGAAAAGGATGTGACCGCCTATGCTGAGAAGCTGCCGGTCGGCTACAAGATCGTCGTCGGTGGCAGTGTCGAGGAAAGCGCCAAGAGCCAGGCACCGATCGCCGCCGTCGTGCCGCTGATGCTGTTCGTCATGGCGACGATCCTTATGATCCAGCTCCAGAGCTTCTCGCGGCTGTTCCTGGTCTTTGCCGTCGCGCCGCTGGCGTTGATCGGCGTCGTGATCGCGCTTCTCTCCAGCAACTCCCCGATGGGTTTCGTCGCCATTCTCGGCATTCTGGCATTGATCGGGATTCTCATCCGAAACTCGGTCATTCTCGTCGTGCAGATCGAGGATTTGCGCAAGGAGGGCGTCCACCCCTGGGACGCGGTCAGGGAAGCGACCGAACATCGTATGCGGCCGATCATGCTGACCGCCGCCGCAGCCAGCCTGGCGCTGATCCCGATCGCCCGGGAAATTTTCTGGGGACCGATGGCCTACGCCATGATGGGCGGCATTGTCGTCGGCACGGTGCTGACGCTGCTCTTCCTGCCGGCGCTCTATCTCGCCTGGTTCAGCATCAAGCCGCCGGAAAAGACGGAAGGTGCCGAACTGGAGGGATCGCCGGCTACGACCACGGAAGATGCCGTGCCGGTTTAGGAAGGCGGGCGTTTTCGGGGGATCTGTTTTTCACAGCATCACCACCGTCAACTCCGTCTTGTCATAGCCGAAATCCAGCGGCGTGGTGCCGGTATGTTCCAGCACCAGCCAGTCGCCGGCGTTTAGAAGCGCCATGCCGATGGCACAATTTCCGTAGGACGCGGAAGCCGCGTCGTTATCGTTGACGCTGGCGATGGTCGTCGTGCCGTTGACCTTGACGGCGACGGAAAATGCGCCGGAGGGATTGGCTTCGACGCCGAGGCAGACGAGGTAGGGAGCCGTGACCGGCACTACCAGCCGATTGCCGCCGCCAGCGACGGCGGTGCCGAGACTGAAGCCGCCTTGATTGACACTCAACGTGGAAAAACCGGTCTGCGAGCTGGATGCCGGTGTCAGCACCCCGCCGCCGCGCGTGGCGCGCACAAGAGGCCGTTGCGGCATGCGCACCTGGCCCTGGCCGGTGATGCTTAGCGCCGATGTCCAGACCGTTCCGTCCGGACTGACCTTGACCGTGAAATCATCCGAGCTGGTGAGCCCCATTTCTGCCCGGCCGGACCAGCCCGTCTGGAACAAGAGGCTCGCCGTATCGCCCATCGCTGCCTTGTTGACCTTGACCTGATGCCCGTGCCCGTCATGCGTCAGCAACGTGGCGGCTGCTGCCACGGCCAGCCGGTTGGTGTTGTCGGCGGCGATGTTGATGCCGAGATGCGCCGGCGTGCCGATCGCGTCATAGACAGCCCAGGCAATGCCGTCGTGAATCTTCATCCTGTCCTCGGCCAGGAACCAGCCGCGCCAGCCTTCTTTCGGGGCAATGAAAATCCAGTCGCCATCCTGCCTGAAGGCGAGCTTGCCGCTTTTTCCCGCCCATGCGCCCGTCGGCGACGCCGCGACGTTGTAGCAGGTCCCTTCCTGCGGGTCGGATGGCGGCGTTGACAGCGATGCGGTGATCGTCAGTTGGGTCAGTGCGTCGAGACGTTGCAGCGCTTCATTGTGGGTGACGTGCTTCTGCGCCTGCGAGGGCAGGATATAGGGCAGTTCCAGGTTGACGGTCGTCTCGCTCATCGGCAGTTCTCCTTTGTGGTGAGGAGAAGGTTACCCGCATGAGCGGAGCAGGGGATTACGAACTGGCTTTTGTCTTGTTGGCAAAGAGAAATTCAGGCTGAGCGTGCCCGTCACTCCCCGACCGGTGCGATGGTCCGGATTTGCTAATCCTTGCCGCGCGACACGAAATAGGGATTGGCAAAGTCGACATCGGACGTCTGATTGCGCTTGCCATAGGAGAGCGGATCGCCATTCATGGTCAGGGTCTCGCCGCCGGCTGCACGCAAGACCGCGTCGCCCGCCGCCGTGTCCCATTCCATCGTCCGGCTGAGGCGCGGATAGATATCGGCGAGCCCTTCGGCGAGAAGACAGAATTTCAGCGACGAGCCGATGGATTCGTAGTCGGTGATGCCGTGCGCGGCCAGATAGGCGATGGTTTCCTGGCTGTTGTGTGAGCGGCTGGCAAGCGCCACCAGCGTGTCGCCGCGGCTGCGGCAGCCGATGATCTTGGCAGGCCCGATATCGCTCTGGCCGGACACAACGGCTTTTTTCGCCTTGCTGCGATCGGCGGCATAGAGAATACCCAACGCCGGTGCATAGACCACACCCGCGACAGGTTTGCCCTTCTCGATCAGTGCGATATTGACGGTGAAATCGTGGTTGCGGCCGACGAATTCCTTGGTGCCATCGAGCGGATCGACAAGGAAGAACGACTTGCCTTCGATATCGGGGATATGGCCGGCGGCGACCGCTTCCTCGGCAACCACGGGGATATCGGGAAACGCTGCTGCCAAGCGATCGAGAATGATCTTTTCGGCGCTCTCGTCGGCATCGGTCACGGGGGAGCAGTCCGCCTTGTAGCTGACCTCCGGTCCGGCATGATAGACGTCGAGGATCGCTTTCCCCGCAGCCACGGCCGCCGCTTCCAGAACGTCCAGCATTTTGCTTCCCGCGCCTTCCTGCCGTCTCTCGGCCAAGACATTCAAATTTCCCGGAAACGTTGAACGCGATCATCCGGCACAATGACTATACATCCACATTCCTTACCGGTCTTTTCAAGATTCGCGCGTCAAATTTTTCCGACTGTGCCGCATTTGGCACTGTGTCCCGCGTTCCGTTCGGATAGATCTGCGACAGCGCGGCACGACGCATTCGATCCGTCTTTGCCACGGCGGTCTTTGCGCCGATCGCAGCATATGCAAATGTGCGTTGCAATATTGGTAGGGTGAATTGGGACTGGCATGCGCTATTCGGCATTCTCGATCGTCAAGAACGCGCTCTCGGGCAACGTCAACTGGAAGCCGGCCTGGCGGCAGCCGGAGCCCAAACCCTTCTACGATGTGATCATCGTCGGTGGCGGTGGTCATGGCTTGGCGACGGCCTATTATCTCGCCAGGGAATTCGGCCTCAAGAACATCGCGGTGCTGGAGAAGGGGTATCTCGGCTCGGGCAATGTTGGCCGCAACACGACGATCGTGCGTTCCAACTACATGCTGCCCGGCAACGAGCCGTTCTACGAGTTCTCGATGAAGCTCTGGGAAGGCATGGAGCAGGATCTCAACTACAACGCCATGCTGTCGCAGCGCGGCGTCATCAATCTCTACCACAATGACGGCCAGCGCGACGCCTATATCCGCCGCGGCAATGCCATGTGGATGGAGGGCGTTCCGGCCGAGCTGCTGGATCGCGCGGCGCTGAAGAAGATGCTGCCATTCCTCAATTTCGACCATGCCCGTTTCCCGATCATGGGCGGCCTGTTGCAGAAGCGCGGCGGCACGGCGCGTCATGATGCCGTCGCCTGGGGCTATGCCCGCGCCGCCGACCGGCTTGGCGTCGATCTTATCCAGAATTGCGAAGTGACAGGCATCCGCCGCGAGAACGGCGTGGTGACCGGCGTCGAGACATCGAAGGGTTTCATCGGCTGCGGCAAGCTTGGCCTGGCGGCGGCCGGCAATACCTCGCGCGTCGGGGAGATGGCCGGCCTGAAGCTGCCGATCGAGAGCCACGTTCTTCAGGCCTTCGTCACTGAGGGTCTGAAGCCCGCCATCGACCACGTCATCACCTATGGTGCCGGACACTTCTACATCTCGCAGTCCGACAAGGGGGGCCTCGTCTTCGGCGCCGAGATCGACGGCTATAATTCCTATGCCCAGCGCGGCAACCTGGCGACGGTCGAGCATGTGATGGAGGAGGGCGTGACGATGATCCCAGGTCTGTCGCGGGTGCGGGTCCTGCGCTCCTGGGGCGGCGTCATGGATATGAGCATGGACGGCTCGCCGATCATCAGCCAGACACCGATCGACAATCTTTATCTCAACTGCGGCTGGTGCTACGGCGGCTTCAAGGCGACGCCCGCATCCGGCTGGTGCTTCGCGCATCTGATCGCCAAGGACGAGACCCACCCCGTTGCGCGCTTCCTGCGCCTCGATCGCTTCGAACGCGGCTATCCCATCGATGAACACGGCGCTGGCCCCCAGCCCAACCTGCATTGAGACCTTAGAATGGCAAGCCTCATTCACTGCCCGCATTGCGGCGTCCGGCCAAAGGAAGAGTTTTCGATCAGGGGCGATGCGTCGCTTGTGCGTCCTGATCCGGAGGCGTCTGACGAGGCCTGGCACGACTATGTCCACATTCGCTCCAACCCGCGCGGGCGCTACCGCGAGCATTGGCAGCATGTGGCGGGCTGTCGGCGCTGGCTCGTCGTCGAGCGCGATACGTTTACCCATGAGGTCTTTTCGGTGACGGATGGCGCGGCTGCGGCACGGGAGGCTGGCCGATGACCGCCTATCGCCTCACATCGGGTGGTCTCGTCGATCGTGGCGCCAACCTCGATTTCAAGTTCGACGGGAAGACATTGACGGGCCTTTCCGGCGATACGCTGGCCTCCGCCCTTCTTGCCAACGATAGGCTTCTGGTCGGCCGCAGCTTCAAGTATCACCGGCCGCGCGGCATTGTCACCGCCGGTGCCTCCGAGCCGAATGCGCTGGTCACGATCGGCAAGGGTGCAAGCACCGACCCGAACACCAAAGCGACCGTTGCCGAACTTTATGCCGGGCTCGATGCCCGCAGCCAGAACCGCTGGCCGTCGCTGAAATACGACGTCGGCGCGGTCAACAATGTCCTGTCGCCATTCCTATCGGCGGGCTTCTACTACAAGACCTTCATGTGGCCGGCGGCCTTCTGGGAAAAGGTCTACGAACCGATCATCCGCAAGGCCGCCGGTCTCGGACGGGCTGTGCTGGAGCGCGATCCGGGTGCTTATGAGAAGTGCTGGGCGCATTGCGATCTGCTGGTTGTCGGCTCGGGTCCGACCGGTTTGATGGCGGCGCTCGTTGCCGGACGCGCCGGACTTCGTGTCATTCTCGCTGACGAGGATTTCAGGCCGGGCGGTTCGCTGCTCGCGGAGACCACGCGCATCGATGGCGTATCCGCTCAAGCTTTCGCCGAAACGTCGGTTGCCGAACTGCGGTCGCTGCCGAACGTCACCATCATGCCGCGCACCACCGTTTTCGGCTGGTATGACGACAATGTCTTCGGGGCGGTCGAGCGGGTGCAGAAGCATGTGGCGATGCCGCAGGCGAAGCTTCCGGTGGAGCGGCTCTGGCGCATCGCTGCCAAGCGGGCGCTGCTGGCAACCGGTGCCGAAGAGCGGCCTCTGGTGTTCGGCGGCAACGACAAGCCGGGCGTGATGATGGCCGGTGCCATGCGCATCTATGCCAACCGCTTTGGTGTGGCGGCGGGCAAGTCGGTGGCGATCTTTGCCAATGGCAGTGCCGGTTACCAAGCCGCAAGCGATCTCGCAGCCCATGGCATAGAGATCGCCGCCATCATCGACAGCCGTTTCGACGTTGCGGATGTCGCTCCGGCTGGCGTGCGCGTCATCCAATCGGGTTCCGTCATCAACACGCAGGGTCGCCAGCGTGTGTCCGGTGTCGTCGTCGAGCGTTCGGGCTTCGAGGAGACCATCGCCTGCGACGCGATTGGCATGTCCGGTGGCTGGAATCCGGTCATCCATCTCGCCTGCCAGCGCAGCGCAAAGGCGGTTTGGTCACAGGAATTGCAGACCTTCCTTGCGCCTGATGTCAGCGGCGGGCTTGTGGTCGCAGGATCGGCAGCCGGGCGATATAGTTTGGCTGGGTGCTTGAAAGATGGGGCGGAAAAGGCGGCCGCCATTGCTGTTGATCTCGGATTTTCCGTTTTGGCGGAGGCGCTGCCGGTTGCCGAGGGGGAAATCGACCCCTCTTTCACCGCGCTGTGGTATTCCCCGGGCGCCAAGGCCAAAGCCTTCGTCGATTTCCAGAATGACGTTCACGTCAAGGATATCGGGCTCGCGCTGCGCGAAGGCTTCGGCCATGTCGAGCATGCCAAGCGCTACACGACGAACGGCATGGCAACGGACCAGGGCAAGCTTTCGGGCATCAACGCGACGGGTCTTCTGGCCGCGATGCAAGGCATCAGCCCCGCCGACGTCGGCACCACGACCTTCCGGCCGTTCTACACGCCTGTGGTTTTTGGCGTGCTTGCCGGAACGTCCCGCGATGAGCATGCCGCGCCGGTGCGCAAATCGCCTCTCCACGGCTGGGCACAAAAGAACGGCGCCGTCTTCGTCGATTCCGGGCTCTGGTATCGACCGGCCTATTTTGCCCGGCACGGCGAAAAGACATGGCGGGAGAGCTGCGACCGCGAGGTTCTGAACGTGCGTACGAATGTCGGTCTCTGCGACGTCTCGACGCTGGGGAAAATCGAGATTTTTGGCGCGGACGCCGCCGAACTCCTCAATCGTCTCTATTGCAATCCGTTCCTGAAACTGCCGGTCGGCAAGGCGCGCTACGGGCTGATGCTGCGCGAGGACGGCATGGTCTATGACGACGGCACCACCAGCCGGCTGTCGCAGGATCATTTCTTCATGACCACCACCACGGCGCTGGCAGGTGGTGTGATGTCCCATATGGAATATTGCGCGCAGGTTCTCTGGCCGGACCTCAAGGTTCGCTTCTGCTCCTCGACCGATCAATGGGCGCAGATGGCGGTCGCCGGGCCGAAAGCTCGCCTTGTCGTTCAGGCGCTGGTCGAAGACGACATTTCGGATGCGGCATTTCCCTTTCTTGCTGCCGGTATCGTCACGTTGAAAGGCGGCGTGAAGGCGCGGCTGTTCCGCATCTCTTTCTCCGGCGAACTGGCCTATGAGTTGGCGGTGCCCGCCGGGTTTGGCGAGGCGGTCGCGGATGCGATTATGGAAGAGGGTAGGGCACATGGCATTTGCGCCTATGGCCTGGAAGCGCTGAACGTGCTGCGCATCGAGAAAGGGCATGTCACCCATGCCGAATTCGACGGACGCGTGACGCCCGACGATGCCGGCTTCGGGCGGATGGTATCGGTGCAGAAACCGGACTTCATCGGCAAGCGGCTGTCGACTCGCTACGGGCTGACCGCCGCCGACCGCATGCAGATGGTGGGACTGAAACCGGTGGAGGCCAACCAGCATATCCGCGCTGGTGCGCATCTGCTGCGCGAGGGCGCCAAACCTTCGACGCTCAATGACCAGGGCTATGTCAGTTCCGCCTGCTTTTCGCCGACGCTCGGCCATGACATCGCACTTGCCTTCCTCAAGTCCGGCCGCGAACGTTATGGCGAGCGTATTGTCGTCTGGGACAAGCTCGCCGGTGCCGAGGTCGTGGCGGAAGTCTGCAACCCGGTCTTCGTCGATCCCGGCAATACCAAGCTGAACGTCTGAGGCCGAGACATGACAATGACGTACATTTCCCGCCATCCTCTTGAAAACCGCCTTCCGCTGGAGCCCGGCATCCGCGCCGTCGATCATCTGGACGTTCCGCGCGGATATGCGATTGCCACCGTGATGGCGATGGATGGTGAGGACGCTGGCGTGGCCGCGGGCCTTGCGGTGGCGGGCGATATATCCTTGCGGTTCGTCAGCCCTGGCGAATGGCTGGCGGTCTCGCAATCGGATACGCCGGAGGTTCTTTGCCGTAATCTTTCGCTGCTCCTTGCCGAGACCGCCTCTGTTTTCGACCAGAGCGATGGCCGGGTTGTTCTCAGGCTTTCCGGTCCCAATGTCCGGCGAATCCTCGCAAAGGGTATTGGTATCGATCTGCATCCCGCAGTTTTCGAAATAGGCACGTCGTCGAACGTTCTCTGTAGACATATCAGCATCAATCTCGCCCGCACCGGCGAGAATGAATTCGAGCTGATCGTCATGCGCAGCTTTGCAGAATCGCTGTTTGACGACCTGCGCCTGATGGGACGGGAGTTCGACCTTTCGGCCGATTTCTCGGCGCAAGGGTAAAAGCGTCATCGCATGCCGCATTTACGGCGCGGCTGAAGCAGCGGATGGCGGGAATGGGCAAGACCTGTTCGCAGGGATGTCTTTATCCGCCTCGACTTTCCCACTACGGTTTCAACAGCCAAGATTTCGCTCAACTGACCGGGGACGCTTTTCCTTGAGCCCGCCCGAGACCGGAGAATATCCATGAAAAGCCACACCAGGGTCGTCGTTATCGGCGGCGGCGTCGTCGGTTGTTCGATCCTCTATCACCTGACGAAATTCGGCTGGACAGACGTCGTTCTGCTGGAGCGCTCGGAGCTTACCTCGGGCTCCACGTGGCACGCGGCCGGCGGCATGCACACGATCAACGGCGACCCGAACGTTGCCAAGCTGCAGAAATACACGGTCGAGCTCTACAAGGAAATCCAGGACTATTCCGGCCAGGATATCGGCATGCACATGACCTCGGGCATGATGCTGGCCGCCACCAAGGAGCGGTTCGACTGGATGAAGTCGATCCTCGCCAAGGGCCGCTACATGGGGCTTGA
>Ga0307515_10022717_pt1 | contig 11041 bp, 2 predicted proteins | sample 17_EM_MG_FD_194513 | JGI IMG/M metagenome (GOLD analysis project Ga0307515, IMG submission 194513) | Populus trichocarpa ectomycorrhiza microbial communities from riparian zone in the Pacific Northwest, United States - 17_EM | ecosystem: Host-associated > Plants > Roots > Unclassified | place...
CTCATTTCCTATAAGCTTTATCAACCAACATCACTATAACCCTACTCGAGTAGTCGTTATTGGTGAGTCACCCTATATGACCAATACTGATTAGTGGTTGAATACACAGTCAACTACAGAGCAGCTAGGTTTTCGAATAAAAGAGACAGTCTCGTGTAGGGGTGCTATATGCGCTTATATGGAATGGATCCCAGCAATACTGTGCTACCTTAGACCTACGGAAAACTAGTAATAGAAGTATTATTGAGTACTAGAAGATACTAAGTTACGTCCATCACGCAGAACAACCACATTTACGAAGATTTGGTCAAGTACTTTAGGTCAGAAGTATCACTAAACCTAGGGTCCTAAGTTAACGTCTAAAACGCGTCAAATGACGTCTAAAACGCGTTAAACAACATCTCAAATTGCCTACCTCTTGACAGTAAACCTACGAGATCCTATAAAACCGAAAATCCTACCTACCTTCGACGTACGACACCCCGTCAATTCTATACCTACTATAGCATTAACCTACCCGAAGAAGTATAAGGAAGACATTAACCCAAAGATATAGAACAAAGCTATAATTGACCTTGCAAACGCTAATAAATAAGACTTAAATGGATTTTTATTACACCATATAGTATATTATAAGGATAGTAAATACAACGATACCGCGCTATAGGAATGTATAAAGGAGGACTTTATTAGATAGATAAAGGAAATATGGGCTCTTATAAAGAAGGTTATTATATAAGACTTCCGTAACTTCCTATAGGAGAATGGAGTGTTTATACTTATAGATGGGGGCATTATTAGAGATAATATTTAGAAGCAAGTTCTTGACGCAGAAGAAAAGCACGAATAGACTCTACAAGAGATTAAGCACTAGAAGAAGCTTAACTTACGCTAGAATCCAAGCAATACATTACTAGAGACGCTTCAACCTCCGCAAGAACCTCCGCAAGAACCTCCGCAAGAACCTCCGCAAGAATCTCCGTAAGAATCTCTGCAGCAACCACCATAGACAACCCTAAGCTATTAAACACCTCAAGTTCCTCAGGCTGCCGTATCTCAACCCGTGCCTTAACCTCCGTCCCACCAGCAACCTCCGCAACAACCTCCGTAGCAGTCTCTGCAACAACCTCCGCAGTAATCTCCGCAATAACCTCCGTAATAACCTCCGCAACAACCCAGATCTATAAACAGCATCTTTAATCAGTAGCAATAGTCATCCATTTCTCTATAAACATTCAATAAGCTTTAGAAGATTTAGCGTAGAGGAGGATTTTAAGACTCCTATAGTTCCCAAAGTAGCTACAGAGGTGGCTACTAGCGTAATTTAGATAGGAAGTTCTCATAGAGGGTACCGTAAAAATCCTAAATATAAATTGCCTATAGGTACGAGTGGAGGGATAGGTAAAGAGAGAGTAATATAGGGGGGAAGTATTTAGAATGGTATAGTTACACAGGTAATCCACAAAAGGAGAATTGCTAGAAGTACTATTAGAGAGCTTACCTTACAGATAGCTATTAAGGCTGTTAATAATTCCGCTGGCTCAGATAGGCTCATACCCGTATTACTTATCTTTAGCGCCTACCCTTAAATAAGTAACAACTCTCTACCATCTCCCTCTATTATATAACGAGCTAAGGCTATTTATAAGGTAATAAAGGAGGTCTAATGTCTCTACGCTATACGCTAGGTCAACGACGCACTAGGAATAAGAAATGGCCTAAATACCTTAACTATGCTCGATCTGCCACTCTAGTCTAAGGTACGCATATAGCATAAAAAGGAAGGGTGGTTAGGCCTATATTAACTCATTATAATTAATGGTTAAACTTATACTATTTAGATACCTTATAGACCCACTCAATTCCGTTTAACTATTATTAAGCCTTACTATAAAGATAATAGTTTTAAGCCTTTACAGGATGCCCCAAAAGATCCTCTAGAGGAGAACTACAATTAACGTGCTCTAGAAGGCGACTATAATTCTAATATAATTGTAGTAGATATGCCGCAACTATGACGCGGTAGAGGTTGCCTAAAGGGATTATAAAATTACTAATACCTTATTAATTTTAAAGAGCAATTTATTGCCGCCATTAAGAATAGAGTTAAGTTATTAATGGCCTTTATAATAGCTAAAGAGAAGGCTGACTTTAAGCTCGCAAAATAGCTCCAAAAGAAAGGTTGTATTACGACTTTAGGAGCTCCTTTCTAAGCATCTAATAAACAGGAGATCAATAGTCTTATTATAAGAGGAGTCTTTAAATTTAAGAAGTATAACCCTACTAAATTTGATGGAGTTCGCATCTTTAAGTTAAGAATAGTTAACGAGATTAAGGGCAAAGCTACTAACGCCCTATTTAAGAAATTAAGGCTTATTATCTAAGGCTATAATAATAATAGTAAGGAGGTAATTTTTACGTAATCTCCTATGATTTAACGAGCTAGTTAGCAAGTTATTATTGTGCTAGCTCCCTCCTTAATAAAGAATGGAATGGCGGTTTATCTATAAGATATTACTTAGGCCTATACCTAATTAGAGACGCACCTTTAGCGCTTAATATTAGCATACCTTTTAGAGTAAATTCGCCACTAATATTCCAAAGCTACGATTATAGTTGTGCTTAAGCTATTATATAGAATCGCAGAGGTAGGAACTCACTAGTAGGCTACTTACAGCAAGCACTATAAAGAGAAGCTTTTAATAACTACTTCTACATTTAATCTATATTTCCTTATTATAACTACAGGAACTCCATTTAGAATTATCGGCATATAAACCAATAATATAATTATCTTAGGAGATAACCAATTCTTAGCTTTTAAAGAAGATAAGCTAGTAAAGGTAAATTTTATAGCAAAGCTAAAGGAAAAGCTTAATTTAATAACACCATTACTCTTTAATAGATATATCCTCTCCCTAAATAAGGATTCCATTGCTTTATATCAGAAGGGTTAAGGTAAGAAAATTAATGTTATTAATATTAATTCTCTAAAATAAAGATATATAGAGTAACGCGCTTATAGAGCTTATATTACTTTTATCTATTAACCTAAGGCTTTATTTAATCTCTCTGTTACCGCTTAATACTAGAAACTAACTAAGAATAATATCCTTGCCCTAAATAAGCGTCTTTTCTAGTAAATAAACTATCTCAATCGGGGACTACTCTACGTGCCTATTAATCTTCCCACCGCTAAGCTCTTCGTATTTATTAATGGATCATTTATAAATAATAAAGATTTTAGCTCCTAGCTAGGATATAAAATTATTATCGCGAACAAATCTACTAGAGAGAATAACTTCACGATTTACGGCAATCTTATCTATTAAAGCTTAACTAAAAGTAAGCACGTTACTTAAAGCGTTTTAGCGTCAGAGATATATAGAATAGTTAGCGGAGTTAATATAGTAATTATAATTGGAACTACCCTAAAGATAATTACAGATTGACTCAAACTCCCTATTATCCCTATAATCGTATACACCAACTTATATTCCCTCTATAAATATTTAGTTAAGCTTAGTACTATAAAGAAGAAGCGCCTTATAATCGATATTATAGCACTTTAACAGTCCTATAAGCGTTAAGAACTCTTTAAGATTTAATAGATTAATAGCTAAGATAACTTAGTAGATATAATAATAAAGGCAAACCCAAATAAGGCACTAGAGACATTCGTTAATATAAATACTCTGCGTATATATATTAAAGGTTAGGTTAAAAGGGAGTAGGAAATATAGCTGGCAGAATATAGCTAGCAGAATTTGGCAGAATGTTATAGCTTAGTAGAATTTAGCAAAAGTCTATAGCTTAGCAGAATTTAGTAGAAGTCTATAGCTTAGCAGAATTTAGCAGAAGTTTATAACTTGGTAGAATTTGGCAGAATTCCATAACGCTATGCAAGTTAAGCGGTATCTATGTATATAGATGGCAACTATAAAAGAAGAGTTGCCAGTGTCGGGAATGAGGCAAGCGGTCGTTACGTGTCGTCGCGGCACTAGCGTGGCAAGGAGTCTTAGGCTCCTCGTCCTTCCTTATTTCCTACAAGCTTTATTAACCAACATCACTGTAACCCTACTCAAGTAGTCGTTATTAGTGAGTCACCCTGTGTGACCAACAATAAAGCCTCCTTATATTTAAATCCTTCCTACTCTATTTAGAAGGGCAGCTAGCTTTAAGAACTAGATTATTAATTTATATCTTTTATTTATATCTACTATTCCTCTTTTAAAATCTCGCGATAACTTAAATAAAAACTCTATAGATACCCTATAGAAAGCTATTACCCTAAGGTAAAAAGGTCCATCTAATAGTAAGAAATTATAATAATATAAACCTCTAGGTAAGATAGCTAGATAAGCCCTAATACCTAAATATACTAGAAACTTAAAGACTCTTATATACCTATAGTTATTAATAATACTAAGGAAAATATAAATACTCTCTATAATAGTTATAATACTACTAAAAAATAGCTAGAACCCCTTGAGCCCTACTTAAGCTAATTAAAAGATTAAGCGCTAAAGGCGACTCTAAGATTTTCCCTTAGGCTAGAAATACTAGAAATATATATTAATATATCTAATTAAGAACTTAACTAGAACCTTCCCGGAAGACTACTAGCTTATAATTAGTATAGTAGTAGTATATAAACTAAGCTAAGCGGGCCTACCCCTTTAGGTAACTTAACTTAAATACTAACTTAGGACCTAAGCCTCGCTAGGAAGCCTATACTAGCTATTAATACTAACACTACCTCTATAGCCGGAGCTTCCTTAGGCCTAAGGTTAGAAAGTTAAAAGCCCTAAAATAATTTTCTTTAAGAAGAATATTGGGAAGCTACTATAAGGCTTTTAAAAGCTATATAGGAAAAAGCTACTAATAAATATATTAGAAACCTTTAGGGGTAAGTTTAAATCTAATAGAGCTTAATCTAAGGCAAATTTTTTTTAACCTGGCTAAGGCTAAGGGCCTTTTAGGGGCTACCTAATACCTACTTAAAGAGGTATAGAAGACTTAGAGAAGTATCTATATAGTAAATAAAAAAGGATATAGACTAATTAATTAAGACCTTTAATAGTTTAGAACTCTGTTATAAACCTAGCGCCTAATACTTAAATAATTAGGTTTATAAGGTAGATAACCATTTTAAAATATTAAAAATATAAAATAATACTAGAGAATATATATATATATATATTAAATTATTAATATAATTATAGACTAATTACTAAATTAGATTACGTTTAATTAACTTAATAAGGAGTAAATTACTATATAGCTATAGCTATGGACTTTCCTAAAGGGTTAAACCTAAAATCCGTATATTATATAATATATTAACGTAAAACAATTCCAAAATAGTATATAGCTAGACCGTTAAGATTTCCACCAGTTTATAAACTTTATAGAAACTTATACTTAATAGATAAATCTAAAGCCATTTAAAAATAAGGACAGTAGTATTTATAAAAAAGAGAAAATCGGATTAATTTAGGCTAAATTAAGCTAGCAATTTATAATAAAATAAAGCGCGTAGAAGCCATATTGCGGATTACTATATATATCAATTTTAAACGAGTGGTTCTAAATACTAAAGATATAGTAAGGAACTAGACCTCTTTTAGTAAGAAACTAAGGAGAAACTAAAAGTATAGGCACTCTAGTAGTAATATAGGGCAGGCCTAAACTTTAGAGAAACCGTGTTTAAAGAGAACTTTAAAATGGTTAAAGTTAGGAGCCTTAAGTAATAGAAAAGGCTTCTAGGGCTAGCCTAATACTTATTTAATATCTATATAGAAATATTCCAAGAAGCTAAAAGGAAACTTCTTTAAAGGTAAATCTTATTGGAAGAATAAGTAGGGTAAATATACTAATAATTAAATAAAAAAAGAAAAGCCCTAATTGCGGATATCTCCTAGCTATAACTAAGGCAAGATATAGAAAAGAAGACCTTCTATGTATTACTATTAAGCTAGAAATAATACTCCCTATAGGCGAGATATGTTAATTATAAGTACTATATAATAGTAGCGCTAATATTAATCTTATAAAATATAATTTGGCAAAAGAGTATAAACTTATTCTATTGCTAAGGTGGCGAAAACCTATTATAGGCTTCCTAGATAGTATTAGATTAAACTATATAATGCCTGCAAGCTTATAGTATTAGTAGCTAATGTGTGTAACCGCACTAAGGTAGTTAGCCTATAACCTTATTTTTAAATACCCTTAACTTATATAGAAGTACATTTTAAAATACGATTTAAAATAGAAGCCTCTAAATAGTAGACTAATAAAATTTTAGAAGGGCGTATATTATTAATAAGCTTAGAAAATATCCTAAAGAATATAGCTCTAAGTAAAATAGTATACGCTTTATATCTAAAGTGGTATTAAATCTAACCCCTATTTTATAATAAGATAGGTATAAAGCCTAGTATAGGTAATAGCCCTTTTATAGTAGATACTCTACAGGGAGCTGGTAAATAGGTCGCGAAGATACTATAGAAAGGTAGCGATCCTAAAGATCTTATAAAATACTTTTACTGCTATAGGTTACTCTAGCTTAAGTAATATATAAAGAGTATACTACAGCGCCTGAAACGCTACATTAAAGACTTCCCTACCCTCTACTAGCTACTATATTAAACTATTTAATAGATAGTAGTAACTATATACTAGGTATTAGTATAAATAGAAGTTATAAGAGAACGTGCATAAGTATTATAGGACGAACGTAAGTATGGGTTAAGAACGTTAGAACGTAGAGAGACGTAAGAACAGGTAAGTACTGTAATAATACCCCCCCTCCCCTTACTTTTAAGCTCCTGCGAGGTATATTATATGTACTAAAAAAAACCTAATTATAGGAAAGAAAATATGTTAGCCTTCTTCGCCCTTTTACGTCCTTTACTACGCAAGCTCCGCTAGTTTAGTCCTCCTCGCTTAATTATTAAACTACTAACTTACTAGGCCTAAAGTATAGTCCAGCCTCTGTTTGCTAGCTACGGTATAGTTCTTGCCGCTTAAAAATGCTTTACTAAAGCTTATATAGTCTCTTTCTTACTTTTAGCAGCTCTACGGCCTTCCTTTTTATATCTATATATAGTCTCTTCTTACTAGGCCTCGTCTCTAAGGCTAGTAGGCCCCTTCTCCTCTCCTAGTCTATAGGTTGGGTTATAAATCGTATAAAGGAATAGGTAGATAGGTAAACAGATTTTAGTAATACGGTACAGTTGGTATAGTATAGTGCTTACCCCTTTAGCTAATAGGGTTCTATAAGAATTAGACTATATATAAACACCAGAATTAAAAGTACACGTATAATTACGGAGGCTTAATGCTATTAATTCTATTAGCTAGCTTTTATTAATAATTATAGGACCCATTTTACTATCTAAAGGGATAGTTATAGTGCAGTACGGCATCCTCTTAATAGGTTTTTATTAGTGCAGTATAGTATTTATAGTTATAGGTAGGTTCTTGTTAATAGTAGTATAGTATAGTAGGGTAAATTGGCCCACTAGATTTAATATCTAGATTAGGTATAGTCTAGGGAGTGTATAGGCCTTCTGTAGATATATAAATTGGTCTATAGCCCTAGAGCTTTTAACAACTTAGATAGGCTCGAGGGACGTATAGTTCCACACACAATATACTCTTTTCTTCTCTTTTTGCTAACTACTTCTCTACTAATTTCCACTAATTAATTACGACCGACCGACCGACCTAATAGCACTATAACTTCCTATCTAAGAGGGACCGCGTATACCATTATATATGGCATTCTACGTGAGGATAACGGCAAGCTCTTTAGATTAGAAGTCTAGCGCTATATATATAGGAGACGTATAGGAACGTGCTGCAGCTATAAAAGGACTAAAAACTATTAAGTCACCATTATTAGAAGCCGTTAAGTCACTAATAGGTGCAGAAATTAAGCATAGAACTGCTAGCGACGTACACGCAGGCATTACCATTATTAAGATAAGTTAATAACACTTTTAGAGATTGTTATCTAAGACCTATAGTAGACGGAATAAATAACTAGGAGTGGGAATGCGAGTATAGGGTACAGCAGGACGGAGGATAAAAGAGAGGGTTATAATACATCAGGACAAGCAGAAAGAAGTCTTTAATTTTTTATTTACTATATTTATAACGGTCTATATAATTCTTCTAGCATTTATATAAGCTTCACTTAAATTTATAAAAGTACTGGCAATAGGACCAATAAAGGGAATACTAGGGATACTAGGCCTATTTTATAATAATAGTAGAGAAAAAAGTAGGCAGCCTATTAACCTATAAAGTTTTCCTAACCTAGAAGATATAGTACTAGACCTAACTTCTATAATATCTAAAACTAATAACTTTTAGTAAAAAGAGGACAAGAACTAGGAGGTTAACTTACCTATCCTAGGAGAAACTACTAATAAAATAAGATAAGGTATATATTATAGCCTAGCCTATACTAGCTCTAGGGACTTTAGGGACTTCTTACTTTATAAGACAAAGTGTGTTATGATTTATTAAACAGTATAAGAAATTATATATTTAATACCGTGTTATAGATAATAAGAAGCATTAAGGACTTCCGGAATATTATAACTATTAAATAGGGACTTAGATCTAAAGTCTGCCTAAGTTTATTATTAATAGATAAACGGAACTTATAAGAAAGCTTTAAACAGACTACTAAGGAAATAACTACTTTTAATAAGCTAAGACGGTAGAATTCTTAGAAGCTTATATACTATAGTATAGAAATAACCCACCTAGTAGTATACGCGAGTACTATAGATAATTTACACTAATTTCCTAGAAGGTTACTAAAGTTAGTAATTTAGAAAACTATAAATAAGGATACTAGTTTATAAAAGGACTCCTATTTAAATATTAAAGATATACTATAATTAAGACAGAAGCTAACTTAGATAGATAAAAGTCTTTTAACTTTTACCTACTAAGGAGGGTTATAGAAGACAGGCTTAATTTTATAAAGGCGTAGACTACTTATTATTAATAAACCCTAAGGAGCAAGGTCTCGATTAGCTAGTTAGATAATTCCATAAATAGTAGCTAGCTATATTAAACTAAAGAGATACTACTCTTTAGCCGCCTATAATCTCTTAGCTAAATAAATTAGTAAGTACCTATTAAATAACCTAAGAGACGGACCCTAAGCTAGAGAACCTTACTAGTTAACTCCGGAAGCTTAATCTTAGGACGGTTAAATTAGTAGGCGTTATATTTTTAATGCCGTTTCTTAATAGGATTTACTAAGACCTAATATAGTACATATAGCTCCTAAATAAAGCATTAGTGCGTTAAGAATAAGTAGGTTTATAACTAGTAATAAATAATAACGGACTGCTGTTATTCTATAAAGAGCACTATAAAAGTAATATAAGCTAGGCCTAGGAAGGTATAGAGGATTAGAAAACCTTAGTGTATACTAGGTATAAGCTAAGACGTATTATAGATATGGAGGCCCTTATTATTTTATTAACTAATACCTAAAGCTTTGAGAACTAGTTCGCTGTGGGTTCCTATATATAAATAAGAATAACTAAATCTATACTAGAATATATAAGCGCCTAGGAAATCCACTTCCGTATTTACCGAGTAATAATTAAATTTAGTTCCTTAAAGACTAGCTAAGGTAGAATGCGAATATTAATCTTAATACGACGGCTATAGGTATCTAACTAAATACGTCCTTAGTAGAGCTTATAAAAAGTAATAGTGCTAAAAGTAAAGAAGAGCTTAGCGAGTCCTAGGAAGATATATACTAAGTAGAGTCGGTATATATTAATTTAGTAAGAGTAGTAACCTAGTTATAGCCTATAACATAGTTATATAATCTTAGAAAGCTAAGAGAAGATATAAAGATAATAAAACTACCTTTAGAACCGACTGGTTTATAACTAGTAATAGTTTAAAATATATAACTAGGAGGATATACCTAAATTATGCTATAACTATAACGGCAGGCTCCCTAATTACTAGTAAATAATAAAAAGACTAATAAAATAAACTATGCTAAATAGCTAAAAAGAGAAGTAGAGTAAGAAATAAAAGTAACTGTAACTATTAAAGCACCGCAACTAAAGCTGGTTAGAATAATAGATATACTAAAAGGGAATATCCTAAGCCTAATTATAATAGCGGATAAAATCTTATTAAAAACTATTAAAGTTACTATTAGTAACTGCCTTATATATATACCTAAAGCCGTAAGGTTATTCTTTAAGCCTCTTCTATTGCCTTTTATAGAGCCTTATTAATAAAAGTAGAGGGCGTTAAGGTATCTATATTATTAGCATACCTGATATTTTATACTAATAAAGCTAGCCTAATAACTATAAAGGTAGACTAGATTAAACGGGACGTAGGATTTACCTAGTTTTAATAATAATATCTAAAGGTAGAAGCATAGATAGGAGATAAAAGGGTTAAGTACTTAATTAACTCTAGAATAGAGCTTAACCTTATTAAGTCTACCCCTATAGTTATAGGGTATATATCTAACATCTACTAATAAGACTTAGTTTAAGTTTATTAGATTAGTATATACAGTCCCTATAGTTATAAGTAATGTTTTAATATCTATAACTTTTATTACTATAAGAGAAATATTATATAAGGTAGTACTTAGTAAGCTATAGTTAGTAAGGGCTAGACTAATAATATAGTAAACTATAATAGGCCAGGTATCTTATATTATTTAATTAAAAGATAGCGGAGTTAAAATAAGGTTCTTAATATTCTATAAGGATATAATATTCCTTAAACTAGATAAAGAAATTAGTATAGGTAGTAGTTTAGAAAACGTATAACTAGTATAACCGCTAGGATTATATCCGGGGTTATTTATAACCTAGTATATTAGGATAAGAAGGACGTTGTGACGGCGCTGGAGCGCGTCACCTAGTCAGGGGTTCGCTTAAGACTTGGCATGTGTATATAGACGTGGCCTCACCACCTTCTCTTGCTCCTTAGCTTAATATCTTCGTAATACAGCATTCGTTCG
>Ga0307515_10022718_pt1 | contig 11041 bp, 10 predicted proteins | sample 17_EM_MG_FD_194513 | JGI IMG/M metagenome (GOLD analysis project Ga0307515, IMG submission 194513) | Populus trichocarpa ectomycorrhiza microbial communities from riparian zone in the Pacific Northwest, United States - 17_EM | ecosystem: Host-associated > Plants > Roots > Unclassified | place...
CTCGCCCTCGGTGATCATCGCCGCGTCCCATCGGCCGCGGTCCTGTTCCGGCAGCGGCACGAGCTCGCCTTCCGGGCCGGTGCGGGCCGCACGGCGCGCGTCGGTGAGGAGCATCAGCGCGAGCAGGCCGGCCACCTCGCCCTCGCCGGGCATCAGCGCGTGCACCGCGCGGGTCAGCCGGATCGCCTCCGCGGCCAGCTCGACGCGCTGGAGGTGCTCCCCCGACGTCGCGGTGTAACCCTCGTTGAAGATCAGGTACAGCACCTGGAGGACGACCCGCAGCCGCTCCGGGAAGTCGCCGGGCGACGGCTCGCTGAACGTCGACCCGGCGGCCGCGATGCGCTCCTTGGCGCGGGTGATGCGCCGCGTCATCGTCGCCTCGGGCACCAGGAACGCGCTCGCGATCTGTGGCGTGGTCAGGCCACCGACCGCGCGCAGCGTCAGCGCGACCTGCGACGGCGGCGACACCGCCGGGTGACAGCACAGGAACAGCAGCGACAGCGTGTCGTCGGAACCGGCGGGCTGCTCCTCGCCGGGACCGGCGACGACGGCCGATGTCAGCGGCTCGCGCACGGCGACCGACTCTTCGCGCCGCCGGCGCGCGCTCTCGCTGCGCCAGTGGTCGGTGAGCCGCCGGGTCGCGACCGCGATCAGCCAGCCGCGCGGGTTCGCCGGGACACCGTCGGCCGGCCACTGCTCGCTCGCCGCGAGCAAGGCCTCCTGGACCGCGTCCTCACACGCGTCGAACTGGCCGTGCCGGCGGACCAGCGCGCCGAGCACCTGCGGGACCAGCGGGCGCAGGACCTCGGCGACCGAGGCGGGCGCGGTCACGTCACAGACCGGGGACTTCGGATTCGGCGTCGGCGAAGAAGACGATTTCGCGCACCTCGATGCCGAGGCCCTCGATGGCGGCGTCCGGGATCATCGCGGCCAGCTCGCAGGCGCGTTCTTTGCTCTCACACTCCACGAGGTAGTAGCCGGCCAGGAACTCCTTCGACTCCAGGAACGGGCCGTCGGTGATCGCCGGCAGCCCTGAGCGCACCCGCACGACGGTGCTGTCGGCGACCGGAGCGAGCGCCTGCGTGCCGATCATCTCGCCGGACTCCCGGATCGTGCGGATGAAGTCCTGGTGCCCGGTCATGATGGCGTCCATGTCCTGCTCGGACAGGTTCGCCATCACGTCGGGGTTGAGGTACATCGCCAGCAGGTACTTCACGTCCGGGCTCCCTTCGGCCGCCCTCGCCTCGTCCGAAGCATGAACATAGCCGACCGCGCCGGCCCCCGTGGCGCCACGTCGCAAGCGCGGAGTGGAGCCACCGCCCGGGCGCCTGCAAGCCTGGATCCGGGCAGTCCCGGTTACCGATCCGGCCAAAAGCAGGCCGACCCCCCACGCGGCACGTAACCGTTGCTACGAAGCCATTCGGCCGTGACTGCGGTCGGATTGGCAACGATCGGCACAGTACCCGGAACCAGGAGGTTGGCACCGATGGCCGACGTGTTCACGGACCTGCAGGCCGAGACCGAGGCACTGGCCGAGCTGGCGGAACGCCACGGGTACGGGCCCGGCCCCGACCTCACCGAGCACTTCGCCCGGCTGACGTCGACCGCGCGGCTGGTCCGGCTCAGCGCCGAGAACCCGGGCGCCTTCGGAGTCACCCCGCAGATCTCCTACGGGTCGCTCGACGAGGCGATCGTGACCTGGCTGATCGAGCAGCGCAAGGCCAACGCCCTGCTCGCCACGGCCCCCGCGAAACCGGAGCTGCCGTGGAACGACGGCCCGCTGCGCCCGTCGGTGCTCGCCGCGGCCGCGCTGACCGAGCTGTTCGCGTGCGGCCAGGACATCGCCGACACGCTCGGCGTCCGCGCGCGGCGCCACGACGAGATCGGGCACGTCGCCTACTACGGCGTCCGGACCCGGGACCGCGCCTACCACCGGTACCAGCGGACGCCGCCCGGGCCGTTCCGGTTCGAACTGCGGGCGCCGTCCGGGACGCGGTGGGACTTCGGGCCGGAGGAGGCCGCCGACCGCGTCGCCGGCCCCGCCGAGGACTTCTGCCTCCTCGTGACCGGCCGTCGCCGCGCCGAAGACCTCGCGCTGACGTTCACCGGCGAGCACTCCGCCGAATGGCTGGAACTGCTGGAGAGCGAGCGGCGTCACTCGAACGGCGACGGATCCCCGGCGCCGTAGCGCACGATCTCCGGTTCACCCGAGGAGAAGTCGACTACCGTGGTCGGCTCGATGCCACAGTCGCCCGAGTCGAGCACCGCCTCGAGCTGGTGGTCGAGCTCTTCCTTGATCTCCCAGCCCTGCGTCATCGGCTCCGCCGAGCCGGGCAGCAGCAGCGTACTCGACAGCAGCGGCTCGCCGAGCGCGGCGAGCAGTTCCTGGGTGACGTGGTGGTCGGGGATGCGCACGCCCACCGTTTTCTTCTTCTCGTGCATCATCCGCCGTGGCACCTCCTTGGTGGCCGGCAGGATGAACGTGTAACTGCCGGGCGTGACGGCCTTGATCGCGCGGAACACCGAGTTGTCGACGATGACGAACTGGCCGAGCTGGGCGAAGTTCTGGCACACCAGGGTGAAGTGGTGGCGGTGGTCCAGCTTGCGGATGGAGCGGATCCGGTCGAGCCCGGCGCGGTTGCCCGGCCGGCACCCGAGCGCGAAGCACGAGTCGGTCGGGTAGGCGATCAGCCCGTCGCCGCGGAGGATCTCGACGACCTGGCCGAGCGCCCGTTTTTGCGGGTTGTCCGGATGCAGGTCGAAATAGCGTGCCATGGCCCGTGAGCCTAGGGTCACGGGCCGTGCACGGCACGGCGGCCCCACGCGTCTCCCAGCGTGCGGAGTCCGGGCGGGCGCGGGACAGCACCGGCCCGGCGGGCGCACAATCGGCGTCGAGGACGACAGCCGGGAGGACTCGCCGTGACCGAACTGACCCTGCCGGAGTCGCAGCGGACTCCCGCTGTCGCATTGTGGAAGTACCAGTTCGAAGGCCCCCATGGCCGGGTCCTGCTCGCGGACCTCTTCGACCACCGCGCGCGGCTGGCGGTGTACCACCCGATGCCGGACCTCAGCGGTCCGGCGGACGTGGTGCCGACCGCGGAAGTCGCGGCCGCGCTCGCCGAACCCGATGTGCGGCTGGTGCTGGTTTCCCACGCGCCGTACACCAAATTGGAGCAGTACCGGCGGCACTTCGGCCGGAACCTGCCGGCGTACTCCGTGGTGGGCACCGGCTTCGCCGACGACTTCGCGGCGACCCTCCGGATCCCGTCGGCCGAGCGCACCGGTCCGTGGGACGACGACTGCGCCGGGCTGAGCTTCTTCCGCCGCGAGCGGGACTCGTTGCGACACACCGGTTCGATCGCCGTGCCGCAGCTGGACTTCCTCGGGCTGCTCGCCGTCCCGGGGCCGGTCCCGTTCGCCTGCCGGGCCGGGCAGTAGGACCGGACCGCGGCGTCGACGGGCTGCAGGAGATGGTCCAGACCGATTCCGGGTACCCGGAATCCGGCCGCGAGTGGGTTAGGATGGGCCACGGACGTACAGCACTGCGCCGTGGCCGATCCCGGAGTAGCTGGCCGCACCCCAGAGCCGGAGGGTTCCCGATGTCCCCGGTCACAGCACTCGAACCCACCTCCGGCCAGTCCGCGACGGCCGAACCCCGCGGCACCACGGGCGTGGACCGCCGGCCCCGGCTGGCGACCTACCTGGCGGCGGGCATCATCGTGGCCGTCATCGCCGGGTTCAGCGTGATCGGGATCGCCAACCTCCTGCCCGCCTCGGTCGACGTCATCCACGGCGTCTACGGCCTGCTCGGCATCACCGCGCTGCTCGCGATCCAGCTGCTGTGGTTCAGCCGCCCCACCGCCCGGCTCCGCTCGACCACCAGTCACGTCCTGTTCGCGGTGATGGTCGTGCTCGCCTACGTGCCGATCCCGACGTTCGGGATCCTGTGGGCCGACATGCCGGACTTCGTCGGCGGAGCGGTGCTGCTGGTCCTGCCGCCCCGCTGGGCGTGGCCTGCCCTGGCCGCCACCTACGCCAGCGTCATCGGGATCTACCAGGCCTTCGACCAGGACCTGCTGTCGACCATCTACGGCGGCCTGGCGATGCTGGTCTACAGCCTGGTCTTCTACCTGCTGGCCCGGCTCGCCCGGATGGTGCACGAGCTGCACCTGGCCCGCACCGAACTGGCCCAGCGGGCCGTCGCCGAGCAGCGGCTCGCCTTCGCCCGCGACCTGCACGACCTGCTCGGGTTGAGCCTGTCGGCGATCGCGCTGCGCGGCGAGCTGGTGCACCGCCTGATGCGCAAGTCCGCCGAGCGCGCCAAGGAGGAGCTCGCGGAGATCACCGCGACCGCCCAGCGCACGCTCTCCGACGTCCGCGCGGTTTCGCACGGCTACCGCGAGCTGTCGCTGGAAAAGGAGTCCAGGACGGCCGAGTCCCTGCTCGGCGCGTCCGAGATCGCCGTGCAGGTGCACCTCGACCAGGGCGACCTGCCGGTCCAGGCGCGGACCCTGCTCGCCAGGGTGCTGCGGGAGGGCGTGACGAACGTCCTGCGCTACAGCGACGTCGAGCACTGCCAGATCAACGTGCGCCAGCACGACGGCAAGGTCACCCTGGAGATCGTCAACGACGGGGTGAGCGCCGACCAGGCGGCCCTGGAGCCGGGCAGCAAGCTCATGAAGCTGCCCGAAGAGGTGGCGGCCCTCGGCGGCACCGCCACCGCCGAGGCCGGACCGGACGGCCGGTTCCGCCTGCGCGTCGAACTGCCCGTACCGGCCGTGCTCGACCGGCCGGAGGGGGACGCGACCGGGCCCGAGCCGGCAGCCGAGTCCCGGCGGATCCGGATGCTGCTGCCGGTGGTGATGTCGCTGCTCGGCGCCGGGGCGGTGGTGCACGTGCTCCAGCTGACCACCGAGCCGTGGCGGATCGCGCTGGTCGTCGGCTCGGTGACGGCCCTGCTGGCCCTGCAGTTCTCCTACTTCAACCGCCCGTCGACGGTGCTGCGCACGGCCCAGAGCTACGCGATGCTCTTCGTCCAGGCCTGCCTGATCTACCTGCCGCTGGTGGCCCTCGGGAACGACTGGGTCAGCGTCCTCGGCCTGCTGATCGGGAGCGCGCTGCTGGTCATGCCACCCGCCGTCGGCTGGCTGTTCTTCCTGGTCAACATCGCCGCCTACGCCGAGATCCAGCGCCTCACCGGGGCGGGCACCGCCGCGACCATCTTCTACACGGCCGCCGCGGTGATGATCGGGCTGACCGTGTTCGGCCTCCTCTGGCTGGCCCGGCTGGTCACCGAGCTGGACGAGACCCGCCGCCGCCTGGCCGAGATGGCGCTGGCCGAGGAGCGGCTGCGGTTCGCCAGGGACCTGCACGACCTGCTCGGCATGAGCCTGTCCGCGATCGCGCTGAAGAGCGAGCTGACCGCCCGGGTGCTCCCGCTGGACCGCGGCCGGGCCACCGAAGAGCTGGTCGAGGTCCTCCAGCTGACCCGGCAGGCGCTGTCCGACGTCCGGTCGGTCGCCAGCGGCTACCGCGAGCTGTCGCTGGACAACGAGTCGCGCGCCGCCCGGTCCGTGCTCGTGGCCGCCGACGTCCGGGTGCGCATGGAGATGCTGCAGGACGAGCTGCCGACGCCGGTGCGCACGGTGCTGGCCGTCGTACTGCGCGAAGGCGTCACGAACGTGCTGCGGCACAGCTCGGTGGAAAGCTGCGAGATCGCCGTGCGGCGCTCCACCACGGGCGTCACCCTGGACATCGTCAACGACGGCGTGAACGGAACCGAACCGACGGCCCCGGCCCCCCAGGACGGCGGGGCGGGCCGTGAGGTGTCTCCTGGCACCGGGATCGGCAACCTCACCCACCGCGTCGCGGACCTCGGTGGGGAGCTGACCGCGGGGGTGGAGCCGGACGGCCGGTTCCGGCTCCGCGCCGTCGTACCGGTCTGAACCACCGCGCCGGCGTCAGATCCAGCCGGACTCCTCGGCGATGCGGATCGCGTCGACCCGGTTGCGCGCGTTCAGCTTCGCCACGACCGTCGTCAGGTAGTTGCGAACGGTGCCCGCCGACAGGTACAGCCGCGCGGCGACCTCCACGGTGCCGTACCCCTGCGCGGTCATCCGCAGCACGTCCCGCTCGCGGCCGGTGAGCGGGCAGTCGACGCTGTCCCACGCGGCCAGGGCCAGGTCACCGTCGACCATGCGGCGGCCGGCCAGCACCCCGCGGACCGCGTTGGCCAGCTTGTCCGGGGGCGCGTCCTTCAGCAGGAACCCGCCCACCTTGGCGTCCAGCGCGCGCCGGAGCGTGCCCGGGCGGCCCAGGCTGGTGAGGATCAGCGTGCGGCACTCCGGCAGCCGTTCGTGCAGCTCACCGGCGGCGGTCAGGCCGTCCATGCCCGGCAGGTCGATGTCGATGACGGCCACCTGGGCGCGGTGCTCGCGGGCCGCCGGCAGGATCTCGGTCCCGTTCGCCACCTGCGCGACCACCTCGATGTCGTGCTCGAGGCCGAGCAGGGCGACCAGCGCACCCCGGACGATGTGCATGTCTTCGGCAACCAGCACTCGGATCACGGATGCCTCCCCAGACGCTCCCCAGAAACTCTCCCCAGGAACCCAGTTAAACACCGTGTACGGCAAAGTCGGTTACCCCGTTCAGGCACCCTTGGGTGATACCGCCGCCGATGCGCCCGAGGTCAGGCAAGAGCAGGGTAAATAATGTCGCCACGCGCTCAACCGGCTACCCGAAGTGACAAAGTCGGGCACATCGGCGGCGACTCGGAAACTTACGGATGCGACTCGAGAGAAGGCCGTCTCCGCAAACACCACGGGCCGGTCGCCGTGGGCACAAGCTGCCCGCGGGCGACCGGCCCATGGTGAGAACGCCCTGCTCCGGCGCTCAGTCAAGCCGCCTCGAGGACGTCGACTCGGCAGATGCTGGACCGGACGGCGCCGGCCGCCGGCGCACTGTCTCCCCACAGCTCGAACCGATCGATGACCAGCCCGGTGGCGCGCTCGATGTTTTCGGCCTCGATGCCCAAGTCGGCGAAAAGCGTGCGAACGTCAGCAGAAAAAGGTGCGGACATTGTTTTCTCCCAGTGGCGAAGATGAGGGCTTCACGTGACATAAATAGTCACCCAACGCGCCGGCGGCAGCCAGTGCCCGCATCATCGGCCACTTGTGCCTTACACATGCTCCGCCTAGCGCCCGACATTGGTCCGAACAGACCAGTGAGTATCCGGAAGAAGTCCCCGAAAACCCGAATTGCGACTCTGCGTCACAGAGTGACTGCGATGTGTCGCGGATCACACGGGTCGCGGGTGCGTCGAGGGGCCGACGACAAGCACCGGATCGGGGTGTCCACGGGGCATGTGCAAAACGCATGTCCGCACCCGGCAAAATCCATCCGCACCAGTGCGCTGAGCACTTAAGAAGTAGACGGTGACCGTTCTAGGGTTTTAGACGCAACCCATTTCTCCGCACCAGATGCCTTCGCCTTGGAAGGCGAGGGCGGCCATGTCGACGGAGGGGACGGCCCACCATGGATGAGATCGTCCGGCAGGCGGTGGCACGGGCCATCGTGACCATGCGGGACAGACTGGGCGAGCGACTGACGATCGACGACCTCGCCCGCGCCGCGATGTTCAGCAAGTTCCACTTCACCAGGGTGTTCCTGCGTACCACGGGACTCTCGCCCGGCCGGTTCCTCTCGGCCATGCGCCTCGCCGAGGCCAAGCGGCTCCTGACGACCACCACGATCTCGGTCGCCGACATCAGCCACCAGGTCGGGTACAACAGCGTCGGGACCTTCAGCGCCCGCTTCAGCGGCAGCGTCGGCGTTTCCCCGTCGGCTTACCGCCAGCGGCGCGGCGCGGCGCCGCTCGCCGAGCCGGACCACCGGACGCAGGGCGCGACCGTGCGCGGCCAGCTGCACGCCATGCCGCCGGCCGAGGTCGGGCGGGTGTTCGTCGGGCTGTTCCCGGCCCGGATCGCCGAAGGACTGCCGGCGCGCCACACCCTGGTGTCCGGTCCGGGACCGTACACGCTGGCGGACGTGCCGCCGGGCTCGTGGTACCTCATCACCCACGCGTTCGGCGCCAACCCGCTCGACCAGGACGGCCAGCGCCCGTTCACCGGCCTGACCGGACCGGTGACCATCCAGGTGGGCGTGACCGCCCGCCTGGCCGACGTCCGGCTGCGGCCCCGGCGCGGGTTCGACCCGCCGGTCCTGCTGGCCCTGCCCGACCTGCGCAAGGCCGTGGCCCACGCGGTGGCCGTCTGAGGAAGGGAAGCGCGGGCGGTGCGACTTCGTACCGGCCGCGATTTCCCGTGCCGGGGGGCATTTCCGCGCCGGTGCGATCCGACGTGAAATGCCGCGCGCCTTTCGCGGAAACGACGGTTATGTCGGCAATGGCGTACCATTGCCCACGGGGTATCGCCTACTGGGGTGCGAGGTATCGCGGTGATCAGGGTATTGCTGGCCGAGGACATGCACATGGTCCGCGGCGCTTTGGTCGCGCTGCTCAACCTCGAGTCCGACATCGAAGTGGTCGCCGAGGTTTCCGCCGGCGACGAGATCCTCCCGGCCGCGAAGGCGACCCAGCCGGACGTCGCGGTGATCGACATCGACCTGCCGGGCAAGGACGGCCTGTCCGCGGCCATCGAAATCCACGAGACCCTGCCCGACTGCCACACGCTGATCCTCACCAGCCTGGGCCGCCCGGGTACCGTCCGGCGCGCGCTGGACGCCAAGGTGAACGGTTTCCTGCTGAAGGACGCGCCGTCGGACAAGCTCGCGAACGCTGTGCGGTCCGTCGCGATCGGACGGCGTGTCATCGACAGCGAGCTCGCGCTGGCCGCCTGGGAGACCAACGACTGCCCGCTCACGCCGCGGGAGATCGAGATCCTGTCGCTCGCCGCTCGCGGGCGCACGGTCTCGGACATCGCCGCAGACCTGTTCCTGTCGGCCGGCACGGTCCGCAACTACCTGGCCGCGGTGGTGACGAAGCTGAACGCCCGCAACCGGGTGCACGCCATCCGCATCGCCACCGAAGCGGAGTGGCTCTAGGTTCGCGCGTCCGAGTCGTTCAACGCTGGAACGGGCTCGTCCGCTGAAGTCGCTCAAGGTGGCGCCTTCAGAGTCGCGCCGCGACCGGGGGCCCTCAGCGTTCCTCTATGGAGGATTCTGGACACTCGGCGTCCCAGATCCTCCATCGACACCTCGCGGCCATGTCCCAGCCGGAAGATTCCCGTGCGGGCGGCGCTTACCGCACCCAAGGCGGCCTTCGGTGCGTGAGACGCAACCAAGGCCGCCTTGGGGCGCAGTGCCGGACCGCTGTCAACGAACCTCAGACGCGCACACTGGGTTCGTGCGTCCGAGTCGTTCAACGCTGGAACGGGCTCGCCCACCGAAGTCGCTCAAGGTGACGCCTTCAGAGTCGCACCGCGGCAGGAGGCCCTCAGCGTTCCTCGATGGAGGATTCTGGACACTCAGCGTCCCAGATCCTCCATCGACACCTCGCGGCCATGCCCCCAGCCGGAAGATTCCCGCGAGAGCGGCGCTTACGCACCCAAGGCGGCCTTGCCGGACCACCGTCCACGAACCTCAGACGCGCACACAGGGTTCGTGCGTCCGAGTCGTTCAACGCTGGAACGGGCTCGTCCGCTGAAGCTCCGGCGACGCAGTGCCGGACCGCTGTCAACGAGCCCCAGGGGCTCTCAGTGCTCTCCGGGAAAGCGCTTCCGGCCGGGCTCACACCGGAATGGCGGCCACCAGCCGGTGCGTGCCGTCCGGCTCCGCCTCGGCGGTGAACTCGCCGCCGAGCGCCTCGACCCGGCGGCTCAGGTTGGCCAACCCCGCACCGGAGCACGCCGGGGCGCCCGCGATGCCGTCGAACTGAATCACGCCGTCGTTGACGATCTCCAGCCACGCGGTGCCGTCCGACGTGGACACGCTGAACGCGCACCAGGTCGCTGAGCTGTGCCGGACCACGTTCGTGACGCCCTCCCGCAGCACGGCCGCCAGCGTGCTGGCCACGTGAGGCGGGAGATCGCCGGTGCCGGCCCGGGCCGAGGTCACCCGCAGGCCGGCCGCCGTCAGCACCGCCACCACCGCGCGGCACTCGTCGTCGAGCGACAGCTCCCGGTACCCGGCCGCGACGGCCCGGACGTCGGCCAGCGCGCGCCGCGACATCACCAGCAGCTCCGCCAGCTCCTCCTTGGCCACCGCCGGCCGGCCGAGGACCAGCCGGTCGACCAGCTCACCCTTGAGGGTGATGGCCGACAGGCTGAGCCCCAGCAGGTCGTGCATGTCCCGGGAGAACCGCTGGCGCTCCTCGACGACCGCCCGCCGCGCCAGCTCGCGGCCCTCGGCCTCCCGTTCGGCGGCCAGCCGCGCGGCGGCGACCGACCCGAACAAGGCCGCCGCGGCCACCGTGGTCACCGCGGCGGCAGTGAGGCCGTCCAGCACCGCGACGGACGGCCGGCCGGACAGCGCGACGAGCAGGCCGGCCGACAGGCACACGAACACCGCCGCCGGCACCGCTCGCGCCGGGCGCGTCACCAGGAGAAGACCGCCGGCGAAGAACCCGCTCGCCACCGCCCAGCGCACCCCGAGCTGCAGCATCGGCAGCCAGCTCAGCGCGGCGAGCACGATCAGCGCGGGCACCGGCCGGCGTGCCCGCCCCTGGCCGAGCCCAGCGAGGTACACGACGACGAGGGCGGCGGTGTACCCGGCCGCCGAAACCTGCGCCGGCCAGGGCTCCCGCCCGGTCAGCGTGAAGAACGGCACCAGCAGTCCCACCGCGACGGCGCCCGCGAACCGGCCACCGGCGACCAGGCGGCGGAAGTCCCGCTGCCCGCGCGCGGCGGCGTCCTGTGTCTCGTCCGTCTCGTCCGGCTCTTGGGCGGCCGAGACCGTCCGGGCGGCCAGGCCGGTCCCCGAAATCCGCACCGGAATTGCCACGGCCCCTCCCCGCGTCGCCCCCTTGTGAGACCAACGTAACAGGAGGGCGGCTCCGGCGAAGCCGGGTCACCGGAACGGCGTCACC
>Ga0307515_10022719_pt1 | contig 11041 bp, 11 predicted proteins | sample 17_EM_MG_FD_194513 | JGI IMG/M metagenome (GOLD analysis project Ga0307515, IMG submission 194513) | Populus trichocarpa ectomycorrhiza microbial communities from riparian zone in the Pacific Northwest, United States - 17_EM | ecosystem: Host-associated > Plants > Roots > Unclassified | place...
CGGGAACCAGCGCGCCGGCCCTTCGGTGGGATACGGCACCACGTTGACGTACACGGTGTACCCGAGCACGGCGAGCGCACCGACCGGGAACACGAGGTGCCACACCGGCACCCGCATGCGGCGCTTGACGAACAGCAGCAGGATCGCGCCGGCCGTGGTCAGCAGGTAGATCACCAGCAGGATGAGCGTCCCGATCGAACCGGACCAGGCGAAGGTGTCCGACGCGGTCGCGCCGAAGAACACCGCGCACACCACGATGATCAGCACCGCCGCGGCCGTCACGACGCTGACCGCCGCCACCGGGGTGCCCTTCGCCGACGTCCGGCCGATGCCGCGGCCGCCCACCGCGTCGCGGCCCAGGGCGAACAGCAGCCGAGAGCCACCCACGACGCAGGCCAGGCAGCAGCCGAACGCGCTGATCGCGGCGCCGGCGCTGATCACGTCGCCCACCCAGGAGCCGACGAAGCGGCTGCCGAGGTCGCCGAGCAGGGAGGGCGAGTCGTGGAAGGCCGTCGCGTCCGAGCCGAACGCCATCATCTCGACGGCGGTGACCACGACGAAGTAGACGCCGCCGAAGATCGCCGTGCCGAGGATCGCGCGCGGGATGTTGCGCTTCGGGTCGTGCGTCTCCTCGCCGAGTGTCGCGGCGGCTTCGAACCCGGCGAAGGACAGGAACCCGAACACCGCGCCGAGGAACACGCCGGACAGCCCGGCGTCCGGCGTGAAGGTGAAGACCTGCAGGGTGAAGTGGCCGCCGCCAGGGGCTCCGCCGGCCACGAGCCGGACCAGGATCACGGCCGTGACCAGCAGGATCAGCGCGATCGTGGCGCACTCGACGATGAGCAGCGTGCTCGTGCCGCGCCGGGCGGGCGCCACCGCGAGGAGCCAGCTGCCGACCAGGGCGACGCCGGTCAGGACGAACGGGCCCCAGGACGGCGGGTCCGGCCAGATGCCGACCTGAGTGAGGAACGCCGTGCCGAGCGTGCCCGCCGCGGAGCTGGTGACGACCGCGTAGAACGTGTACGTGCCGAGGAGGCCGATGCCGGAGACGACGCCGGCGCGCGGCCCGAGGGTGGCGCCGACGAAGGCGTAGACCGAGCCCGCGTGCTGGTAGTACTGGCAGAGTTTGACAAAGCCGTACGCGACCAGCAGCACGCCGACCGCCGAGAGCAGGAAGGCGAGCGGGACGGCGCGGCCGGCGGCGGCCGCGGTCTGCTGGGGGTTGATGTTGGCGGCCATGCTGGGGGCCATCAGCGCCACGGACAGGCCGACGGCCTGCCAGACGGACAGCGATCGGCGCAGGCCTGGACGGGTTTCGACGGTGTCTGACACGATCTCCACCTCTTTCCTGTGTGGAAGTACCCAGTGAACACCAGAAATTTTCAAAGAGAGAAAAGACATCAAGAGGAGTGGAATGAGCCAGCTCGATCGGGCAGAACTCGCGCAGCAGGGCGCCATCCGGGCCGACGGCCTGCGCGCGGCCGGGGTGGAGCTGGTCGCACTGACCTTCGTGGACAACAGCGGTATCGCGCGGACGAAGGCGGTCCCGGTGGACCGGCTGTGGTCGGCCGCCGCGTGGGGCGTCGGCGCGTCGAACTCGTTCGACTTCTTCCTGGCCACCGACGAAATCGTCGGCGGCCTCTACTCGCACGGCCCCGTCGGCGACCTGCGCCTGCACCCGGACCTCGACGCGCTCGTCCCGCTGGCCGCGCAGCCCGGCTGGGCGTGGGCCCCGGCGAACCGCTACGACCAGGAGGGCACCCCGCACCCGCAGGACGCGCGGGCGCTGGTGGCCGCGGCGACGGCGCGGCTCGCGTCCCTGGGCTACAACGTCCGGACCGCGTTCGAGATCGAATGGGTGATCACGACCGCGGACGCGCCGGACGACCCACGGTCGGCGACGGCGGGCCCGGCCTACGGCTACGCACGGCTTTCCGCGCAGGCGCCGTACCTGCGCGCACTAGTGTCCGCTTTGGCCGCCCAAGGCGTAACGGTGGAACAGATCCACCCGGAATACGCGGCCGGGCAGTTCGAGCTGTCGGTGGCGGCGGACGACCCGGTGCGCGCGGCCGACATCGCGGTGCTGACGCGCGAAACGATCCGGGCGGTCAGCGAGCAGCACGGGCTGCGCGCGTCGTTCACACCGAAGTTCGAGCCGGGCGGCGTCGGCAACGGCGGTCACGTGCACCTGAGCCTGTGGGACGGCGACCGCAACCTGTGCGCCGGCGGCGACCGGCGGTTCGGGCTGACCGCGACGGCGGAGGCGTTCGGCGCCGGCATCTTCTCGCGGCTGCCCGCGCTGCTGGCGATCGGCGCGCCGTCGGTGGTCAGCTACCTGCGGCTGGAGCCGCACCATTGGGCGGGCGTGTTCACGGCATGGGGCTTGGAGAACCGCGAAGCGCCGCTGCGGCTGGTGCAGGGCGCGGCCGGCCAGCGGGATCGCGCGGCGAACTTCGAGGTCAAGTGCTTCGACCTGACCGCGAACCCGTACCTGGTGGTGGCCGCGCTGCTGTTCGCCGGTCTGGCGGGCCTGGACTCCGCGGCGACGCTGCCGGAACCGGTCGACGTCGATCCCGGGACGCTGCCTTCGGCCGAGCGGCTGCCGCAGTCGCTAGCCGAAGCTGTCGCGGCGTTCAAAGCGGACGAGGAGCTGACGACGGCGTTCGGTCCCGAGCTGGCCACGACGCTGATGGACGTGCGCCGCGGGGAGATCGACCGGCTCGGGAGCCTGGCACCGGACGAGCTGTGTGCCGTGATGCGGTACCTACACTAGGGCTTTCGCGACCTCGCTCCGCAGCTGCGGCAGCTTGGCGTAGAGGCGGTCGCCGGGGCACTCGGTGTTGTAGTAGTCGCGGTGGCCCTTGATCTCCTCGACCGGGATGCCGTACTGGCGGCAGATGTAGGCGCAGAACACGACGAGTGAGTCCCATTGGGACTGCGGCGGTTCGACGCTGGTGTAGAGGCCTTCGTTCTCGATGCCGATCGCGTTGGTGTTCTGGCCGGGGCAGTGCGCGCCCTGGATCATGGTGGTGCGGCCGCGCAGCGCGTCGAGGCTGCCGTGCCGCCCTTCCATCCGGTAGCCGCCGCGGCTGACGGTGAAGTGCTGGCCGGTGTCGGACCAGCCGTTGTTGTCCATGTGGTCGTGCTGGTCGTCGCGCGCGACCTGGAAGGCGTGCTCGAGCGAGTAGTCGGTGCTGTTGGCGCTCGCGATGTGGTGGATGAGGATGCGGTTCGCCGGGTGATCGAGGGTGACCAGCTCGTCCGACGGCGGCCGGGCGCCCCACTCGGCGCAGCTGTAGATCCGCGGCTCGGTGGCCGCTCGGGCGAGGCCGGGCAGGAGCAGGCCGGCCGCTCCGGCGATGGCGAGGCCGGTGGCTCCGCGGAGGAAGGTCCGCCGCGGGAGGTGTCCGATGTCCATGCGCCGGACTCTCCCGCGGCCCCGTACAGCTTTTGTACAAACGGCCTCGGTGCAGGGTGATCTCAGCCCGCCGAGGCGTCCGCCAGTTCCGCGGCACCGCTATAAATCCCGATCTTGAAGCGGATGTGGTCCTGGTGCTCGCGCAGCCGCTCGATCTGGGCGCCGACGCGCGCCTCGTGATCGCGCAGGACCTCGACCCGCTCTTCGCGCGTCGCCTCGCCGGAGCGCAGCAACTCGACGAAGCGGAGCATCTCCGCCACCGGCATGCCCGTGTAGCGCAGGCAGCGCAGCAGCTGGAGGAACTCCACGTCGTGGTCGGTGAACGTGCGGCGGCCGCCGGCGGTGCGGCCGACGTGGTGGAGCAGGCCGATGCGCTCGTAGTAGCGGAGGGTGTCGATGGTGAAGCCGGTCTTTTCGGTCACCTGGGCCGGGGTGTAGGACGTCACCGACCCAGAGTGACACCTGGAGTGCACTCCAGGTCAAGCACCGGGCTCCCTCCTCGGCGCTCGCGCCCGGACGCCGACGTGTCCCGAATGACCCATTCAGGACCTCGGAGGTCCTGAATGGGTCATTCAGGACCCAAGCACCGGGCCGGCTCAGGCCGGGGTGACCGCCCGCCGGACGCCGTCGGCCAGCTCCTCCGACAGGCGACGAACCCCTTCGGGGCCCTCGGCCGCCGCGGTGACCAGGGCCGAGCCCACGATCACCGCGTCCGCGAACGACGCCACCTGGGCCGCCTGGTCGCCCGAACGCACGCCGAGGCCGACGCCGATCGGGAGGGACGTGTGCGCCCGCGTGCGGCGCACCAGCTCCTCCGCGCCCGCGCCGACCTGGTCACGCGCACCCGTCACGCCCATCACCGCGGTCGCGTAGACGAACCCCGAGGCCGCGTGGACCGTCCGGACGATGCGCTCCTCCGACGACGACGGCGCCACCAGGAAGGTCCGGTCCAGTCCGTGCGCCTCCGAAGCGGTCATCCACTCGCCCGCCTCGTCCGGGATCAGGTCCGGCGTGATCAGGCCGAGCCCGCCCGCCGCCGCGAGGTCCCGCGAGAAGCGGTCGACGCCGTAGCGGTGCACCGGGTTCCAGTACGTCATGACCACCGCGCGGCCGCCGCGCGCCGAGATCGACTCGACGACCTCGAACACGTGCTTGAGGCGGAAGCCGTTGTCCAGCGCCGTCACCGACGCGGCCTGGATGGTCGGGCCGTCCATCACCGGGTCCGAGTACGGGACGCCGACCTCGATGAGGTCCGCACCGCCGTCGATCGTCGCCGCGATGAGGTCCTTCGAGCCCTCGACGGTCGGGAAGCCGGCCGGGAGGTAGCCGATCAGGGCGCCGCGGCCCTCCGCGCGCGTCGTGGCGAAGAGGTCGTCGATCCCGCTCACTTGTCCACCAGCCCGAACCACTTCGCCGCCGTGTCCATGTCCTTGTCTCCGCGGCCGGAGAGGTTGACGACGATCAGGCCCTCCGGTCCCAGTTCGCGGCCCAGCACCAGGGCGCCGGCCAACGCGTGCGCCGACTCGATCGCCGGGATGATGCCCTCGGTGCGCGAGAGCAGCATGAACGCGTCCATCGCCTCGGCGTCGGTGATCGGGCGGTACTCGGCGCGGCCGGTGTCCTTCAGCCACGCGTGCTCCGGGCCGACGCCAGGGTAGTCCAGCCCGGCGGAGATCGAGTGCGACTCGACCGTCTGGCCGTCCTCGTCCTGCAACAGGTACGTCATCGCGCCGTGCAGGTTGCCCGGGCTGCCCTTGGTCAGGGTCGCGCCGTGCCGGTTGCCGTCGATGCCCTCGCCGCCCGGCTCCAGGCCGACCAGCCGCACCGACGGGTCGTCGTAGAAGCCCGAGAAGATGCCGATCGCGTTCGACCCGCCGCCGACGCAGGCCGCGACGACGTCGGGCAGGCGGCCGGCCTGCTCGAGGATCTGCTCGCGGGCCTCGGTACCGATGACGTGGTGGAAGTTCCGGACCATCGTCGGGAACGGCGCCGGGCCGGCCGCCGTGCCGAACAGGTAGTGCGTGGTGTCCGCGTTGGTCACCCAGTCGCGCAGCGCCTCGTTGATCGCGTCCTTCAGCGTCCGCGAGCCGGTCTTGACCGGGATGACCTCGGCGCCGAGCAGCTTCATGCGGGCGACGTTCAGCGCCTGGCGCTCGGTGTCGACCTCGCCCATGTAGACGACGCAGTCGAGGTCGAGCAGGGCGCACGCGGTGGCCGTGGCCACGCCGTGCTGGCCCGCGCCGGTCTCGGCGATGACCCGCTTCTTGCCCATGCGCTTGGTGAGCAGCGCCTGGCCCAGCACGTTGTTGATCTTGTGCGAGCCGGTGTGGTTCAGGTCCTCGCGCTTGAGGAACACCCGCGCCCCGCCGGCGTGCTCGCCGAAGCGCTTGGCCTCGGTGAGCAGCGACGGTCGGCCCGCGTAGTCCTTCAGCAGGCGGTTGAACTCGTTCAGGAACTCGGGGTCGTTCCGGGCCTTGTCGTACTCGGTGGCCACCTCGTCGACGACGCCGATCAGCGCCTCCGGCATGAACCGGCCGCCGTACGGGCCGTAGTAGCCGCGCTCGTCCGGGTCGTGCGAGGTGCCGAGCTCGCGAGGCTGTTCGACAACACTGTTCTCTTCTGTCACCGCGAGGGCCTCGGGCAAGCGGGGTGCGATCCGGCGGTGACCAGCTTGACCAGGGCGCCCTTCGGGTCGCCCGAGGCGACGAGCCCTTCGCCGACCAGCACCGCGTCGGCGCCGTGCCCGGCGTAGGACATCAGGTCGCCCGGCCCGCGGACACCCGACTCGGCGACCTTGTAGACGTCCATCGGCAGGCCGGGGGCCAGCCGCGAGAAGACGTCGCGGTCCACCTCGAGGGTGTGCAGGTTGCGCGCGTTGACGCCGATGACCTTGGCACCCGCCTCGAGGGCCCGGTCGGCCTCCTCGGCGTTGTGGATCTCCACCAGCGCGGTCATGCCCAGCGACTCGACGCGGTCGAGCAGCGCGGCGAGCGCGTTCTGCTCCAGGGCGGCGACGATCAGCAGCACCATGTCGGCGCCGTGCAGGCGGGCCTCGTGCACCTGGTAGGGGCTGACGATGAAGTCCTTGCGCAGGATCGGGGTGTCGACCGCCGCGCGCACGGCGTCCAGGTCGGCCAGCGAACCGCCGAAGCGGCGCTGCTCGGTGAGCACGCTGATCACGCGCGCGCCGCCGTCTTCGTAGTCCTTCGCCAGTGCGGCGGGGTCGGGGATGTCGGCCAGGTCGCCCTTGGAGGGGCTGCGGCGCTTCACCTCGGCGATCACGCCGATGCCGGATTCGCGCAGCGCGGTCATCACGTCGCGGGGCGGCTGTGCGGCGGCCGCGCGGATCTTCAGTTCGTCGAACGGCAGCGCGGATTCCCGCGCGGCGAGGTCTTCCCGCACGCCGGCGACGATGTCTTCGAGCACGGTCACCGGGCGCCCCCGCCCGGGCTCGTGGTCACGGATTCACTCGCAAGGTCGCTCACAAAAACCTTCCCCTTCCCGCCGAAACGATGCTAACCCCCGCATCCGAAGCGCCCGGTTCCGGGTGTGCGCGTTACTCCGAATGCCTGTCCCGGGCATCCGTCGGGTCCTCGCCCTCCGACAGGGCTTCCCACAGCTCGGCGTCCGGATCGCGCACCTTCTTCCGGGTGGCCGGAGCCGCGTACTTCGCGCCCAGCCGAGCGCCGCGCCCGGCGCCCCTGACGGCTGCCAACCCGCCGGCGGCGACGAGAATTCCCCCGAGCACGGCCAGGCCGCGCCCGAGCAGCATCTGCGTCACCGGGAGCCCGTCGGCGTAACCGCCGAACCGGACCCCGGCCACGCCCGACCACACCGCGGCGACCCCGGCCAGCGCCAGGACGACGCCGAGCGCGCGCCGGGCCCAGCCGCCGGTGGCGATCACCCCGGCCACGCCCGCGAGCGCGAGCAGGGCGAGGGGCACGAGCGCCGTCGCCCGCTGCTCGCCGGTTTCGCGGTAGAGCACCGTGCCACGCACACCGCCGTCCCGGAATTCGGCGAACCAGGTCAGCCGGGACGCGCCCCACAGGGCGAGCGCGCCCAGCAGGAGCGCCACGACGATCATCCACAGTGGACGGCGCGACGGGGTCGCCGGTGCCTCAGACACGAGCGGCGTCCCCGGCCGGGTCGAGCCGGCCCGCCGGCACCATGGTCTGGGCCGCGGCGACCGCCGACAGCACGGTCCGCGCCTTGTTCAGCGACTCCGTGTCCTCGTAGTCCGCCACCGAGTCGGCGACCACCCCGCCCCCGGCCTGGACGTGCGCGATCCCGTCCTTCACCAGCGCGGTGCGGATCGCGATCGCGGTGTCGGCGTCCCCGGCGAAGTCGAGGTAGCCGACGACGCCGCCGTAGAGCGCGCGGCGCACCGGCTCCAGCTCCTCGATCAGCTCCATCGCGCGGACCTTGGGCGCGCCGGACAGCGTCCCGGCCGGGAAGCACGCGGTGACCGCGTCGAACGCCGTCTTGCCCTCGGCCAGCTCACCGGTGACGGTGGACACGATGTGCATGACGTGGCTGTAGCGCTCGATCTGGAAGAAGTCGACGACGCGCACGGTGCCCGGCTTGCAGACCTTGCCCAGGTCGTTGCGGCCGAGGTCGACGAGCATCAGGTGCTCGGCGCGCTCCTTCTCGTCGGCCAGCAGGTCCTTGGCCAGCTGCGCGTCCTCCTCCGGGTCGGCGCCGCGCCAGCGGGTGCCCGCGATCGGGTGCGTGGTCGCGCGGCCGTCCCGCACGGTGACCAAGGATTCGGGGCTGGACCCGACGATGTCGAAGCCCTCGAGCCGCAGCAGGTACATGTACGGGCTGGGGTTGGACGTCCGGAGCACGCGGTAGATGTCGAGGGCGTCGGCGGTGGTGGCGATCTCGAACCGTTGCGAGGGCACTACCTGGAACGCTTCGCCGGCCTTGATCGCCTCGACGGCTTTGTCGACCGCCGCGTGGAAATCCTCCTTGGACCGCTTCCGGGTGAACTCGGGCGCGGGCCGCTCGAACGCGGCGACGGTGGCGGGCGCGGGCACCTGCAACTGCTCGGTCATCGCGCCCAGCCGGGCGACGGCGTCGTCGTAGGCCGCGTCCACGCGCTCGGGCGAGTCGTCCCAGTTGACGGCGTTCGCGATGAGCGTGACCGTGCCCTCGTGGTGGTCGAACGCGGCCAGGTCGGTGGCCAGGAGCATGGTCAGCTCGGGGATGTCGAGGTCGCGTTCGGCCAGCTCGGGCAGCTTTTCGAGCCAGCGGACGGCGTCGTAGCCGATGTAGCCGACCATCCCGCCGGTGAGCGGCGGCAGGCCGGGCAGCGCCTCGGTGTGCAAGGCCTCGATGGTCTCGCGCAGCACGGTCAGCGGGTTGCCCTCGGTGGGCAGGCCGACCGGCGGGGTGCCGGTCCAGACCGCTTCGCCGTCGCGGACGGTGAGCGCGGCCGGGCTGCGGACGCCGATGAACGACCAGCGGGTCCAGGAGGCGCCGTTTTCCGCGGACTCGAACAGGAACGTGCCCGGCCGGTCGGCGGCGAGCTTGCGGTACACCCCGATCGGCGTCTCGCCGTCGGCGAGCACCCGGCGCACGACCGGGATCACGCGGCGGCTCTCGGCGAGGGCGCGGAAGTCGTCTCGGGACGGGCTGACCGAGCCGGGGCCGGTCGAACCGGCGAAAGCGCTGACCATGGAACTCATTGTGCTGCACCCCGGGAGCCGGGGTACGCGGGGTCCCAAATTCAGCAAATGTTGAATTAACGACCGGGGATGAGTCATGATGGAGGGGTGAGCACCACCGACAACACCGAGACTACGGCGCGGCGGCGCGGCCGGCGGCCCGCGGGCCAGGACACGCGCTCAGCGCTGATCGACGCCGCGCGGGCGGTGTTCGCCGAGAACGGCTACGACGGTGCGACGGTGCGCGCGATCGCCACCCGCGCGGGCGTCGACGCGGCCATGGTCAACCACTGGTTCGGCAGCAAGGAAGGCCTGTTCGCCCGTGCGGTGCTCGAGCTGCCGTTCGACCCCCACGAGCTGATGGAGACGCTGCGCGACGGCCCGGACGACGAGTTCGGCGAACGGATCGTCCGCACGTTCCTCACCCGCTGGGACAGCGCGGGCGGCGGGGTGTTCGTGGCGCTCATCCGCAGCGTCGCCGGCCACGAGCAGGCCGGGCACGTGCTGCGCGACTTCTTCCAGAACTTCTTCCAGTACGTGCTCGCCTCCGTCGGCTCCGACCAGATCCCCCTGCGGACGACGCTTTGCGCGTCCCAGCTGGTGGGCATGGGCATGATCCGGTACGTGGCGAAGTTCGAACCGCTGGTGACGGCGGAGATCGAGACGCTGGTCGCCGCGGTGGCCCCGAACGTACAGCGCTACATCAACGGCGACATCGGCTGATCACCCGTTCCGCCGCAGCGGGGCTTTGCCGGCCGCTCAGGCGCCCGGCGTCCAGCGGTAGGTCTCGGCCTTCGCCGCGAACACGTGCGGCCGGGTCCACCACGGCGGCCGCGGGAGCACGAGCAGGACCATCGCGGAGCCGTAGCCGCCGACGAGCGCCGGCAGATCGGGCAGCTCGGACAGCCCCCGGACGGCCGGCCCGGTGTCGGCCGTCCGCACATCGATCCGGCTGCCGTCCGGGAACGTCACGGCCACCACGGGACCCCGGGTCACCACGAAGCCGATCGTCGCGGTCGCCTCGCGCCAGCCCGTGACGCGCACCGCGCGGTACCGGCGCCGCCACACCACCACGTTTCCCACGCAGGCCAGGACACCGATCACGCCCGCGAGCAGGAGCACGACGGCGGCACCGGCACTCGCGAGCGACACCGGCAGCGCCACCACCAGCGCGGCGATCGACAGCACGCCGAAGAACGCCTGCCGGTCGCACTGCCCGCGCACCAGCAGGGTGTACCCCGGCGCGTCCGCCACCCCGGCACCGTGCCGTCCGGCCAAGGGCAGCCAGTCCCCGATCTTCCGCCGCCGGCGCGTCATCGAGCCGCGCTCCGGGTCGTCTTCGCGAACGCCGGAACCGCGTAGGGGCGCTTGCGTCCCGGCGCGTGCGGGAACAGCACCACCATCGCGCGGCCCCGGCCGCCGATCGAGGCGCGGCGGTCCGGCCGGTCCTTCGGGAACGTGGCGCCGTGCGTCGCAAGCGCGGAGTCGGCCCGCCGGTCACCGGCCCGGATCCGGAACACGGCCAGGACCGTCAGCGCCGCCGAGCCGGCGAGCACGCCGAAGTCGGCGGCGAGATCGCCGTCCTCGAGCACGTAACCAGGCTCGACCGGCGACACCGACGTGCCGATCACGAACACCACGAAGACCAGCGCGCAGACCGCATCGGCCACCAGCCATACCGTTCTCCCCCGCGACAGGTCCATCCGCCGAACCTAGAGCGGGAAACCGGGTTTCGGAGGGTTCCGGGAGGTAGCCGACAGCCAGGCAACCGAACGCCCGGTCCAGGCGTGCAAGCGGGCAGTGCCCCGGCTGCTTCAGACGGTTCCCCCGGCCCGAGCACGAGGACTGGCGCGGCGAGTCCCAGCAGCACACTTCCGGCGGCGAGCGCCGCTCTTCCCCGGGGGAGCGGCGTACCGGTGGTTACCGGGCCAGCAGCAACGCGATCAGCGTCAGCACG
>Ga0307515_10022720_pt1 | contig 11041 bp, 10 predicted proteins | sample 17_EM_MG_FD_194513 | JGI IMG/M metagenome (GOLD analysis project Ga0307515, IMG submission 194513) | Populus trichocarpa ectomycorrhiza microbial communities from riparian zone in the Pacific Northwest, United States - 17_EM | ecosystem: Host-associated > Plants > Roots > Unclassified | place...
AGTGTAGAATATGGGTGATGGTGGTGATTGATGGTGATGGTTTTGGCTAGAAAAAGTTGGACTCACAGTGGCGAAAGAGAGAGGCTATGATCTCGAGAAGGGAAGGGAGGAAGAAAGGGGGTTCTGGTTTTAAATTTCATTTAAATTCGCAGATAGTATCTGCGACTCTTGAGTCATATATGATATATGTGACTCTTTAAATTGTATTATTTTTTAAAATAGTTTTTGAGTTATGTTATTCCATCAAATTTTATTTTTAATAATCTAAAAACCCAAAAAAAAACTCATTTGATAAAAGTGACTGACTGCTATCCTGTGCCCTTTTTTTTTTTAGTTTTGAATAGTTTTTGTAAATTAGTTTAAATTTTACAATTGCATCCAAGTCTCACTTGGCTAAAGTATAATTCTTTATATATATATATATATATATATATATATATATATATATAAACAATATTGATCTATTTTTTTACATAGCTTTTCCTATTACGGCTGCAAACGAACGAAAGGATAATTTTCCTTAATAAGTAAATCATTTTCAGCCTGAGAAAATATCTGAAGAATTAGGTCATCCTCTTATTGGAGTTTGAGCTTACGACATGTCGTTTAACTTGGCGAGCGTGGACCGCACAAGCCATTGGCAATTATTATATGTCTTGTCTCTATCCATCTGAAACAAAAGTTACTTTCCGATAATTGACAAAACACAGAGAGAACATTGGGTTGGAATGTGTAAGTGTATGGGTAGCCACATGACGTTATTGTCTCGTGGAAAGCACGGGTTCTTTGTTTATTTTTTGATTTGTTGTTGGTAATGGTGGTGGCAAACTTTTTCAATTATATCTCTTCTTAATCTTAGATCAATCTTTTAACCAAAAATTTAGCTATAGACAACGAAGGCCAGGTAGTTCAAGTGAAAAAATGGATCAATGGAACACAAGAAATGACTACGCTCAATCTTTCGTTGCTGCAACAACCAATATGGTTCCTTCAAATTCACTTCATTCATTCCCACCTCGCTCTTCTACTCGTCTTCAGAACTCAGCTCTTGAACCCAGGTTCTTGTTTTTTTTTTTTTGTAATCAAATCTAGAATTAACACGACTGATACTGATTCTATTGTTGATATTGTGATTCAGTTTTGAGTTTTTGTTTCTGGGTTTTGGTTGAAGTTTGTTTCTTTTTTTAGGTGTTTTTGAACTATATATTTTGGTGAAGGTTCATTCTTGTACAGTAATTTAGCATGACTTTTGTTTGTGGTGATTGGAAGTTATTGAGTTTGAATGTGGTTTGCAAGTTTTTCTTATTAAAGTGCAGATTTGATTTAAGTTCTTATCTCTATTTGAGGTTTTGTTTTGTTTTATGGGGTATCACCTTTTTTTTGGCAGGCAGAGGCAAGAAGTGGAAGTGAAAAATCCAATTGCTGTTGCAAAAAAAGTTCAAAAGGCAGACCGTGAAAAATTGAGGAGGGATAATCTTAATGAGCAGTTTCTTGAATTGGGTACCACACTAGGTAATAATTTGCTGCTATTCTTGGTTATTAGTACCTTCATGCTCGAATGCACTCCTTTTGTTCTGCCAATTGAACATGTTGCCTCTCACTGTCCCAATTGAGTTAAAAAATTGGAAAAGGGAAGCCTAGTTATTTCTGTATAATATGATACATTTTGTTAATGGATGTAAATGATTGATATTGTCTTTATGATTTAATGGTTCATATCTTGCATGAACTCAAACTGCGTACTATTCACCATTGAGTTACTGGACTTCTAGTTCTGATAATATTCAATTGATTTACTTTAGAGGGGTTTGTGTGTGTGTGTGTTAGGCTGTTAACTTGCTGATGCATCAACCTCCATAAGCTGGTTTCCTTTTTGAGAAATTATTGGCTTTGCAAACAAATGTGAATAAATAGTATAATTTCACCACTCACAAGTCACAAGCTATAAATATGCACTTCGTTTTTTTTTTTTTTTTAGGAGAATGTGAAAGTGCTTGATTTTAACTATTTACTTCTTTACATTTGCATGCAGACCCAGATAGGCCAAAGAATGACAAGGCAACCATTTTGACAGACACAATTCAAGTGCTGAAGGATCTAACAGCTGAAGTGAACAGGCTAAAGGCTGAGTGTGCGACACTCTCAGAAGAAACCCATGAGGTGGTTTTTTTTGTGTTTGTCCCTAATGGTTGTTATGCTTTATGCCTGTATGATTCCTCATGTAATTGAATGCTAAGAAGAATTGGCTAATGCAGGCTTGATGAAAATATATTTTATGCAGCTAATGCAGGAAAAAAATGAGCTCAGGGAAGAGAAGGCATCTTTGAAAGCTGATACTGAAAATTTAAATGCCCAGTATCATCAAAGTACAAGGGCTATGTTCCCATGGGCTGCTGTTGATCCTTCTGTTGTAATTCCTCCTTATTCTTATCCGGTTCCTGTACCTGTCCCTCCAGGCCCAATTTCCATGCACCCGTCATTGCAGCCATTTGTCTTCTTTGGAAACCAGAATCCCGGTGCCATTGCTAGTCCTTGTTCAACATTTATTCCATACCCAACTGCAAATCACCCAAATGATCAGCCACCTGCTCAGTATGCTTCTGGTTCCCAATTTTCAAGCAAACAGGATTCCAGAACCAAGTCAACAGATCACGAGGGGGGCAGAAATAAAGAAAGATGCAACGATTCTTCTGATGTTGCAACTGACCTTGAACTTAAAATGCCTGGATCATCAGCACAACAGGTCCACTCTGAAGTTATTAGGCATTAATTCTTGGCACATGAAGACACAAAACTGATTTCAAGCATTTGTGCAGGATATATCATCTGGAGAAAAGAAAGGCAAGCAATGTCAAAGAAAGGAAAGAATTATCACAAATGTTAGCTCCTCGTGCTCGTCATCTTCAGGGATGCTCCTCTAACAGCATGGAGATGTCCCAAAACCTAATAACTGAGGTTGCCAGTTGTTCGCGCATTCGGTGCTTTCTAAGTGCTGACTGTTAAGATATTATGTGTTTCTTGTGACACTTGGATAATAATTTCCTCGATTTGAGCTTTAGCCTGACAAGCATGAGATCATTTCTAACAGCTTCAACATGGAAGCAGCATGCTTTATGGTTATAGTGGAGTTTTGGGGTAACAACCTGGTTATCTGCGGCAACAGAAGGACCTGGAAGAGGGTGCACCGTACTCCATTTTATTTAGTCTACTTCTCTAGAATTCTGATCTGGTTCTTGACTAACTGACATAAAGCTTAAGGTTTGTCCGATATTTTTTTAGGTGCCTGCTGATCAATATAAGAGCAATTTATACAGGTGGAGAAAACTGTAAATTATCACTGCAAAATGCTTGATACTTTCATTGGTTAGCCAGTTTAGTTGTAAACATCCCTTTCTGTTGTAAGTTCCTTTTTATGTAGCATCACAGCCTTTCACAGTTGAAATTAATCTGTTATTTTGTTGCTTTTACAATGGCAATGAAAAATGCCTCAGTGAAGCACAACTCTAATGGATCGTATGCTAGAATTATTTGAGTTGGGCGACATGGTTATAACCATTTCCATTGCAATTTATCATGCAGGCAGCATGTAACTAGGTTAGTAGGTTGTTGCAATCATTTCAAAAGGAAGGTTTCAAGCGTCTCGATAGAAAGAAAAGTGAAAAGACTGGAGTCTCACATTCGACAATCTATGAAAGGAGTGAAATTCCCAGTTAAGCATTCACCGCCAGCAATAGAACGAATAACATAATGTCGGGGGTGAAGCAACCTGCACTTGGTGAATTTTCTTTCATGACTGATCTAGATGCATCTGGGTTTTTACCATTCAAAAGCCAAAGCCAGTGGTTGCTGAAGGGGAGCCAGGCGTGTGAAACGATTACAAAAGAAATCATAAGCAAGTTTCGGCAAATCATAAAATGAGAAAAGAGACATGCAATGGAGAAAGAAAGTACAGTTTTTTTCTTTTTATTTAGCCTAGCAATCTCTCTTTATATCATTATAGCCAAGAGCTCAAATTCTGAAAACAATACTTCTCTGGAGGAAGCATGTCGAAACTACTTTCATCAGCTTAAGCATAATATACGTAATGCGTGGATTTGTGCATTCTGTTTAGCACTCTGCAGCCTATGTGACTCTTGATAGAATCATATTTTGATATCCACACTCTAATACCTCCTTTACATGCCTCTATCAGAGGGAATCTTCATTAACCTGACGTTACTAACTCGTCATTACTATAAGTATAAATTGCGAGATATAGAGAAGTATAACTGCCGTTTCAGTATTCATGAATACCAAAAATTGGGATACTGACTAAGGGTAAAGATGGGCACGCACTGAACTCCCAAACACCAACCTTTCATTGATACTTGCATTGCACCTTACAATTTGAAGAGGGCACCCGCAAGGAGGACCCCCGCACTCACAAAAGAATGTAGACTAGTATAACGTCCATGGAGCCATCCTCCGGGAAAAGTTCCAACTCTATAACCAAAACCTCTCTCTCTGTTCAACGCACTACATCTTTTAATATACACAAGTTATACGAGGAATTCTACCATTGAAGACTTGAGTTTCAGAAAGAGATGAGCCAGGTGGGATGGTTATTGAGAAATTGGCGTGATATAATCTAGAAGGGCAGCTTCCGCGAAAAGGAGATCCACTTTTCTAGCTTGCTCGCTAGTCTCAGTCTTTAAAACTCCAATTCTTATCTATATTTTATGAGATTTACGATGGCCAGATGGGCTTGGCACATTTCGCGAGCTCATGCTAGCAGTTCTTAGAAGTCTACGGAATTCTGAAAGGCTTATTTTACCATCCTTGTCAATGTCAGCCTCCTCAAGAAGTGGGTCAATAGAACCTCTCAAGCCCGTATGCTGCAAGGCAATAAAGCAAAATCACTTGAGCAATTAAAGCTGAAACACGAAAAGTAATGCTAGTCACAACAATCCAACCCTTGTCCTTAAGAAAGCACAAAGTGAACTACGAGCTCCGATACCATCTAGAATTTCTTAGAGGTGAAATGCTAGTAGTACACATGATCAAGGAGACTTTGGCATGGCATAGTAGGTGCATGTCAAAAAGTGTGATGCATCAAAAATAAAAGGATGAATGCATGGACTAACATCAGGCATTATTCAATAGTTCCCACCAAATAAATTCTGTTCCAAAACTCAATGAAACTATTTCTTCAACAGCTAAAAAGTTCTTTTAGGCAATCAAATAAATATTTAGCTTAATTTTGCCAATGGAACTACATTGATGGAACACTTAACGTGTTGGCATTTTAAACAAGATAGTCACTTAAATTAAATATGAAGTATAAGAACCTTCACTCAGCTATTCTGTACATTTTTCTTATTCATTTCTGTTTTCAGTTTTAAGTGAGGAAGGGATATGAAGAATTAGGATATTTAAAGCAGAGTAATAACACTGACCATTCTAAGTTCTTCTGGAGTTATATATCCGTCTCTGTCAATATCAAATTTCTCAAAAGCAGCCTGTGACCGCAGCTGCCACTTCTCAGAGTTGTGTTCCTGCAACTGATGGACATGCAGAGCAGCTGCAACAAACTCGGTGAAATCTACTAGTCCATCTGTGTTACTGTCAATCTGCATCAAACATATAAATAACCCCATCAGGTTCCAAAACAAGCAAAACTGATGAAGAGCAAGAAAAGATTTTGGGCGGGCAAGAAAGGATGAAAGAGCAGATATTAGATGAGAGGAGAAGAAAAATAAGAAAAGGGACATGCAATAGAGAGAGGAAGTACACAGCTTTTTGATATGACACCAAAGACCACTCCAAAACACATGAATAGGTGCTTCATATATAAGCACCAAAGGAATCTTAAGAGTCTCTAAGGAAATGATTTAAATAAAACAAATAGCTAATATCTAATGCATTATCTTTATAGTATAAATATTGGAATATCTGAAAACCTTGGTGGATCCTCCATCTAAAACAGAATTCAGAAGCAAGATGAAAGAAGGGTGGGGTAATGTCATATTGGTTACCATGAAAAACAAAAATTGGGAATGGAGAAACATTAGAACAAATGACCACTAGAAGAAAATGTTCATCAGAAGTACTTGTAGACATTATGATAACTAAGCCTGGTTGCATGAGACTTAGACAAGCAGGGAACCAGTGGTTGCCAAGTTTTAGGAGCTTCCTACACCTCTTTTAAAAGCCAAAAATGTTATATTCCATGGACAGAAAAAATGTTCCTCACTAAAAAGACAAAATGCATCTTACATTACTCACTTCATACAGCAGAAAAATAGAAATGACCAGCACAGGGAAAATAAGAAGGCTTCCACCAACAAATTCAAGTCTCAATTCCATCTTTTTTACTTTGGGGTCGGAAACTATTCAGAAGAAATGAAATTCACACTTACCGCTTGAACAATTTCCAAGACACGCGATTCTTTCAATTTCCAAGGAAGATCTTTAGCAAGGGCCTGCATTGAAACCATCATCGTTACAACAAAATGCAGAAACCATACACATGGAAATGTATCTCATTGAGCACAGAATGCATAGAATGAAATTTTAGGTTTCAATAGCAAGGAAACACGTAACAGGTTTGGTAAAAAGAAAACTACCTGTCTCATTTCTTCAAGACTAATAGCACCATTTTTATCCACATCAATGGCATCAAATTGATCCTTAAGATCAGCTAGTTCCTCTTCATCAATCGTGCTTGCCAATGCCTGCAAAATATCAATCCATAAAATATAAAAAAAAATGAAAGGAACCATCTTTTTCCTTCAAACAATCCTACAAAAACAAAGCTTGTTTTACCCTTAGAGCAAACTGCTTCAAACGACTGTACTTCACAAATTGTCGCATGTTACTCAGGACAGATATGTCAATAGGAATCTCAGATGCAACTCCTCCTTCTCTGACCCATGGATGTGCTGGAAAAGTTGAAAACCAAGAAATCAACTCTTTAAGCAAGAAAAAAGAGGACAGATTTCTTTTAGAACCAAACAACACATGCATCTAATTATAATAGATCATAACAATCAAGCATTTATTTCTTCCATAAGCTGACACATACATAGAGCTTGAGCAGCAGTAAGTCTTGCCCGAGGATCCTTCACCAGTAACTTATTCACAAAATCTTTTGCACTAGTGCTAATGGTAGGCCATGGTTTACGGCGAAAATCAGGCTTGTTCTTTAAAACCTGCATCCATCAGTTATTAGAATTTTGAAGAACAAACTAACATTAATTATGCAAAAGAAAAAAGTATCCAACATGTGGTGATTGAATTAAGTGGGAATTCAAAGGGAGCCACTATGCAAAAAAGGTCTTGCTAGAACCCATTAGTAGAAGGATATGATTATTTGGAAAACTGTGATGACGACACAATTGAGGATGGGATATTTTGGCTACTTTGAGTTTGGAAAATGAACTGACTAGGGTTTAAAGTAATTACAGAACTTAATGTAAATAAAAGTACAGTGTTGTGGAAGGTTATTGACATGTAAGCAACAAAAACAACAACCAAGCCTCAGTCCCAAACTAGTTGGGGTTTGGCTATATGGATCCTTTTGTGCCATTCCCACACAATCATATATCAAATATGTCCCAATATCAAGTATTAAGTGTAAGAAACATTTTCAAAAAATGAATATAACAGAAACTAAATGCTCTAGCATATCCATTGTCTGTCTAATTACAATGGCTAGAACAAGAGACAGGTAGGAATCAGGAATGAAAAAAGCCTTGTCAAAAAGTTAAAATGGTACTGCACCTCCTTAAATATACCATCCTCAGTCTTATCCCAAAATGGACGCCTCCCACATAGCAAAATGTATGTGATCACACCAATACTCCAGACATCTGATTCAGGTCCAGACTTGCGTTTTAATACTTCAGGTGCAACGTAGTAGGCACTGCCAACAATATCTTGAAACTTCCTGCCTGCATTCCATCCGATCATATAATATAAATGATCTATGGGTTCCAAAAGAAATGCTAGAAATCAAATGTTAACCACTGGTTGGCAAGAGTACTGCACTCTCATTGGTCAAGTAAAACTAAAAAGTAGAGCTTTTGGAATCAGCCTGATCTGGTCAGCCCACACAACTCACATTATGTAAGTTCTTAGCAAGTATAAGTATTTTTCTTCCTTCCTTCTCTCTTTTGTAGACATCATGCATATAAGCACAAGTAAGATCTTCGCATGATGAAAATATGACTCACCTGGTTTTATGAAGTCAGACAAACCAAAATCTGTCGCTTTCAGAGGTGAGTCCCCCTTGGTTGACTTGAAAAGAAAATTCTACAGGCAAGGAATAAAAGGTAATCATTCTCAAGAAGCATGATTCTACAAATAAGTTAATATCCATGCTGATAAACTTGGCGATACCTCAGGCTTCATGTCGCGGTGCACCAAGCCATGTAAATGACATTCAGCTGCAACTTTGAGCATCTGTCGCACAACTACTGCTGCATCTTTCTCAGTGTAACGACTGTCCTTCCTGGTTGAAGAAAATCAAGCAGCTGTAAGCTGAACGTTGCAAAAAATAATTCTACTGAAAATGGTATTTTTTTAGGTAGTATACTGAGTGCCACTATTTTCAAATAAATTTAACCAATATTACAGAACATGAACAAAGATTTCTTACTTTGACAATATCCGATCTAGCAATTCTCCACCTTCACATAACCTGGTAAAAGACAACATAAAACATTGACAAGATTAGTGAAAGAAAACTGTGAGCATAGCAAGTGAAGATTAAAAGTAAAAAGCACTCTTCAGGGGGGAAAAAACATGATGGACAATAAGTAGAAATGCGAGTAGATACAATTACATAAGCAACAAGGTAAAATGTGAATGGTATAGTCCGAAAAGATCCAGTGAATATAAAACTTACTCCATAACAATATATACATAAGAATCATCCTCTAATGCATTATAAAACTGAACTACGTTCTCGTGGCCTGTGAGTTCTCGCAATATCTTGACCTCCCGTTTAACATCCTCTACTGCAATAGGAAGAACCATCTACCAGCAAAGCCAAGTATTAATTTTACGTAGGTAAGAAGTTCTCAACATCTACTGTAAAATAAAAATAAAATAAAAACATAAACGATTTTTTTTTCTGAGAGATGGAGAATGATAATACTTTATCCATCTTAAAACTTTCAAGCTTTCAGTAGTCAACGTTTATTTAGTCTAACCTGAATTGCTAATGGCTAAAAATTCCATTTTATCTAACTGGAGAAGGAAACGAAACATTACTGATCACCTAGTAATTTGGAAGAGGAAAATTAAGATGATTGAATGGAACAAAGCTACCAAAGAACACAATTGAAGCTTTCCATTTGAAAAGCATAGATAAAATAACTTATGTGAAGGATATGAAACAGTAAGAACATTCTTATCCACCAACGTACTTTTCTGCTTTCTTCGATAGGAAAAAAGAGAAAGCAGATTCTGAATGATAAAAAACAAGTGATTCACAATCTAATGCAATATTCTCAAACCTGCACTCTTCAACCAATACTGGAGAAGACCAGAATTTCACTATTTGATAGGCGAATCATCCTTAGCAAAACAATGCTATGTAAGTATGTATTCACCAAAACCAAACTTGCAATAATTACATACTGTTTGTCCTAGCACCTAACATAATAACATCCCTAGGTTGCAAAACTAGGATCCAACAAGTCAACGAACATTATGCGAAGCGAATTCCCCGATGCAACAGTTTCTGAAGCACTTAAAAGATGAAGAAAAAAAAGGGGGGCGGGGGGATTTTTGAAACAGAAGGGAAAAGGTTGGGTCTACCATGATTTTAAACGCAGATTAGAGAACTTATCTATAAGAAGCAAAAACCCCTTTATAAGATCTTCTCAGAATCTTCAACTGATCAATAAAACCACCATTAACATTAACAGCAACCGCGAAAGAATCTTAATTTTTATCCTCCAAACAAAACAACCCCAGCTCACGAAATGATGAGGAAAACCAAAAAAAAATACCTTGTTTTTCTCAATTCTCTTGACAGCAACTCGATCTCCATTAGCCTTATCAATAGCAACATATGTATAACCAAATTGACCATGACCCAGCAATTTGCCAATTGTATATCTCATGTCAAAATCTTTATCATAACCAAAATCTGTTCTTTTCCCACAAGGGATCGCCTTGCTACTTTGCTTCTCTTTGACCTTTAGCTTCTTTTCTGCCTCATTGTTTACGTTCTTATTATTCTGATGATGATGCACAACTTCTTGCTTTTTCCTTGTTGCTGTTGTTGCTTTTGTTGTCTTTGTTTGTGGCTTGGTGGGTTCTTTTCTGCTGTGATTAACGTTGTTGTTGCTGTTAGAACCACTAACTTTGATGGTAGAAAAACAAGCACCCATGATTTTGTATTGAATTTTACTTTAATTCATCTGCAAAGTTCAAGACTTTATTGAGAGATGATGCGAAGGGCGAAAATAAATAGTGGGCTTGGCAGATGATAGATGAAAATGCATGATTTTCCAGGAGAAGGGAAGGAGAAGGTAGGAGGAAGAAGAGAAGAAAGAGAGGGGAGGGTGGAGCCGTGGAGGTGGTCAAAAGAGACTCTTTATTTTTATTTTATTTTTATTTTTATTGTTTTTTGAAATAATAAAAGAGAGAAGGCAAACTGTTTGTTTTGTTTGTTTTCTTTCTCTTTTCGTCATTTCATCTTTATGGACGGAACTGTATTTTTGAAAATTCTGTTATTTTAGTTGAAGGAGGGATGGCAATATATATATATATATATATCGCCCACCAGTTTGATTTTAATTATTTTTTTAAATTCTGTTTTTTTTTAATGTACTCCAAAAATAAAGTCTATATTGGAAAATTATTTTAATTATTTTTTAAATTCTGATTTTAATTATTTCATCATAAATGTTTTTTTTTTTTTTGGTACAAAGGAAAGGAGAAAAAACAAGAAACTACGAGGCCCAGGATGTTTATTGGATCTGCGAGCAGAAGATGGTTCAGACCTAGCGGGGGGTGATCCCAGATATGAAGATGTTATGGGTGGAAT
>Ga0307515_10022722_pt1 | contig 11039 bp, 14 predicted proteins | sample 17_EM_MG_FD_194513 | JGI IMG/M metagenome (GOLD analysis project Ga0307515, IMG submission 194513) | Populus trichocarpa ectomycorrhiza microbial communities from riparian zone in the Pacific Northwest, United States - 17_EM | ecosystem: Host-associated > Plants > Roots > Unclassified | place...
TGCTAGCCTCCGGTGCTCGCTCTATAGTGTTGTTAGTCATGACGTAATATGAGAAAATTACCAAAAGAAATATTTTTTTTGTTCGCTCGGGTGATCAGGCCGAGCGGGTTTTTGTCGTTTTACGAGGATAAGATAAAAGCAGGTAGAGTGTAAGAAAAAGCAGAATTTTGTCGATGTCGTATGTCGCCTTTTGTGAGTTCAAAAAGATGTGAAGTCTCGAGATCGATAGACGTTGGGCTCGACTCGGGTAATCCGAAAGTCGAGTCGCGTCAAGTCGTTCGAAAGATTCACACGAAGGGGAACTGTTGTAAAGCGTCCTATTTTTCGTCTCTCTACCTAGACAGCTTTATATACGTTCTAGCTAATTGGCAATAAAGAATTTGGGGTTCGAATTGAGGTTACCTACGGTTCGGTCGGTTTGGCCTGCCGGGCCACGATTCCGTTACATCGTGCTTCAAGCCCTAGCGTATTCCATTGAGCCTCGCTACCCATCTTCCATTTTCCTTCCCCGCTGTTCGTTTTGCCCCCACACTACTGCTCCACATAACCCAGTATCCATCTCCATTCGTTCCCACATTCCCGACCCCTTTACACCCTAACTGCATTTGAATCCATTCTTGTTTTGCCGTCCCGAGCTTGTCTCGTCTGACGTATAGTCCTGTCCTATTTCTCCCCCATTTTTATCTCTCCCGTGCTCTGCTTCTCCGTACGTCTCATTTTTCACAGGTTCATGATACGTACATACACGTTCTCGAAACTAGTTGCCCGAGGCGTCGCCTACCGCGTCCCCCCCGTTCAACTCGTTCGCTGAATTCACTCTTTTCACTCGTTTCTATTTTCTTCCTTAGGGTGAGGTAGATGGATATCATGTACTTGCCACCCCTGGGACCGCCCTGAAAGGGGGATAGTCGCTGTGTAACGTCTAGCAATGTCTTTGAAAAGTGAGACATTGGTATTGAGTGGTTCTGGTGATTTACGAGGGGTCTGTCGTTGGTGTTTGTAGGATTCGTTTCTTAACGCTGACTCTCCGGGTTCGAGAGTTCCACAACCTCAAGGGGGGAATGTCCGCTACACCCTGCCTAGTAATATTTTGCAGGTGAGTTGTATGTTGAACGTTTACACCTCAGGGAGTGTTACTTCTGGCCGCGTACCCTGGAGCCACGGCATCAAGGCTTTTGCACAAACTCCTGAGTACCAGAGGGAGGAGTCGGGACTTAGAGAGTCATCCAACCCAAAGTTGATTGAACAAAAAGTACGTCGGACGGGTAGGGTTGGAGGCAGTTTGCTGCCAATCTGCCGAAATGGCACGTGCCTGGTGTATTGCCAGGGTGGCAATTGGCACATCCGAAAAGGGGGGTTGGCAGAGGGTGGCAGGTCCCAAGCGCCCCCCAACCATGTCGGACGAAGTCCAAGCCAGAGCCATCTGTATTTTCATAATTTACATCCCTCCGCTCCTCTACACGTACATATCGAATGTCAGGCGGCTAAAGACTTGGTGAATTCGTCACCAAGCACTTCACAAAGGCGGGGGAGAAGACCCCCGGACGAACAGGTGGGAGATGAAATCCAGTTACCGTACACCGGACGCCGTGGTCGAACACTGAACTGAGGTGCACGGAACACCTAAAATACGAACCGTGCCCCAATCCCGGAGTATCCAGTCCCTTGTGGCGTCCAGGAGTGAGGGAGGCGAGGAAGAGACCGAGTTGATGAGCCTCGAAGATATCACAGCTGAAGAACTCGACACCGAGTTCAATCAGTTTCAGCTGAAGACACCCGATCCTCAAAACGCGAACACTGCTTCCTGGCCGACCCCCCCCCGAATGGGGTAAACAATCTTGATGATATTGGCGTGATAAGGAAAGGGGTCGCACCGCAACCTGCGAGGGAGGAACCAATAATTCATGACCGGGTCGAACAACCAGGGGCATGGGACCCTGCTGATATCTTACGAGACTACCAGATATCCTAGCAGGCGAAATACATATATTAGACGTGTACTGGAAGAAAAAACACACTTGTTCTTCATTTGCCAATTGCCACAGGCCGCAAACCACGGCAGAACCCTTCTGAACTGCCATCTGCCTGGCAGGTCCCTCGATGAGCAACTGCTTCCAACCCTAACCTCGTCGCTGAGTTCCACGTGAAACACGAGGTGTTAACGCTGCTCGCGTGGTGAGCCGGAGAGCCGGAGAGCAGCATTATAAGTCAAACGATTTGACTAGGCGAGGTAGAAATCGTCCTCGAGCTCTCGCTTGGGCCCGCAAGTTCTTGCCTTGACTTGCTTGAGCATGGTCTGGAAGTCCATTAGGAGGGGATGTCGATGAAGAAGCTGATAGCGGGGAACCGAGTGAGGAGGACGAGGCAACGGTGATGGGGAGAGGGAACGGAATGGATATCGGTTCAACTGAAGATGTGACGTAAAGTCGCTGGTGAGTCGATCTGCGAAGATGTCGTCGAAGACGGTGGAATGCTTACACTGCTCGTTGAGATCGAGGAGGAAGTTGTCGGTTTCTGTTGAGAGTCGATCGTGTGTTGAACGCATGGCTGAGCGGTAGAGGGGGAGGAAGTCGGGTGCGGGGGAATGAAGAGAGGGTGGAAGCCACCAGACGAGGGTTTATATGCAGAGGAGCCATCTCGCTCTCGAATTTTGTGAGTGGGAGTCAGTCAGGCCGCGTAGCTAAACATGTGGTCACCAGATCATCGAAGTTATGCGCGTGCCGTAAATTCCGATGTGAGCATCTCGACATCTAACCAACTAACCGCTTTTACCCCCCTACAGCGCTCCTGAGAACGATTATTTTGTCTATGTGCGTATAGGTCGGGGAAAACAAGAAGCTAAGCGGGATGGGAAGCGCAGAGCCACTGTCTCTTCGAACGCACTCGCGCCCAATAGCAACGGTTGGAAGTTTTCGTTCGAAGAGGTGCAAAGCGGTACATCTGTATCCCCTTTTTCCCCTCCCGCGGCTGCCGTCAGCGGCTTGCTTGCCTTTGACGCGAGCCCAACTACACCAACCATGGGCTATGGCAGGCTCCCGTACGTGTTTTTTTTTCACCCTCAACGACGTGGTGATCGCGAATTGACCCATGCCCAACCCCGCAGAGGGAGCGGTGCACCTGAACCACGCCCCAGACCTCCGGCGTCGGCCTTCAATTCACGGGACACTATTGAGGTATGCCAGCCACTCACATCTCCAGATTCTCACTCATGAACCCGTGAAAATCAGACTTTGTGCCAGGCCACCCGTCACTGCGTTCCCAGATGAAACCCAGAGACACATAAGCTCAACCCGAACGACACAGACTATAGCTTACCAACGTTGCAACCGGTGCTTCCGACTCATCTCAATTGGCAACGGGTGTAACGAAGTCTCGGTCGAGACTCACGAGCACCCAAGGTCCGTGATACACTCACGCGAACGAACGGGATCTCGAGAGGGAAACAGTATTTCCAGAAGAGGTACGGACTGTCGCTCCCAGTGCGCTCTCACCCTGCACTCAATCCTCGGCGGGATCACAGCTGCACGGCAACAGTATGTAGAGCCTGTTATGAGCCGTGGTCTTGGAATAATGGAACGTGCCTGCCCAGAATGTGGGCCCTTGCACTGAGTGAGCATGTTCAGAAGGCTGGGAGCATCAATCGGCACCCGTTGTCCGGTGTGTGCTGTGATGACGGGCGCGTAAAGTTGCCCGCACCCATGCCTACCCCGACCCGTCCTGACATCAGTTCAGATAAAGCATTGTCCAGCGAGCTTGGATAGATGGAACGTGCCCCTTTGCCGGGTTTTCGCGTGATTTCATTCTATCTTCAGCCGCTAGCTGATGGGACAAGGTATCAAATGAGTGGCTTGTCCCTCTAGTTTAAAATGCGTAATTTGTGTGATTGAGTTATTTTGTTACTATCCTATGACAGGGATCAGATCTGTACCAAACGAGATGCTGGACGCACGGCGAGCTCGATCCGAAATATCCTTCCCTTTCCCCAGCCCCACCTCCCAGGCCCCGACACCCTTCTGGTAACTGACCTGGTCTCTCGCGTTCGCAGCTTACTGTCTTCGGTATTCATCTCGGTCGCCCTTCGCCAACATGAGCGGGACGGGGTACAGCCTTGCTCCAGTTCCCGAATCAAGTACAGTCCCTGCGGAGTCTAACGCCTTTTGTGCACCCATTCTGTCGTATCTGGCAGCCCGAATTTTCAGATATTTCGCTTTGGGACAATTGCAACCGGAAAGGCCTCTCTCGGATCGCCAGAAATCCCTATTTTGTCCACGGGCGCACATCGGGCGTCACTGTAAGCCGATTTGCCAACCGAGAGAAGAAATCGGGACCAACGAACAAGTAATTATCTGGATTGATCGTACTCACCCTCATGGCAATCCGGGATATCACTTCCTCGAGACCGGCTTCAAGGATGCCTCCGCGTCGTGGTTGCCCTTTTGGATGCTAGTCACTTCAACACCTAGTCGTGCCGTGTCACTACCAGCTAGATTGGGTTACCGAAGCCACAGTGCGAAGGCCAGTCGAAAGATCCCCGTAGAATGCATCCGAGAGTTTTGCATCAGGCTACGGGGTTGTGAATGTGGGATTATTTAGAAGCGGGTTTCTGAGGATCCGTGCCTTTCGCCGTTTAGAGATTGACTATTGGCTAAGCTCCCCGTAATTACGCTGCTGCCGGTGCCGGTGGTTACGATAACGATGAACTAGGGTGTTAATGAGCGGTGGCGCGTGACGAGGAGGATCCCGAGTTGTTCTCACTGTAATGGAGACCTTGGAAGGATCTGGCTGCCGGCGATGGAGTCAAACCGGAACCTCCCGTGGGTCTCTGATGGGTCTGTCATCTGTGAGTGCTCACACAGTTTCCTCAACGACACCGTCGTCATCCTGATTGCCGCTCGTATATTTATGACACCCCTAAAGACTCCTGCAGCGGAGATGTGTGCGGCACCGGAAACTCCAAGGCGTGTGTCACGACCGATTAACGCTTCAATGTTTTGTGGTTCAGCACCCACCCGCTAGTATTTCTCAGATTAGGGTGACAACGAGCCATGTCATGACGGAAGATATGTAAGCACCCCCTCTCCAGTTTCCTTATCCATTATAGCGAGGACCCCGTGACCGCTGTCAAGGAGAGCTTCGCCTACGCTTCGTGAAGCCGGTGATGGATTCCGAAGTTAAACGTTAACAGGCGGGATCTCTATCTGGTGTCGGATAGAAGACCACTAAGTCGTAGTCAAACTTGCTGTCTTGACGTTTAACTTTGGACCTTGGACTGAACGAATCTGAGGAGGTGACTCATGCCCAACTCATACTCCAGTTCCTAGCGTATTTCATTGATCCTTGCTATTCGTCTTCCATTTTCCTTCCTTGCTGTTTTTGTCGCCCTCACGCTGCTGTCCCATATAACCTCCATTCATTCCCACATCCCCGACCTCTTCGCACCCTAACTGTATTTGAATTCATTATTTTTTCGCCGTCCTCAGCTTGTCTCGTCTGACGCACAGCCCTAGTCCTATCCTATTGTCCCCCCATTCTGGTCTCTCGTGCTCCGCTCCCTCGTACGTCTCATTTCTCTCAGGCTCACGATACGTACATACACGTTCTCGATAATTCCCTGAGGGACGGATTCAGTATGATCGAACCACGGAACTTAACGACACATATTCCATACCCACCTCAGGGGCCATTTTATTCTCATACGTGTCCGACAAGAGCTGTATCATCCGCCCGAAGTTCAATAGATATTCTGAAGCAACGCCAGTAAGCACATCTAAACTGTCTTCGACGTCCCTATATGAAAGGTGTGAGCATTGGCGAATACCATGCTAGATGAGATGCTGACCTCTAATACCTTCTCCCCCATCAAATGTAAGCACTTTTTGGTTTCTCGTGGGCCAACGTTATAACCTTCATCTGACTGCCGTGACCACTGGTCGAGGTTGTTCAACGGTTCAAGATTTGTGGGAATCGGACCCCCGAGAATCGAGAAGCTATGAATGAGGGAGGCGGGCTTAAATTACCTTGCCCATCTGCTATCTTTGGTGGACCTCCTGAACCCCTCGATTCTTTACTCTCCCCGGGGCTGGAGAATCTGGAGTGTGACCCGGAAGTGTCGCATCGTGATGTTTTTGTTGATCGGGCCAAGAAGCACCTTGTTGGCAGAATGAGAGTTCTCCTTCGAGGCCTCGATGTCGACTGATACTGACCGTGCCTGGCCGATGGTGGCAAACGTGAGAGCGCCATGATTGGATGGAGAGTGCTGTAGTGTAGGATAACGAGCTGGTCACGTTGTATGACCTCCCACCGCGGGTAGACCCTCTGTTTCCCAGCAGATAATGACCGCCGAGAACTTTTCGCGGTAGTTCCCCATTCGTACCGTTCCTGTGAGCTGCGTCAGCTGGTCTTATGTATGATGGGTGAAAAATTGCATACAGTTCCGTTTGTCACCTATAAGAGCGGTCTCTTCCTTCGAGTCCGGGTCTACAAACTCATCCGGGTCCTCGAGGATAAATCCCCCCAATTGACTCTCGACATTTGGCTGCTCAATGTCCAGCTCTTGGTCGGCAGTCTTGAACAAGCCCATCTCGTCTTCCGTGCGAACGATTGCGGGACTATCTGGGAAGGAAACATCCCTCGATTTCTTCTTCGAAAGCGTGCCAGGCGGGATGCGGATCGTGGGTTTCGCAGGCGAGAGCAGCGGCGTTGGAGTGCCAGAAAATGATCTCGAATGACCTTTGATCCCATTAGGTTTGATGAGGATCGTCCAGGGTCCGCCCAGGGAGGTCGCCAGGGATGAACGAGTCAGAACGCTCTTCTCGATTTGTGATGTTCTATAACGGTTTCTCTACTTCGAGTTGAAGGCGTTTCACGCGTTGTCGCAGAGGGTGGTCCTAGAAGTTCTGCGTAAAAATGTGAGTGATCAACGCGATGGGCGTGATGGAAGCGGCGAACCGGAGCAGTATTGTGTGTCGGGAAATTTTAACAGATGAAATGGAAGTCATCCTTGGACTCTCGCTCGGACTTGTAAGTCCTTGCTTGACCCGTTTGAGCATGGTCTGAAAGTCCATTGGATCGAAATCACTGCGTTCGTAAGCATCAGCCGGACCAGTGAACGAGTAATGGAGTTAATCACACTCACCCTCGTTGTAATCCGGGACATCACTTCTCGAGACCGATTTCAAGAATCTCCGCGCGGTGGTTGTCCTTCTGAATGATAACGGTCGCTTTAACACCTGATCGCGCCGTGTCACTACCAGTCAGGTTGGAGTACCAAAGTCATGGTGCAGGGGTGAGCAAAAGGACCTGTAAGTGATTCATAGAATACATTCGAGAGTTTCGCATCCTGACTTTGGTGCTAGAAATCGGTGTAAGGTTGTGGGACCGGAAGCAGGTTTGTGAGAACGACATACCCTTCGAGACTGGCTTCCCGCTATAACGCTGTTGCTGCCGGCGACAGTGGCTACGATGACGACGAGGGGTTGAATAGTGACAAGGGACCCAGATTGTCGTCCTTGACGGAACACGCTGGTGGTGAGGGATCTGGCCATCAACGTTCAACGTTCAACGACCGGGAGGCTCGATCCTCGATCAGCATTCCGGCCACCGAGACCCACCGTCCTTCCTGCTGCTCATCCGTGTCCCTGGACAAGTCTGATGGACCACCACGGTACCTCCCTGCTTGAGACCACCCGTACGTTACGGAGGCTGCGATACCTAGGCCGATATGGAATCCGTGAACGGACAACGCAGACCGAGAATATCGTCAGCGCTATGGCCACTGTACCCGCAACCGTCATTGCCGAGAATACCAACACCAACCGCCTCTCTCCTGCCCACCTCGTGTTAGCTTTTATCGGACACTCTATTTCTGGGGTTTTATGTGGGATTGAGCGCATGCGTCCATACGACCTGTAGAAGAAACGGGTTTGGTTATAAAGGTCCGAGGGCGTAATCTCATCTGCCTGTGTTCGTCCCTCTTTCTCCCCGATATCCATTGAATGCTGCCAGTTGGTATGTGGAACGAAAGCAGCGCCGACACTTTGCCCTCCTTTCTTTCTTCTTTCTACAGCATGTTCGCCTAACAGACCAGTCGCAGATGCTATCGGGTGTCCCTTTTCTCTCTCCCGTATCATCACCCTTACACTTATATGTTGCCATCCCTCCCCCCTCCTCCCGATCCATTCAAAATTCGAACACCTTGCTGCAACCCGCTCCCCGCAACCCCGCCTCCGCGTTCACCCTCCCCTCCGCCTTTTTTCCTATTCTCTTTCCTCCAGTATTTTCATCAACCGCATCGAAACCATCTCCTCTAACCTGATTTAAAAGTGGAAGCCGAGACCGAAAACCGGATCTCGTAAAGCATTCTGTCGACTCTCTCAATCAGCTCAATTATGCAAACCGCATGACAACTACCCAATCCAATTATCCCTATCTCAAAATTTCGCGCATTGGCGTTCCCGTCTTTTTCTCCTTGCTTCTGTTTAGTGATGTATCTTCCGCTGCTGTGATGATTCTGTACATAAACTAAGAATCTAATTGCGTATAGTGTAAACGGCCGACCGGAATCGATGACTAATACGTGCGTGGTCACGAACTCGCTATCGCTGCTGGGGGGTTCGTGGCAACTCTGAAAGGTTCTGAATACTTGCCCGTACATTGTAGCATTACGGGCAGTCACCAAGTATTTCGCTATCGCATTGGGCTTCATGGAATGTATACCTGTCGACAAGCCCTTAATTATCGTCATTCCTGCAATATCAAGGTACTAAGGCGTTTTACAGTGGCACCGAACCGAGGGTTGGGAGTCACTGCTACGTTGCTTCCAAATTGTGACGATTCATCTACTGGATCCATTGCACAATACAGATGCCTACACACATGTTTAGGCAAGAACTCCAAGCGCCCACTGCATGCGGGTGCACGGAGACTCGTTGTACGAGATCCAAATGCCATTCTCATCCGGGCCATCACAGCAACCCGCTACGCCGACCCACGGGCTCAGCTCCTCCTCAGACCCTGCGGAAGGATCACGCATGCAGGCACGTTCGAAGGGTAGTCTCGGTCCGTGCTATACCTAGCTCCACGATACCCCGGACATAATGCCCATCAGCTATATGTGTTAGGTGCGAGATCGTGAATACCTTGATTGGCGGATACATGACTGGTTGCTCGACGTCGTGAAGCTCTGGAAGTCGAGGAAGGGAGTGGTGTGCGGCCGCGTATCATATATCATGAGCCTACGATGCGCGCGCTGGGTGTCGGTCCGGTGCAGAGGTGGTTAGTGGAAGTTTCGGATGGCCAGGAGAAAGGTGTTGGGGTTGGGCGGCACTGCCGGTGCGAACGAATACAGAATTCGGACAAAACGAAAGGCAGGAACTGGCAGGAAGATGCGAGTCCCCTCATGCGGCGAAGCGAACCAGGAATCCAGGGAAATCACCTTGGATGTTCTGCAACGGGACAAAATGTCTCCGCGCTTAGTGTTGGCCTAGAATGGAATGAATGCCACGAGGCCAGCTCTCCGTTATCACACCGCAATCTACACCGACTCAGAGACAAAATGAAGTTGCCAAAGTTCCTCCGTCTGCCAAAAAGTCATCGTCGAGCGCGAAGCAAAGCCGGGAGCGAGATCGATCCCATCGAAGGCCAAAGCGAAGCCGACCTGGCTACACCTCGTCCTGCGGAGTCAACTCCAGATCTTCAGATCGGTACCTCGACTTTACCACCACCTAGCCCCCTGGTCCTGAGTAACCAGGAATCGAACGGTATGTGAACGACTTATTCCTGGACGATTTAGTATCTGAGCACACCTTTTCGCGTGACGCAGACCTCGACGCCGTTTCCAATCTGGCACCACCCATTCCCGGAAGTGACCAAAACAGCCTCCCGGAACCCCCAGGTCATACCGTTGACTCAAAAGCGGAACCTGAGAGAAAATTGGATTGGAAGTCCATCGCGTCCACCGCATATGCCACAACAAAGCTAGCCATCCATCTGGTGAAAGAATCTTCGGACGTGTTTCCCCCTCTCAAATCTGTCGCGGGAGGTCTCTGGGCTATCCTCGATCACTGCGAAGTGCGTTTCATCTCTTCCAGATCATACCGCCCATGATGTTTACAGTTATCACAGAAAACAGCGGCGTGTCGCCAAACGATCGAATTATTGATATCTCGACTTGAACAACTGGCAGAATCGCTGAGTACGCCCGTTCCGGAGGGTGAGGTCAAAGAAGAGCAGAGAAGGGCGATCCTCAAAGGGTAATCCACTCTCTTCAAGGTCGATGCCCAGTCTGACGTCGATGACTTGTTAGAAAACTGGATGACATTCTCCAAGAGCTCATCCCGTTGGAACAATGAGGCAAGGTCACGCGGTTTCTGAACGGCACCGAGGATGCGGCCAAGCTTGGCGGAATGGTCGAGGGCATCCGCGACGTTATAATGGATTATCAGGTTCGTGCTCAGAGTGTTCGCTTTTTCCTTTCGCTGACGTCGGTGCTAGACGTCCTTGCAACAAGATATCTACAAGAAAAGCTGCCGGTTAATCGTGAGTCTTACTCCCCGGCCATCTGTCCACATCTATTGACCAACAAATAGGAAACGGTGGACCTCACTCTTCTCAACGGTATACGCCACGCCGCAGATGCTGGTCACCGCTCTGGGAACAGGCAAGGGTGCCTGAAGGGAACAAGGAGGGAGGTCCTCCTCCAGCTCGAGAATTGGTCAACGGACGAGCAGGATCAACGGGTCTTCTGGCTGAATGGCCTCGCAGGGACGGGGAAATCAACCATTGCCCAAACGTTCGCCGAGATGAGCTTTGCAGACGGGAGGCTTGGTGCCAGCTTCTTCTCACTGGGGACAAGGGCCCAAATACCCACTGGGTACATGATGAAAACATTGAGAGCACAGTCAACATATGACTCCAATGTGCCCAGCGATCAAATGCTGAGTACATTTTGAATATACTCCACTATGTGCCCCAGATATGCCCAGTGGGCACATACTGAGTACATTTTGAATGTGCCCAGCCATCTGACTCCAATGTACCCA
>Ga0307515_10022725_pt1 | contig 11038 bp, 2 predicted proteins | sample 17_EM_MG_FD_194513 | JGI IMG/M metagenome (GOLD analysis project Ga0307515, IMG submission 194513) | Populus trichocarpa ectomycorrhiza microbial communities from riparian zone in the Pacific Northwest, United States - 17_EM | ecosystem: Host-associated > Plants > Roots > Unclassified | place...
TTAAACGCTAGCTAATATATATAAAACCGATATAGATCTATAATAGGTACCTTAAGGTACTTACTATAGCTAGGTGGATATATAATATCTATAATATACTAGATAATCCCCCTCTAAACCTTATTATTATTACGGGATACCCCTATAATACCTTATATATATCTACCTGTTTCTACTAACTTAGCAATTAAAGACTAACCGTAAAATGGCAATCTAATGGCAATCTAACGGCAATCTACGGCATTCTACTATATTCTGCTAAGTTCTACTAAATTCTGTTAAGTTCTACTAGGACCATAACCTAAACCCTATTCTACCCTATATACGTATTGACTAGGTAACTAAGTTAATAATATATACCCTTTCTCCCCGTTTCCTACCTTTTCTCCTTATATAACGTTTTAACTTCTTATATAGTTTATATATATAGCTTAATAATATCTACCTTACTATATATTATTGCCGCTTATACTCACTCCATAATACTATATTACGTTAACTTTATATACTACCTCCAAAATATAAAACAACCCTAAAGCCCCTATAACGGCTATTAGTATTATATTTATACTTTAAGAACAACTAGTAGAAATATAGAAGTTTTTTATAAACGCCCTTATATAAAACTAAGCTACTTTAAATTAATAATAAGCCGAATAAGAAGTATAACACTAGTAATTAATCGAAGACCTCTAAGAAGAAATCCGCACACTTAAGATACCTATATTAGGGCCTTAAGACCAAACACTATCTTTAGAGATAAATACGCGGAACGTAAGCCCCAAACCTATAACAGCTATCTACCTTAAACCAACTACTATACTAAAATGATCTAAACGACTACTAGATCCCCTAGTATTTACTAGTAAATAATAAGAACTTTAATTATTCCTAAGCTAGTTTAAAAATAAGCTAACTAATAATACTAACCGCTACCTAACTAAAGCTAACCGACTCTGTTATGCCCTAAGTTAATTAAGAAAAGAGGCAGCTAGCCTTATTAAACCTCTTTAACCGAACTTAGTATAAAGCCTAGTTATACTTTTTAAAGCTATATACAGTAACCCAAACCGCTAAGCTATTACTTAAAGGAAAATAAACTATATAGCTTAAGGAACGAAAAGCTTCCCGGTATACTTCTCCGAATTTAACTATTATATAAGGGAAATAGGCTAGAACAACTCCGCACTAATTAACAGCCTTATTAAATCTTTAAGCCCTAAACTAAAAACCTCCCTAATAGGCGTAGACCTACTAGAAGCCCTTAATGCCTACGTAAATATTATTAATAAACGGTATAATAATATACTACGCCTAATACCGAAGCCCGCCCCCTAATATAATATAGCAAACCTATAAACGTTTACTAAGTTATTATCTTAGCCTAAGCACCCTAACGCCATAAATATTAGCATTAGAACCCTAGAGTACGCCCTACTAGAGTCCCCTAAATAAGAAAGACGCATTAAGCTAGGCCTTTACTTTAAGTATAAAAGTAAGGACTATATCTTAAAATACTATCTCGTTTTTTTACCTACGCCCTAAAATAATTTACAAATAGCTAATATTGGCAACTATTTATTACGTTTAACCTTAAGCTATTAATTACGACCCTCCTTATCTAGTTCTACCCCTTTATCTAATAAGCACCATTTATAAGGACGAAGCTCTAACTAACGTCCTATAAGAACCCTACCCTAATTACCTTTAAAAGGAAGGTCTTAGAGCTAAGTCGCTCTCCGGAACGGCTCTGCTATAGGATCTCGTTAAACGCATTTAATGTTATAAACTCCGACTCTTGGGACCGTAGCATAACTATTAACTACCGTCTTTAGTAGAATAGTTAATAGGCTAACGCTTAAATTTTAATTAACACAGGAGCTAGCGGCATAGGATTTATTAATAAGATCTTTATATAAGATAATAGTTTTACCCTAACCCCCTTAACCGGCATATTAACGTATTTAGATTTAATAGTAAACGCACGGTCTTAGGCTAAATTACCTATATAGTATACCTAAGACTTTAATACCTAAACCATAAAGAACTAATTAAGCTTTTTACTACTACCTTAGGTTACCTAGTAATCCTTAAACAACCCTAGATAAATCTATATAGGGTAACTATTAATTAGGACAACCTTAAGCTTTTATTTACCGCCTCCCGTTATAAGCAGAAGTGCCTTATAACGCACTATCCTAACCCTAAACTAAAATTTAGGAAATTTACTAAAATCTATTAGCCTAAGATTTCTACTAATATCTACCCTATATCTAAGGAATTTTACCAAATTCTACTAATATAAGATTCCCACCGATATCTATTAAGGATCTAAAAATTTCACTAAACCCCACGAATAGACCCTAAGTACTGTACCGCCCTAAGCTGAGCAGAAGCTTAAGCTTAATACACGAAAATACTAAAAGGACTAGTATTCTACTATAAAAAGGATTTTTAAAGAACCCGAACCTAAATCTAATACTAACTTTATACCTAATACTAAACCTAAACCTAAATAAGAAACTATGGACAATCTAAGTAAGCTCGGCACCCTAGATATCCGCATAATTAGAGCTACCCCACTAGCGTAACTTGCTAAAAAAAACCCGAATATATAATCTTCGCCGTTACTATAGCTAATATTAAGAAGGCCTTAGCACTAAAGAAGCACACTAACTCTACTATAAAGGTACTAGTAGAGTACTATAACCGCCTAGAGGTATTCTTATAGAAGGAAGCCGATAAGTTACCAGAATACCAATCGTATGACTATAAAATTGTACTTAAAGAAGGAAAGCAGCCTAGATTTAGACCCCTATACGGGATATCCTAAAATAAACTCCAAGTGCTATAAAAGTATTTAGATAAGAACCTAAGTAAAGGATTTATTAGGGTAAGCTTGTCGCCTATAGCTATACTAGTGATCTTCGTTAAGAAACCTAGTAGCAGTTTACGCTTCTATATAGACTACTAAGCTCTTAACGCCGTTACTATTAAGAATTAATATCCGATCCCGTTAATATAGGAGATACTAAACTAATTAAGTAAGGCTTATTACTATACGAAGCTTAATATTATCTCTGTATTTAACCGCCTCTATATAGCAAAATGAGATAAATAGCTTACTGCATTTTGTACTCGGTATAGGTTATTTAAATACTTAGTAACGCTATTCGGCCTTATAAATGCTCTAAGCTTGTTTTAACATTATATAAACAATACCCTGCGTCCCTACCTAGATATCTTCTATACTGCTTATATTAACAACATCCTAATATATAGTAATAGCCTAACCAAATATTGGAAATACGTTAACCTTATCCTATAAGCCCTATACGGAGCCGGTCTATAATTAGATATAGATAAATGCGAGTTTTATAAAATGGAAGTCCTATACCTTAGACTCCTTATTTCTATAAATAGTATATAAATGGACCTAAAGAAAGTTAAAGCAATTATAAACTAGTAAGAACCCGAGAACGTTAAGGATGTAAGAGCCTTTATAGGATTTGCTAATTTCTACCAACGGTTTATTAATAACTTCTCCGCCCTAGTTTTACCCCTTATTACTTTAACCTAAAAGGATAAAGCTTTTATCATTAATAAGGAATGTAGAAAGGCCTTTACTTATCTAAAGGTTATATTTACTACTATATCTATACTCTAACACTTTAACCTAGAACAAATAAGTGTTATAGAAGCTAACTTATTTAATTACGTTACTAAAGGCATTCTGTCTTAATATAACAAAGAAGAAGTATTACACCCTATAGTATACTTTTTAAAACAACTAAGCCCTGCTAAATATAATTATAAGATCTACGATAAAGAATTGCTAGCTATTATTAGATGCTTTAAGTAATAGCGACCCAAACTAAAAGGCGCCGGGTTTCTAATTAAGGTCCTTAGTAACTGTAAGAACCTATAGTACTTTATAACTATAAAACAGCTAAGTTATTATTAGGCCCGCTAGTTAGAATATCTATTACGCTTCTAATTCTTAATTACGTACCGCTTAGGCGTTTAAGGTTAAAAGCCTAATACCCTAACCTAACGCTCGCAAAACACGCCAGCCCTAAAAGAAGCGCGCTCTTACTAAAGCTAAACCCTACTTCGCCCTAAACTATTTAACCCCCCTACTAAAGATCTTACGGTATACGTCCTTAAAATAACTAATTAATTAATTAAATAGATTATAGTTAACGAATACCTAAATAATAAGTTTATTTAAAAGACGCTTAAGCTAATATAAGATAGTATTAGACGCTCTAAAAAGATTTCTCTAAGTAAATATAAAGCCTGTAGAAACCGCTTATATTACTAAAACCGTCTAATTATCCCTAATTATAATAAGCTTAAACTTAAGCTCTTTAAATACGTATACGATCTACCTATCGCCGGCCACCTAGGCTAAGGAAAGACCCTAAAATTACTCTAATAGGAGTATTACTAGCTAAATATATATAATATAATATAAAGGTATATCTCTAGCTGCTATACCTACCGATAAGCTAAAGCCTCGCATAAGACGTATAACGGCCTTTTAAAGCCACTACCTGTTCTAGACCGAAGATAAAAGGATATCTTAATTAACTTTATTATTAACCTCCCCGAGAGTAAAGGCTATATAAATATTATAGTAGTTATAGACCAACTATTTAAGATAAGGTACTTAATCGCCTGCCCTAATATATTAACGCCTACCGTCGCCTAACTATTTCTAGATTATATATAGAAACTCTATAGACTTTCTAAAACAATTATCTCTAATAAAGGTAGCTAGTTTATCTTAGCATTCTAGAAAGAACTAACTACTTAACTCTATATTAAAGTACTATTATCTACTATATATTATTCAAAAACGGATAGTTAAATAGAACGCGTAAATGCTATAATAGAATAATATATTCGGATATATACGTCGTATTTATAGGATAACTAGATTAACTGGCTTATATTTACTAAATTTACTATAGATAATTCCGTTTTAGAAACTATAAAAGTCTCCCCATTCCTAGCTAATTACAGCTAGTACCCATTGGGAAAATATTCGCAGGATGAGATTTAAGTAGACTTTGATTTTCGCGTTTCGCGTAATTAACATGCAATTTGACCAACTCGACACGCAATTAACCAACTTAACACGCATTTGACTAACTTAACACGCAATTTAACCAACTTAACACGCAATTAACACGTAATTAACTAACTTAATATATTTAAAAGTTAAATAATACGCAGTTGACCTACTTAGCAACTTTAAAAGGTAACTATATATTTCTTAACATGCAATTAAGGTAAAGTTATATGCTATATATTTAACTATTATATATTATCTAATATAATCTTATATAATCTTATATAGTCTTATTACTTAGAGGCTCTGCATAAGGCTCTATATAAGGCTCTACACAAAGCTCTATACGAAGCTCTGCGTACAGAGGCTCTGCACGAAGCTCTGCGCATAGAGGCTCTGCACGAAGCTCTGCACGAAGCTCTGTACGAAGCTCTGCACGAAGCTCTGCACAAAGCTCTACGTATAGAGGCTCTGCACGAGGCTCTGCGCGAGGCTCTGCGTACAGAGGCTCTGTACGAAGCTCTGCACGAAGCTCTGCACGAGGCTCTACGCGAAGCTCTACGTACGGAGGCTCTATATAAAGCTCTACACGAGGCTCTACGTAAAGCTCTGTATACGGAGGCTCTATACGAAGCTCTACACGAAGCTCTATATAAAGCTCTACGTACAGAGGCTCTACACAAGGCTCTGCGCGAAGCTTTACGCGAAGCTCTACATACAGAGGCTCTACACGAAGCTCTGCATTGGGTCCCCGCTATATTCCCAATAGCGTCTATACGTATCTCTGCCTATGTAGCCGCCTTATTTTTTACCCTTCCTTTCTTCCTTATATCCTCCCTATCTAGGGAGGCACTAGAACGGTAGCTAGCAGAGGACCGTTGCTAGAACTAGATGACTATCGCTAGAATTAGACGACCGTCGCTAGAACTAGACGACCGTTACCAGAACCAGACGACCGTTACTAGAACTAGACGACCGTCGCTAGAACCAGACGACCGTCTCCAGAGTTAGACGACTGTCGCTAAAACCAGACGACTATCGCCAGAGCTAGACGACCGTCGCTAGAACTAGACGACCGTCGCTAGAACCAGACGACCGTCTCCAGAGTTAGACGACCATCGCTAGAACCAGACGACTGTCGCCAGAGCTAGACAATAACGACTAGCCAGCGAACACTATAAACGATTCAATTAATTGATCGAATTAAGGTAGTACAGATAGGTAGGCATAAATAGGGAGATACTAACGGGTAGGCAGATGCAAATAGGTAGGTAGATATAGATAGGTAAGTAGATGCAGACAGGCAAGTAAATGTAGATAGGTAGGTAAATATAGATAGGTAAGCAGATATAGATAGGTAAGTAGATGTAAATAGGTAGGTAGATATAAATAGGTAAGCAGATGTAGATAGGCAAGTAGATATAGATAGGTAGGTAATGTAGACGGGTAGGAAATATAGATAGGTAGGTAGATATAGATAGGTAAGCAGATATAAATAGGTAAGTAGATATAGATAGGCAAGTAGATATAGATAGGTAGGCGATATAGACAGGTAGGCAATGTAGATAGGTAGGTAATGTAGGCAGGTAGGTAAGTTAATAGGTAGATAGGTAGAAGAGAACCATCGCTATATTATATTAAATTATCTAAAATAATAATATTTATTTTACTAGCCTTATAAATAGCTTTAAAGTAGCTTTTATTTATTTAAAATATGCTATTAGTATAAAAGAGGTAAATATAATTATGGTTGCCAAATACGCAGATTGCTGGTAGGTTGCGCGTAGGTTGCGCGCAGGCTGCGTGTCAAAAAAACACGACATAGGCTAGTCGGTCGAGTTGCTAAATGACCTCAACTGCGCGCCAATTGCGTCAACCACCAGCCATTGAGGCCATTAAAAGGGTACTATATTTTCCCGATGACCCATAAATAGGTTTTAACCCCTTTAGTAATGTTCCTTACCATACTTATTACGCCTTATAAGTTGCAGAAGTAAATAAATTTATAAAAAAGATGGAGGAACTATAATAGTTTCTTACTGATAAGATAATAAGATAATATAGGCTTAATCTATCTATAAAGCCGCAGCGAATAAGAAACGAACCCCAGCATCGGTTTACTAAATTAGTAATTTTGTTTAACTAAATATAAAACGACCTGCTAAGAAACTTAATTGGAGGAACACTAGCCCTTATAAGGTTAAGAAGGTCGTCTCCTCTTACTCCTACTAATTAAAGCTCCCTAATACGGTTAAAATCCACCCTATATTCTACACGTTAGTCCTCTATCCTACTACCCCCGTATTAAACGCCCTGCCTAGACAAATATAGGACCCTCCCCTACTAGTTAAAATGGATAGTAAGAATAAGTACTTTATTAAAAGAATTAACGATATTAAGTATAATAAACGGAAACGCTAATATATATATCTTACGAAATGGAAAGGCTTTACTAAGTCCTTATAGGAGCCTATTAACTCTATAGGACTTATATAAGCCGCAGAAGACTTTTACAAACTCTACCTAGAACTACTACAACCCTATCTCGCAAAAGCTTAAGTTTAAAGGGGGGGTACTGTTATGGGACACCTCTATAACACCTTATATACGTCCACCTGTTTTTACTAACTTAGTAATTAAAAACTAACTATAAAATAGCAATTTAATGGCAATCTAACGGCAATCTACGGCATTTTGCTATATTCTACTAAGTTCTACCAAATTCTACCAAGTTCTGCTAGGACTATAACCTAAACCCTATTCTGCCCTATGTACATATTAACTAAGCAACTAAGTCAATAATATATACCCTTTCTCCCCGTTTCCTACCTTCTCTCCTTATATAACGTCTTGACTTCTTATACAGTTTATATATATAGCTTAATAATATCTACCTTGCTATATATTATTACCGCTTATACTTACTCCGTAACAATTATATACTAACTACTAAGTTATAAATATTTAAGCTAACCTATAGTATACTACTATAAAAACTTATTATATATAGAGATAGAAGGTTAAATAAGATACTAAAACAGCTGCTACCGTATTAGGTGCTGGATACTTAAAATTAAAGAAGTTATAGGATAGAGCGGGAGTGACGGCTCCGAATGGATATCCGCAACGTCCTTAATTGCACTATAGGTCTCTTTGTATAGAGCTTTAAGTAGAGCCTTATATAGAGCTTTTAAGAAAAGCCTTAAAAAGAGCTTTGGGCAGAGCCTTATATAGAGCTTTATATAGAGCCTTGTATAAAGCTTTATGCAGAGCTTCTATAAACGCAACGCCCGTTTAGCGGCGCTTTTTACTAGATATCGCGGAGGCGTATAGAGTAGATATACTTATCGATTATAGAGCTGCTTCTACAGATTAATTTAACGGTATTTCTAAGATGATAGCTGCTATAGGGGTATAGATCAATTTCGTTAAAGAAGGTAACTACTCTATATACAAAATAAGTCGCGTCGCTTAATAAAGTTTGTAAAAGTCTTTTAGACCAATAGTATATCCATAGGTACATTTATATAGCTAAATCAGCGGCTAAGTTACAATTACGCGTGTAAGGAGGTCCGTGCGTTTAGCGACTGTAGATATTACCCTATATTTATAGTCGATTTTTAATCGCCAGCGACACTGCGCTCTTAATACCCGTTAAGCGCTATGCGTAGAGCCTGCTAAGCGCTTTCTACTTATACTAGAATGGTAAGAATTAGCCGTAGGTTAATAAAGATATTCGCGTTTTAAGTTGCGCGCCACTGCCTTAAAGCACCCTATTAAACTTATACGGCACTAAAATAAGCCTCTAGGGGGCTATAGATAGAGGTTTTAATAGAGGACCTCTTAATATCTTATTAGAAGCTATATATATAACTATTTAAAAGCTTTTTTACCTACTTAAAGCCATTTATAAAACTAATCTAGTAAGTATTATATTTACTCCTACCGTAGATTAACCTACTATATAGCCGCTTCCTTACTAACCTTCTAAACCTATACAACCCGCTTAATCTCCTTAATAACCTTAAGCTATAGGGAGTACTATTAAACCTCCTTTTACTAGCCGGCCTATTATTTACCGCCCTATTTAGAATCTAGTGCTACTATAAAAGGATTACCTTTTAGCCCTTTAGTCTACTTACGCTAAAGGGCCTATATAGAGTTTACTACGCGGCTTATATAGTATATAGATAGAGACCTAGACCTAGGCTCTAGCTAGGACTATAGCTCTAGCTATAGCTGCAGTAGCAGCTATTATAGTGGCGGCGGCGGCGGCGGTAGCAGTAGTAAAGCTATACGGGAAGGAGAGCCTATAGCGCTTACCTAGTGTAACGGCGCTAGAACGCGTTACCTAGTTAAGGGTTCGCTTAAGACTTGGTATATATATATAGACGTAGCCTTACTTCCTTTTCTTACTCCTTAGCTTAATATCTTTATAATATAACATTCGTTCGCTTAATCTTATAAGCATTTATTTAAGTCTTTATTAAGATATTTATTTAATAGTTTAAGCCGTTATATTATATTAAGCTCCCCAGTTATATATAGGCTATAGTATTTATATCTTAGGTCTCAGGTCGCGAAGTCCTATAGTAGTAGGGTTGCTTATAAGCTTAGTCCCTATACCGTATAGGCACCCTTATACTTATGTTTTTTTATTCTCTTCTTTTTTTCCCTTCTCTTTACCTAACGGCCGCCTATGCTCTAGGGAAGCACGTGCTAGGTAGTAACCTCTTTTTAACCGTACAAACTCGTTGACCGACTAAGCAACGCGTATATCCGTTAACAGAACGCGTATGCCTACCAACCGACCTATTAACCGAACGACGACGACGCGTCTAACGCGTATATCTATTGACGATCGATTGACTAACCGACCAAACAACCGTACGTTTACGGACGCTTGCACCGTACTACTACCTAAATAGTCCTTTTAACAGACACTAAGCTATATATACTGCGAGGAACGATATTAGCTAATACTAAGATACTATCTACGAGAACGACGTTAATTAATACTAAGCTATTAGCTGCGTTTAAGCCTTCTTAGGCGTTTATTCGAACTGTTAGGCTACGTAAAAGTTAACTAATACTTAGCCACTATCTGTAAGGAATAACCCTAACTAATACTAAGCTATATAAGCTTTAAGGAACAAAATTACTAGGACTACTAACGCTGGCATTACTCTGCTATTAACTACCGATCGTGCCGATATGCATATGATCTATATACTAGACAACAGTAGCGCTAATACGCCTGCTACTACGACCTAACCATAACTGTGCCAATACGCCTACAGTCCCACCAACCGTATAATTGTGCCGTTATGCCTACAATCTATAACTTCTGCTTATATCGTACTGCTATAAACCAATTAATAGCCCAAGCTCTACGTTTGACCTACTATTATAAGACAACCGATAGACGAGCTCTATACTTAACCACTATTGTTATTACCGCTAGTACCGTACTACTACCTAAACAGATATCTGCTGCTCCTGCCTGCAGTTAATCTAATTTAACAATTGCTGCTCTGCCTATAGTACCACTATTAACTTCTACTGCTCCGCCTATAGCTTAACCTTAATTTGACCACTACTGCTCCTACTTATAGTACTATAACAGACCTCTACTACTCCTACTTATAGCATTCTAACTAACCCTCGCTGCTCTGCCTATAGCATCTTATTAACTACTGCTGCACTACCTATAGTAAATAACTATAACTGTATATAAGGTAGACAAGTACTAGAGAATAACGCCTAAGGGTAGGCATTTTTAAAGGGGGGGGGTAATATAACAGCGCTAGAGCGCGTCACCTAGTTAGGGGTTCGCTTAAGACTTGGCATATATATATAGACGTAGCCTCACTTCCTTCTCTTACTCCTTAACTTAATGTCTTTATAATATAGCATTCGTTCGCTTAATCTTGTAAGCATTTGTTTAGGTCTCTATTAAGA
>Ga0307515_10022727_pt1 | contig 11037 bp, 7 predicted proteins | sample 17_EM_MG_FD_194513 | JGI IMG/M metagenome (GOLD analysis project Ga0307515, IMG submission 194513) | Populus trichocarpa ectomycorrhiza microbial communities from riparian zone in the Pacific Northwest, United States - 17_EM | ecosystem: Host-associated > Plants > Roots > Unclassified | place...
GTACAAGAAGTAGGACCCTTTCTTTCTCACAGGAAGTAGTGTTACTTTATCATATGTTCTCAGCGCAGAAACTCGCTTAGAATGGGTAGTTGCAAATCGATTTCGACACAATTTGAAGAGTTAATACCAGTTACATAACAACACTAGGCCTCATGCAAATTAAGCAAAAATGAGTGATGTTGTATGTACAAAAGATCCTTCTGTTCGGCGGTAACTCTGAATAATAGCAGGGTATTAGTGTGGTTGGGCAATAAGTAGGTATCCCCATATCTCGGGTAATACCTCCAGATATACCTAGATGGAAAGCCAAGATCACCAAGACTTCCGCCTCATAAAGTTGTTTTCTTTCGGTTTGCGGGCGAAGGGCCGGTAAATGTTTTCTTAGACCAGAACCTTATTAGCGGAGACACCGAGGAAGCAGGGAAATCAAAGCTTCACTAAGCTACGAAAGCAAGCGGTCAGGTGCTGGTAACTTCTGCCTAAGGAATGTAACCTTCCTATATACCTCCTGTGATTGTGACTTCCTATCCACTTAATCTACATCTGGGAAGATCCAACGTATAGAATATAACATACCGAGTTTTTACAACAGTGTGGGTGGGTGGGTGGATATAATCGGTCTTCAGGATTTGCCTATACTTTAATATGCTATGCGACAACATCACTTATGCCATATTTCCCGCACGAAGATACACGCTCAGAGATATGGGCCAAGAAATAGCACTGCCCCATTCCATTTGTATTTCAAGCTTCAGCCGCAGATACTCCCCTTGGGCATGAACATTTGTCTTCGCCTTAGTGTACTGGTGCATGAACATGTATACATCTATCTTAGCCCTACTCGAGTTGTGTACTACGCGAGGAAGTCTGGTTCCGCGCATGAGGGGCTGCAGGAAGATTTCCCCCATGCTGGAGGTGGTGTGATTGCGACTCGAAGTAACAATTATAAGGGCGCTGTCGCTCTGTCGGAAACTTAGTGAGCTGAAACAAAACTGCAATCACCATGAAGATCCATCCACTTCTTACACTCAGCGGCATTGTTGCCGTCTCGGCTCCGCCACTGGTATTAGCGGCGCCGCAAGAGATACCATCACCGTCCTCGTACCCCCGGCTGGCAACCTCAACTATGCACACTGATTATGACGTTGTCCCGAATGCTGTAGATATGCAGCCGACTCCTGTACCAGAACTCCGAAAGCAATTGAGGAGGCAGGCATCCGATTCACTCGGCTGGAACAATCCATCAACTTGCAATGTTGGAATTTGCAGAGGATATTGTACTGTTTTTCCAGGCGACGGTTTAAGGGATGAGACCGTGACAGGTGTATGTTGCGCACTGTATGTTGATCTGCTGACTGTAATGTTGTATTGTTAGCTACTAAAGTACGTAATAGTGGACGGCTATGTGAACCCAGAACCGTGTGCGTGGCATACAGTAGACATTCTATCGCCACACTTGAAGAAGGGACAGAGTCCGGTGGGACTGTATACTGGTTCGCATGCATACCACATTCCTCATACATCTTTGTCATTAATACTGACTTGACACAGTGGAACGGCGTATCCATATTGTTACTCGGTATACTGGCAGTATGGCTACGGTCTCGGTACTTTTCTTAACTTAGACTGTGCGAATGTTTCTATATACAGTACGGTTAAAAACCCGTCATGGGCGCTGTACGCAAGCGAGACCAACCCAGCGAAAGGTCCGATGCCCATCACATCTCCGGACAGTACGGAAACACCCTCGAACTCGGACAATGCTGCTCTCAGCTCCACCACCCTAACACCGCTCCCACCTTCACTGATTGCGAAAAGTAATGGGAAAAGTAATGCTCTACCTGTCGGTGCTCTCGCGGGCATAGTTATTGGTTCCATCATTGCTGTCGCACTTGCTGTTGCGGCAATAATAGTAATCTGGTTTAAGCTCCGAAAAGCCAACTTAACGCCGCAAGTCATGCCGCCATACCAGCCGCCATACCAGCCGCCATTCCAACCGAAGGAGTCGATGTCGCCGGCGCCGGTGTATACTAGCGGAGTTCCTCAGAGTCCAGTATGGCCTTCGCCACAGCAGCTCCCGTCGAGGGGGTATTGAAGTGATCGCGCATCGCAGACAGTGGTGATGTGAGAGCGGTATTTCTAGGCCGTGATTTTTAAATGTATTTAGCTGTATCTAATGAATGGAATGTCAGAATCATGGATGTTGAAGATCATAATACCTGTTGTGCTGATTGCTGCGATTCATTTACCTACAAGCGCTAGGGCTGTGTTCCGGGATCATACATTCATTCTCTTGACCAGTGTTCCTAAGCGGCCAGGCCCGGCCGGCCTGTATGAATACTGGCCTGCCGGCCGCTAAATAGCCGACCGTCTGCCAGACTTTTTGCGGTGCAGACTTTTCAAATGGAGGGCGGGCCGCGTACGAACACTGCTCCTGACTGCGGTGTTTCTTTCCACATCTACCGCCATATCGACTCATGGAGTACGGGGAAAGCATTAGTTGGACAGGTGCAAACTGAAGTTTGGTAGACACACCTTCGACAACACCTCTCAACGCCTGGTTTCGCCAAGCTTTTCCCCTCGCGGGGCAAAGCGGGGTTTTAGTTTGGCTTCATCACGACTTTCCCCGTGTGTCCTCTCTGCCAGTACGTTACCAGGTCGAAAACAGAGTGTTCCTCGTCACCAAATCCACTCAGCATCGACATCGATCGGTAGTCCCTCTTCTAGGGCAACTCGCCTTCTTTTGTATGTTTTATGCCAGTATTTAACGACAAACCTGGCTCAGTGGAGAGAATTCCGAGAGACCAACACGACCTCACGATAACATCCCCATCCGGCGGCCCCCCCCCCCCCCCGACACGTTAGCCCTACGATGAACAGCGCCCCGTGAATGTTCTAGGGAGTCCTCTTTTCTGGAGCCACAAACCTGCTGGCCTTCGGTCGGTTGGGGTATTCCACTGCGATAACTTCATATGTGACCCTGCAGGTGGCTTTGGCGAGGATTTTCAAAGCGGCGTCGACTAATCGGGATTAGAAGGGTTTGAGGAATGGGGGTCAAACTAAACCATCGGGAAGCTATGCCTATTGGAGGAGGAGGGGAGTTCGGCTGTGTCTGGTAGTAATTCGGAGCAGTACCAACCTTTGGCTGGCTACTCTTAATTGGGAAGGCCGAGAAATAAGAAGTTATGGGGGAGAGTGCGGGATTGTTGCTGGGCTTTGGCGGCAACTTCGCCGTGTGGGTTTTAATTTCGGGGCTTCGGGTTTTGTCAGATTCCAGGGGTCTTTAGAGTTTCAATTTGCGCGGAAGCGGCTATAGGGTCTGGTTGGGGGTCTTGTATCTTAAATGCCACAGCCGCTAAGCGGCTGAATGCAAAATGATTAAAACAAACAAACAAAATGAAGTTTGGTGGGGCGGATACTACCTTAATACTTACAGTTGTAGTTGAACTCCCTCGCGGATATTTACATGCCTCACGCGATTGCATTGAATATGTGTAATACGTGTGAGAAATAAGTATTTATTTACCACCTATCCTCGATGCCTTTTATCAAAGCCTACCAGATGCTCAAGCCTATAGAAGTATCGCAACTGCAGCTCTTATCTTATGCAATCTGTGATGGTAACCAAGTTGAACATGATCTTGATAGTCCTCGGTGACGAATATTTGGGAGTCCCACTCCCAACCAGTTGTTTGCAGCTGTAGGCATGCCCGGTATCTGTACAGGCAGCGGAATGGCGGAGGTAGAGGCGATGGTGGCTGTGGTGATGGTTGTTATAGTCTGGTAGCGGAGATTGTATATATCTCCAGTATTTCTTTTTCCAACTCCTTCCCAAACATACAAGAGAAATGGCAAGATTGTCTAGTGATAGTATATCATTGAGATCTGCAAGACATGACCACCGAACTAATTATCACAACTTTAGACTAACGCTGTTCGTATAGTGTCTGCAAAATGATGCGTGCAAAATGGAGCCATTTTTGGAGCTACAGCTAATCAAATAATACAAGACGTCAGGGGACTAGCGATGTCAATGAGACGTGTCGTATCTTGAAGCAGAGAGACGAGAAGGCGCGAGACAGGTCCTCCATGGCTCAAGACTTCCCGCAAGACGTAATGAGATGTCATAATTTAAGGATACTGTGCCAAACTCCAGCTCTCGGATAATGTGTACAGAGTGAAGGCTATCGTCAGGGGTCTTTATGGGCCGGGGTAACGATAGTCTTTTGGTGCCCGACATCACCGTCCGTCCAAGTCCTGACTTCGGAAGACTGATTCGTCCGTGGCAGATGTTGCTTACCCTAGGGCACCATACAGCTACCTATAAGGGACTGGCGGCTACCGGGTGTACATATTTGGTGGTGGTGCCGGTATGCCAAATGTGGGCCTTAAAATTAGTTACGGTAGTGCCGTGATGACGTGAAACTAGTTGTAATGGGCCGATGTTCTCCTTCTGTCATCATATTTCTCTAAGCCTACTGTGCTGCTTTTGCTTGACCACATCTCAACTAACCGTCAACCATGCCATGGCCTGGACAGTACTAACGAACAAGCTTTAAGTTTGTGCCAAGAACTACAGCGGATGACCCCACGCACGTTACCGCAAATTCCGAGCAGGGTTCCCAACTGTCCGTCCGAACTACAGTCTTTCGGTGCCCGACATCGTAGTCCTGTCTGGAGTATGACTATGGAGGAACTGGTCCATCTCGGGGAGAGATCTCCAGGTCCAAGGCCCAGTACAGATGACCACAGTCTTGACCAGGGTCGAATATTGTATATCCAGCTCGGGAATGAGAGTTCCGAAACATATTCCGAAACAAATCTTCAGCGGGGATTATAAACTTCATTAAATCGAAACCAATTTCTTTGTGGGGGCCAATTAATGGACTGTAGGGCCCGCAGACCAGTAGTCTTATCACGGAGTGCCCTGGTCCGTCCAATCCTAAAATCCTGAGCCCGGAAAATTGTAAGTCTGGTCTCGGGCAAGGCCTTGGACGGACGGGACGGAATATTGGGATGCCTGATCCCGAGCAGTATCCCCGCCGTGCATAAGGTACATTCCCGAATTCCTCAGCTCTCTATCTCGTCCACTAAACTGCTAGCACCTGAGAACAAAAAAGTTAAGTCATCCCTCTCTACCTGTCAACGAAAGGATCATGAGTTAACACTATATACTGTCACCAACCAGTTCCCAAGCACCTTCTCCGGCTCCCGGCCAGCTCAGTTTGACAGTCTCCCGAGCACTGTCTGCAGCCAGCTCTCGGCCAGCTCTCTGGAGGCACAAGCTAAGTCTTCTCTCCCTACATTCCCACGGTTGTGAGTTAAACCCTGAACAGAATCTCAGCTCCCAGCCAGCGCAGATCAACTGTCTCCAAGTGCATTTCAAGCGTTTGATCACCGTCTCTATGTGCACCTCCGAGTGCGCTCAATCACTGTCCAAAGGTGTGCTCGGTCCCCTTCTCGAAGCGCACCCGAACGCGTCTCTCAGTGCACCTCCAAGTGCGTGCGCTTAAGCACCGTCTCCAGTCATCCCAGATCGTCCGTGTGTATACATATCTAGATAGACATAGATATTGAGAGAATAGATGCCATATTACCGTTTAACCAATGTTCGTGATCATGAAATTGAAACTATAAATCGTATCTGTGTAAACGAGACGAATTAGTCTGAGCGACACAAATCAGTCTGAGCAAGATGAATAAGTTTGAGCGAAGTATACAAGTCTGAGTGCAGGATGAGCGGGAGATCCTCGAGTGCCTGCACTCATTTCTCCCGGTATTGCGATAACTTCAGAATTTCGTTACCCGGCATTTACACTTAGCTATTGAATGACACTTCATGAAGTTAATTTACATCAATGAGTTATCTCAGTATTGACCAACAATGGCATAATTGCAATTGTCTTGAGAGCAGTTATTGCTCACATTTGTGGGGGAATCCCTCATTAGAAACAGACCAGGAAGAACTTCTTTGTTGTGAACAGTGATATGTCGTCAAGATGAGGCAACCATAACATTCTGACATCACGGAGCAGTAAGATGCAGTTCTGAAGAATTCAGTGAATTAACTTTTACTTTGACTATAGTGAGCATGTTGACATCAGAGGATTATGAAATACTAAATTTCATCGAAATAGGCGCCGTGCAACATATCTCGAATTCAGATGTTCATGCCATGGATCTTTTTTGTTTTTTGTTTTAATCATACTGTATTCACTCTAATTACAGTATGACAGGACCTTAATAACCCCCTCCGCCTCCGGGCTAGCCGGCGAGATGGCAGAGCTCCCCCCGCGCTACCCTTCGTCCCCGTTGACAAATGCGAGATAACCTGAGAGAAAGACAAAAAGAAAGAAAGAAAGAAAAAGAGAGAGAGATTGAACCCCGCTACCGCCCCCGTCGCTCCTGAGCCCCGAGCCCTGAGCCCGCTCCCTCCCGCTATTTCACATTGGGCGGAAACTTCCCGACATCAGTGGCCGCCAGGAAGTCCATCACCGCTTGGTCGCACTCGTCTATGGACAACAGCTCAGAGATCTGCACATATCGACATCTGCCCGCCTTCCAGCCCGTCGCCTTCCCCACGGCCTGCCACAGTTGTTTCTGGTGATCTCTCCTCCGGCTGCAGTGGCGGAAGAGGTGCTCCCGCGTCTGGGACACTGTCCCTCCACACCACCAGCACTTGTCGTCATCTCGGTGCCCGAACCGTGTCAGGTATACTCCCGTGGGCCCATGCCCGGACTTCGGTCGGTAGAAGCTAGCGGCCAGCGACTTTACGCTTGTCATCGGGATAGGTCTCTTGGTCCCTGCCTTGACCTTGAATCTGTAGCTGAAGTGCTTGCTGCACCTGTCGGCCTCCCACTTCGCCTTGGCTGCTGATCTTCCCTCGGAGATTCGTCTGGCCCTATTCGAGGCCGAGGTGTACGGCCGCTCTATCACTGTGCTTCCGCTTGCATCTCGGGCCAAGTTCGCCTGACGGTCTACCTCTTCATTTCCGGGGATGCCAGAGTGTCCCGGGACCCAGTGGATCTCGGTTGCGATGCCGTGTGCGAGGAGATTCCGCGCACTTCTGTTGATCCGCCTTGCCAGTCGCTGCCCTGGGCCCGGCTCCAGGTGTGCCGCTCGTCGAATTGCGGCCTGTGAGTCGTTGAAGACTGCCACCGTCTTTACTCGATGCTTCTGCAATGGTTGTCTCTTCTCGATCGCCACGTCAAGCGCGAGTCCGATCGCCCACATTTCGGCGTCGAAGACCTCCATGCGTCCAGTGCCTAGAAAGCTGCAGCGAGACCTCCATTGATTTCCATATTTGCACACTGCTGCGGCTCCCACTCGGCCATCGTCTGAGCGCGATCCATCTGTCCACCACATCCAGACCCCTGCTCCGATTTTGGCTTCTTTCTCTCTTGCCCAGCATTGCGCGGCGTTCTTGCCTGCGGTGGTAGCGTCCAGTATGGTAGTCCTGACCGCTGATTCTTCGCCGGGGGGCGGCCAATCCGTGCCTTTGGTTGTCCAGCCATGCTCATGCTCCTCCCTATTTACTTTGCATATCGGTGCGCCGGTGGAGGGGTTGTGGTGTAGCTCCTTCAGCTTGCTACTGCATGCGTTTGCTAGTCTCGCTGCGAATTGCTGTTGTCTGGAGTCTAGGATTACCGGCGCCAGCCTAAGCCCTGACTCTCTCATTAGTGCGCCCTGCGGGGTTGTAGGCAGCGCGCCCAGGATGGACCTGGCTTGTCGATTGAGGAGGAGTTGGAGGTCGTCTCGCCTGCCTACTTCACTGGGATCCCACCAGAGCTCACTCCCATACAGTGCGACCGCCTGGACGCACGCCACTTGGACAGCCCTTACACTCTCCGGAACAACGCCGTATTGCCGTAGATCTTCCAAATGTAGGTATTTATACATGATGGCACAGTGCCGTGCGCTTTACGCAATCCCACTCTGCACCCAGCACTCAGAAACAGGCATTTCAATAGTCCGTTCCGTCCGGGCAAGACTGCCCCAGACCGGAGTACAAATTTCGGGGTAGAGAATCTTAGGCTATTTGAGACCAGGGCAAACGTTTATTAGATTGTATGCTAATAGTGCCCACAGTCTTCATCACTAGTTCGGGATACCAGAGAAAAGAAATTTGGAGATCGGAAGAGAGTGGCGATGGCTGTGCGGCCTTTTGCCACCGGATATGCAACACTGCGGCCCGCGGGCCGAGTGACCACCTATGCCCACACATCCATGATGGGAGCACCGTGGGACGAAACGTCTGAGAACGGCGATGGAGTACCTATACTGGTATGTATATGGTATGGTTTGTTACCTTTTCCTACTGCAGTATTCGTAGTAGTCAGACTGAAGCAAGAATTAACCCCACACTGCGGAGAACTATACTCCTAGTTTGTGGTGTTCAAATCAATGACACTTTGGAATTGCATCATTGCATGTATTTTATCTCAAGTCCTGGAGTGGTTTTACCGTTACAACAGGCGCTCGGCGTTCTGTTATGTTTTAACCGCCCTGTTCTTTTGCTATCGATTATTCAGGTTTATGCAAAGCTATCGAAGGTTACGACGGAGAGAGCTATAGTTAACAATATGATGAGGGGCTATATCTTGATCTTGCGTCGAGCGTTGATATGCCAGGCTTTGTTGTTGTTTTTTCATACTGTATGCACTCTTAATAGAGTATGACAGGACCTGATCTCCCCTCCGCTACCCTTCATCCCGGCTGACAAATGAAATCTCAAAGAAAGACCAGAACAGAAAGAAAAGAAAAGAAAAAGGAAAGATATATGCCCGCTGCTGCCACTCCCCGCACCTGAGTCCGCCTCTTTGCCCACTCCATCCCTCCATTCACTTGGGCGGGAACTTCCCGACATCAGTAGCCGCCAGGAAGTCCACCACCGCTTGATCACACTCGTCCCTAGAAAACAGCTCAGAGATCTGCACGTGTCGGCATCTGCCCGCTTTCCACCCCATCGCCTTTCCCACCGCCTTCCATAGCGTTTTTTGCTGGTCTCTCCACCGGCTGCAGTGGCAGAAGAGGTATTGCAGCGTCTGGGCCGCCATCCAGCCTCCGCCGCCGCATAACCAGCATTTGTCGTGCTCTCGATGGCCGAACCGTTTTCGGTAGACTCCAGTGGGTGCAGGCCCGGACTTTAGTCTGTAGAACCTGGCGGCCAGCGATTTCGCGCTTGCCATTGGGATAGATCTCTTGGCCCCCGCCTTGCCCTTGAGTCTGTAGCCGAAGTGCTTGCTGCACTTGTCGGCTTCCCACTCCGCTTTGGCTGCTGACCTTCCCTCGGAGATCCGTCTGGCCATATTTGAGGCCGAGGTGTACGGCCGCTCTATCTCCATGTCCCCCTTTGACTCGGGGGCTACGTTGCCCTGGCGGTCCGCTTCTTTGTTCCTGGGGATACCGGAGTGTCCCGGGACCCAGTGGATCTCCATTTTGATGACGTGGGCGAGGAGAGCCTGCACCCTTCAATTGATCCGTCTTGCCAGCCGTTGTCCCGGGCCTGGCTCCAGATGTGCCGTCCGCCGAATGGCGGCTTGTGAATCGCTAATGACCGACACCGTCTTCACCTTGTTGTTGAGATCAATCGAGTACGAATAGAGATATTGAATTGACTATCGTACAAAAGTGATTGTCTAAAGAGCAAAGAGAGAGAGAGAAAGACAGGCAAATATATGGGAAAGAAATCATCTCAATCACTAAGAGCGAATCAACAAGAGAAAGCACTAATCAGAAAGCACTAATCAGACCAGAGGCTCATGGGGAAATAGCTTCTGCACCAAGCCCGAGGATGGCGGAGAAATAGTCTCCGTACCAAGCCCGAGGCTGGCGGGGAAATAGCTTCCGCACCAAGCCCGAGGATGGCGGAGAAATAGTCTCCGTACCAAGCCCGAGGCTGGCGGGGAAATAGGCTCCGTACCAAGCCCGCTAAGTCTCGTGCATATCTTAGTCCCAATGGCCTGCGGGCCAAATCCCTTAGTCAACACTTGTGTCTTTGCAGTGTTTCTCTCATCTCGATCGTCACCTTGAGCGCGAGTCCGATCGCCCACAGTTCGGCGTCAAAGACCTCCATTTGTCCAGTGCCCAGATAGCTGCGGCGGGACCTCCACTCGTCTCTGTGCTTGCAGACTGCTGCGGCTCCCACTCGGCCATCATTTGAGCGCGATCCATCTGTGCACCACATCCAGACTCCCGCTCCTACTCTGGCCTCTTTTTCTCTTGCCCAGCGCTGTGCAGCTCTCTTGGCTGCGGTGGCGTTGTCCAGTATGACGGTTCTGACCACTGACTCTTCGCCTGGGGCCGGCCAGCTCATGCCTTCGGACGTCCGGCCATGCTCGTGCTCTTTCTTCACTGCTCTGCATACCGGTGTCCCGGAAGAGGGGTTTTGGTGTAGCTTCCTTAGTTTGTTGCTGCACGCGTTTGCTAGCCTCGCTGCGAAACGCTGCTGTCTGGATTCTTAGATTACTGGCGCGGGTGTAAGCCCTGAGTTTCTCATTTATGCCCCCCGTGGGGTCGTGGGTAGCGCGCCCAGGATAGATCTGGCTTGTCGATTGAGGAGAAGCTGGAGGTCGTCTCGCCTGCCTGCTTCACTGGGATCCCACCAAAGCTCGTATGCCAGGCTTTTGGAAAGGTACACAAAACATCTCATTGTTGTGTACCCTTGCAGCCATTTAACATCGCCGGATGTGATGGGGTGAAGATTTTAAGTAGATTATCGTTGACCGCCTCGCATTCTAACTAAGGTTCCGGCTAGCCCCCTCTCGCCTATTCCAGTTATCGAATGCATCTCTAACTTTATTTGCGATTCCTAGCGCGCAGGAATTTGCACACCAGATATGTTCCTCTCGCTATTCCCACGAGCAACGAACGAAGGAAAGAACGTACTGCAAAACAACTCTCCAATAGGTACATATTCCATCGCAGAACATACTATTAGCACGGGATTTGGCCCGGTGGCTTTTGTGGCGTTTGGCCTAAGGCTCGGGCATGAGGCCGGTGGCTTACGGCCCCCATTGGCCTCGCCTGCCCCCACCA
>Ga0307515_10022728_pt1 | contig 11037 bp, 3 predicted proteins | sample 17_EM_MG_FD_194513 | JGI IMG/M metagenome (GOLD analysis project Ga0307515, IMG submission 194513) | Populus trichocarpa ectomycorrhiza microbial communities from riparian zone in the Pacific Northwest, United States - 17_EM | ecosystem: Host-associated > Plants > Roots > Unclassified | place...
GTTAATCGTATTATATTTAGGCAATTTAATAAAAAAAATTATACTTAAAACCAATTTTTTTTGTAATAAAGCTTAATTATATTTCTTTAATAGCTATATAAGCCATTATATAGTTAAACCCCCAATAAAACATAAAATATACAATATATTGATTCTTTTTTGCTACTTCATTTAATATAATAACCCTTAAATCTATTTTAAATCTCCTCTATTAAGTTAAAATATTTTAAGTAAATTATAAAGTATATATATCTTAGTAATATAGCTCTAATTATGAAGTACTATTTTACTAAATATTACTATAAGACCTAAAAAAATGCCTTATAATAAAAATAACTAATTTTAAGCAGTATATCTTTAGTATTTATTTATAAAGTCTATATAAAGGCTCTAAATATTTTTAGGTAAAAAATAGGGCTTTAATAAAGGGGCTAAGCTTTAAAAAAGCTAATTGTTGGTAGATATTCGTTTTATATATTACATACGGATAGCACGTGATCTACGCGAGGCGCGTACATGTATTATCAAGACGTGTAGATAAAACGACAAGAATCCAACTACACACCACACGGCACGTATATTACGTCTATTGCACTATATTAAAGCATACCAACACTGATTAGTGAGCGCGTATAGATCAGGAAACACGCAAATAGCTTAAAAGACAGTTGTACTGTCCACCTTGTAGTAGATTGGAAGATAGTTATACTTATCTACCTTTCGTATTAGCCTATTTTAGTTAAAGAGAAGAAGAGAAACTACCTAGGAGTACTTATTTGGTATCTATAATAACTTCTAGACATCTCGTTTTATTTATTTTAGAAGAATTACTGCATAAAACACCTTATCCTACTTAACCGCCTCTCCAACTACCTCCTTAACTACCCCCTTAATCGTCTCCTTAACCGCCTCCTTAACCACCTCCTTAACCGTTCTCCTACCTCTACCCTATAAATACCCTTACCCTTACCCTTACCTACCCAAATAATATATAATATATAAAATACAAGATATCAAAAATAGAGAAAGACTAGGAGGAAGAAGTAACTAAATAGGAAGATAGAATTAACCTAACGGAAGCCACTAAGGACGAGCTAACTAACTATATATAATGTAAGATATATATATATACGGAGATACACGACCAGATAGACTTAATACTCTAGGAATTGTTCTAAGGAGATTTTAAAGACTTTACGGTCGATATCTTTACGAAAATCTCCTTATATTGGCTTTAGAAACTATATAATTATATAAATATTAGAGGAGTATGGGTTAACGCCAACTATAAACGAGGTAAATTACTTCCCTAGTCCTTATATAATATAGTATAAGAAGAAGACTAAACAGAATGGACTAGAGAAAAGATAAACGCACTTAAGGATAAGTTTGGCACTAGTATTAAGTTAAGACGTATTAAGTATTATAAGATATATAGAACCCCGGAGGAGCGACGAGCAGGACGTTCCTTAGTGCCTATACTTCCCACTATACCTTAACCTACAACTATCTCTACCTTTATACTATCTATTACGCCTTAACCTGCAATAATAATATAGTAACTCTACGTATAACCTATGGACGAGGAGAACCGCCCTATTACTATAACTGGCTATAGTAAGGAAATTGCGAATGCAGCTAAAATATATATAAAGGAGCAGAAATACAGTGGCATAAATGAAAGCCTTAACTATAAACTAATAATATTCTATAATATCTGTAATTAAGCGGACGTACCCTAAAAAGCTTACCTTAAAGCATTCCTTACTATATTAAAAGGACTAGCTTTAGACCACTTCTATATAAACTAACTATCCTACTTACTATTTGCTAAAGCTTATAAATACCTTTAGAATTTCTTTAAAAGACTAGGATTTTAACGCAAGAACCTAGACGAGTAAAATACCATTATACTTATAATAGTAATGGCAGAAAATACAGACAAGTCTATAAGCGAATGCCTTTAATTGCTAATCCATAGACTTTATTAACTATAGTATGGCCTTAAACCTACCTTATAAACTATGGACTTCCTTTAAAACAAAATCGTCACTTTTTGCTAGGGAATACTAGCATGTAGATATATAGTCTCTGACCCACCGGATAACCTTAAAGCCCTTATTAATAAACTCTAATTGTCTATTACAGCATATAAAAAAGAGTATGCGGAGAAGATATAAGCTTTCTTTACGGACTAATAATTCTATAGAAGAGATAATAACTATAACCGCAATAACCGTAATAACCGTAGTAAACCCCTGTATAACCGCAACCTACAGAAACCACGTTGCTTTGTATGTAATAAGGAAGGATATTACTTATAGAAATATACTAAGGAGGAGCAAAAAGAGTCTAAGACTAAGTTTAAGAATAAGTTTAAGGACCGCTTTTAGGAGCGAATAAAGCAATATATTATAGACTATAAAGGTAATGACGATAAGGATAATAACTTAAATGATAAGATTACTAACGTATTTAACGCTCTGGTAATTAATATAGACCCTAGCACTTTACTAAATGAGGACGACTAGGCTATAGCATACTATACTTTGTACGGTAAGATTAAACTAGATAATGTGACCGCTATAGCCTTAGAACTAGCTAACAGAGCATATAGCTATGTAGTCACAACTACTAATACTATAATAGATGCATTCCCTGCTAATATAGACCCGTTTGCGTACAATATAACCTTATACTACACCTCCACAAAGTTTATAGGTATAATAATTAACACTAGAGCCTCTAAACGCTCTATAGTAGGATATAGTTAGTTTCTTATACTTTAGAAGATTAATAAAGTACAGTTAAATAAGTCTATAAAAGGTATAGTTAGTGTATAGTTTGGAATAGGTTCTATATCCTCTATTGGTTCTATTAAGGTAGCTACACCAATAGGTATAGTAGAGTTTCACGTTATTAAGGTTAACACCCCTTTCCTACTTTACTTAGTAGATATAGACAACTTATAAGTGTACTTTAACAACCTAAAGAATGTCCTAATAACCCCCTTAAAGACCGTACTAGTTATACGCCGATTTGGACACCCGTTTTTACTATAGAATACTTTATTATATATATTTATTATAGAGTCTTTTAACTATAACCTATGCTATTTAACTAATATAGAATTGCGACGCCTATACCGACGTTTCGGATATCTGTTAGTAGAGCGACTTAAGAGAATATTGGACCGCGCTGGCTATAAAAACAATACTAATCGCAAGACCCTTAAGTATATTACCTGCTACTGCTTATACTGTTAAAAGCACGGAAAGTTACTAGGCAGATTTAGATTTACCTTAAAGGACAACATTAATTTTAACTACTATATTATTGTTAATATTATATATATTAATAGTAAGCCTATACTTTATATCGTTAATAAAGGCACCCAATTTTAAGTAGGAAGATGGCTATAAAATATTAGCGCTAAGTATATATAGGATATGTTACAAGCGTGCTGGATTAATATATACCTAGGCCCCCCGGATATAATTACACACGATATAGGTAAGAACTTTATTAGTAGAGAGTTTAAGCAATATGCGACTAATATGGGCACTGCTATAAAGAGCGCACTGGTTGAAGCTTATAACTTAATTGGCATAATAGAGCGTTATTACGGCCCCTTACGACGTATATACCACATTATTACTTCTAAGATACTAGGAATTAACAAGGAGATGGCACTGTAAATAACCTTTAAAGTAATTAACGACTCTATAGGACCAGACGGCCTAATACCCACGCTGTTAGTATTTAGAGTATACCCCCGAATAATAGAGTCTGATGCACCTTTACCTATAGTAATATAGCGTGCAATTGCATTTAAGAAAGCTATGGAGGAAGTAAAGAAGATATAAGTGGAGCGCTAGGTCGCAGATGCACTTAATATACGCAATAGCCCTAGCACTACCGCAATTTATAACCTACCCCTTAACTCTTTAGTATTAGTCTAAAGAGAAGGCAATATAGGACAACCTAAATACTGGGTAGGACTATATAACCAACTAAATGTTAAGGGAGAAACGTATACTGTTAACCTACCTAGCGGCCTTACGAAGTTCCGCAGTACTGTTGTTAAACTGTACTTAATAGACCCGAGATATATTTAAGCTAAAGACATTTAAGTTAATGGCGCCTAGGTTAATAATATTTAAGTTAAAACCGTCCTTGCGGCTAAACTACCCCCTATTAAAACTAACCTTATACTAAAACTACCTATTATAGAAACCGTCTCTATATAGAAACCGTCCCTTACTAAAACTAGAGAAGCATAACCACCTTATTAAGGAAGAGGAAGACCCCACAAGTATCCCCTTCACGTTAATACTGCCGACATTACTGTATTCTTATAAGAGGATAGCAACTATAAGCAGTTTAAGATATCCCATTAAAAGGAAATTACAGAACTGATTAAAAAGGGCGTATTTAAGATAATTAACCCGTAGGACGTACCTATAGGAGTCAGAATCTTTAACTTATAATTTATAGATAAGATTAAGAACCCTAGCACTAATAAAGCTTTTAAGAAATTGAGGCTTATTATCCAAGCGTATAATGATCTTAAAAAGGGTATTATACTAACCTAGTTACCTACTATTTAACGAGTTAGCCAACGCCTTATTCTATACATCGCAGCGATACTACAAGGTAATGGCATACAGTTATACCTATAAGATATCTCTTAGGCATATGTCTAGTCTCTTATAAAACTAAATTAAGACTTCTATATCCGACTACCTTATAAATTAAAAAGCCAACTAGGCATTAAAAAGAACTCAATCCTAAAGGTAATTAAGCCTTTATATAGTATTCCAGAAGTAGGTAATTACTAGTTTATAACCTACTATAACTATTATATTAAGGAGTTAGATATAAACCTATTAATATATAACCCTTGCCTCTTATAGAGCAACACTCCCAACTACTTTAGTATTATTGGCCTTTAAACTAATAATACTCTATTCCTGGCTAATACCACCTTTATAGATGCGGAGTAATAATATTTAAAAAAGGCTTACTTTCTTGCAAAAGAACGTAAGTAATTTACGGTTAAGCAGTCACTTAAATTTAACGGATGTATTATCCAACTCTCTTAGGAAGGCAATATTATAATAACCTAGGAACACTAGTATAAGAACCTAAATACGGTTTACCTTAGTAAGATAGCTACAACTATAAGCTTAAGAGGCATTGTCTGTAATACACTAACTATAAAGAAATAATATGTTGCGTAACGCGTAAGAGATATATATATTGCCTCTATATGTTAACCAGAAGCTTCCTTTAATCTCTCCTTTACCGCCTAGGTAATTAACCCTAAGAAGGAAGATATTACAGCACTTAATAAACGACTATAATTATAGATTGATAACCTAATAAGAGGAATTACGTTTGTTAAATTGGATATTAATATATTTCACCTATTTACTTTTACTAACGCCTTATTCGCTAATAATAAGGACCTCTTGTCACAAATAGGATACGTACTAGTATTAGAAGACGCGTTATATAAGGCTAATATTATCTACTAGTTGTTAATTAAGTGTAAGAGAGTTACTAGAAGCGTACTAGCCTTAAAACTCTATATAATGGCCCACGGATTTAATATTGGCGCCGTAATTAAGTTAACCGTTAAACAACTCCTATAGATTAAACTCCCACTCGTACTTTGCACCGACTTAAAATTACTCTATAAATGTCTTATTAAGCTAGGCACTATATAAGAGAAACGTCTTATAATAGACATTATGTGTCTTTATTAGTTATATAAACGCAGAGAGATTACGGAAGTTAAGTAAATTAATAGTAACAGCAACCCTACTAACTTGATAACTAAGAGCAAGACATCTACTGCTTTTAAGAAGTTAATTAATACCAATTACTTAGAACTGTAGACTATAGAGTAGGTTAAATAAACGAACTTAGATTTGGCTTAGCGTTATAACGGTACTAGGGTACGCCACCTGCCATATTCTACGGACCCTGAATTTAACCAGCTAATTAGGATTTTCTATCCCCGGGATAGAAATTTTCTATTAGCTCGCTTACTACTAGCGCCTTGGCGGCCCTCGCGATATGTCTACCTGCTACCCCTAACGATCCTTCTTCTTCTCCTTCTTCTCCTTCTTCTCCTTAGCTTAGTATCTTTATTGGATAGCAACTGTTACGGGATACCCCGCGATACCTTATATACGTCTACCTGTTTCTACTGACTTAGTAATTAGAGGCTGACCGCAAGACGGCAATCTAATGGCAATCTAACGGCAATCTATGGCATTCTGCTATATTCTGCCAAGTCCACTATATTCTGCCATATTCTGCTAAATTTATTAAATCCTACTAAGTTCTGCCAGGACTACTACCTAAAACCTATTCTACTCCGTGCACATATTAACTAAGCAACTAAGTTAACGGTATTTATATAAACTGTTATAAGCGTTATATAACTAGGATAGGATTAAAGGAGAAGCTACTGTGTATTATGGACGGAAGAGCCAGTTATTGCGTATATGCTATAAATAACAGGAATAGTACGATTTGGTTTCCTTCAGAGTTGCTCTAGTGTTGGTAGATATTCGTTTTATATATCACGTGCGTATAGCACATAATCTACGCGAGGCGCGTACATGTATTATTAAGACGTGTAGATAGAACGACAAGAATCCAACTACACACCACACGGCACGTATATTACGTCTATTACACTGTATTAAAGCATACCAACACTAATAGTAATTAATTTAATAATATAATGACCCTAAAGAAGCCTTATAATATATATTATATAGCTTAAAGCCTTTTAATAAGTATATACTTAATTAAGAGACTTAGTTACTTTTATAAAAAATAAGTTAATAACTTTAGAGAGTTATCCTAAAGGCTATATATATAGGCGCTTAAATATATAACTTATAATTATAACTTAAAGGCCTTAAAAGTCCAAAATTATATAAATGGATAATGGTAGATCTAAATATAATACTAAAATATATAGATGCAATAAACAAAGCTATAGTAAAGATAGAGGGAAAAAAGGCCAAAATAAGGATAAAGGGGCCAAAATGAAAGCTTTAAAATAGGCTAGATAGAAAACCCGAAGCCGATATACTAAATAGCATATAAGGGCAAATAATTAATTAAATTTTGTTGAGTGTAAATAGCTTCTAAAGTGGTGTGGCTGATTTGGTGGGGTAACTGAGTTTGGGAGGTAACCGAGTTCTAGGGGTCCGAGCTTAGTTCTCTTCTTTATAGTAAATCTCGGAATATAATTAGAGTTAATCTATTAGGCAACCTACTCTACTAGTTATATTTATGTTTAACTATTCCTTAACCTATATACCTAGCCCATTAATAAGTCTACCGTGGTATTTCCTATAAGGCTTTATTATATATTTATTACTAAGGTTATAGTAAAGAAAGTTAAATAATATACTACCTAAAGCAGCAACTATAATACCACCTATAGTAGTAACTACTTTAGGATTGGGAGGAGATACTAGTATACATAATAATAAATTACAGGTAGTTATGATAAATTAGTTAAGGAGCGTTATTAAATAAAACGATTCTAATAATTGCGTACTACTTTAACAATTACGAGATATAAAGAGAGAAAAGATTAAGATGCCATTAATTAAAAGATTTTTAGGAGAAAAATACAAGCTAAAGGGATTCCTTACTTAGATAAAGCTAAAAATCCAATATAAAGGAATAAAGTTAGAGTAGGCCGTAGACCAGGTTGCGTATATTAGGTTATTTTTAACGGGTTGGGCATTAGAGCGGTTTAAACCCTATTTTACGGAAATACAAACTAATAGGGTAACTACTACTAATTTAGAAGCACGGTATATATTCTTAAGCTAGGAGATATTTATTAATAGGTTTACGTAAATATACGGAGATTTAAAATTAGTAGTAATAGCGGAAAAAAAGATCTTCTAACTTATGTAAAAGGGATTAGTAATAGACTATATAACGCAGTTCTAAACACTAGCGGCGCAAACCAAGTGGGATTAAAAGGCGTTAATGGCTTAATACTAACGAGGATTAAAGACCAAGGTTTAGAATATAATAATACTAATAGATAATTTAAGTAATATAAGAGAACTAATTAAGTAAGCTATTAAGATTAATAACTAGTTATATTAAAGCGATAAGGAGTATAGAACGTATTAGGGACTAATATATATTAGGAAAACACCGCAGTAGGTACCTAAACTATAGTATAGCATAGAGCTAATAGACCTAAGTAGTACTAAAGAAAATAGAAAATGGAATAAGAAACTATAAAAACCTAAAAGTTAAGGATTAAGTGATTATAGAACTAGAGAGTAGAGGCCGACCTAGGGATTTTAGTAGTAAAAGACGTTTATGCGGACTTTATAATAAGAAAAGTTGTTTAAAGACGGAGCTTGCATAAATTACGGAAAATAAAGTTATTTCGCCGAAGACTATAGAGGTAGTAGAAGTAACTATATAGTAAAAGGAATAAGACTAGTAGATGATATATATATATAGAGAGATAATAATATGCTGCGAGGAACGAAAGAATATTTAATTAAGAGTTTTGCGTTCTATTATAATAATATATACTAAGTTTATAAAGATGTTAAGTATAGCGTAAGCTATTAGCTATAAGAGCCTAAGTTAAGAGAACTCTAGGGTATAAAAGAGTTGGATAAAAACCTAGATTAACTCTATAAATTAGATTAAGACTAGGACGGTATAATAAGCTAGCAGTTAGCGGAGAAGTTTCTTACGTACTAGTTCTACCAAGTAATAGGATCTAAGGAGTAAGATAATTAGACTATTAGCAGCGATAATAAAGTAATAAGGGTAGCTTACTAGGAGTATATAGACCTTAAGGACGCAATAATAAAGGTAGAGGTTAAATCTATTATAAAGGAAGGATTAATAATGGGGATTAAGACTCTATTAGATACGATATCTATTGCTTTATAAAACGCAAGAGAGGTAGGATAATAAGCTACCTTAGTATATAATAAAGGCAAAAGGCCAAAGGCTTAAGATTTTTAAGAAGAGATAAGAGACGCTTAAAATTCCTAAGATAGGATGGGATAAGCTTAAGGACCTATAATGGACGAAAACTGATGGAGTAGAGTAGTAGCTTAGTTTAATAATAAACGAATAAGTATTAGGCGACAATTCCCTATAATAAAGGCGTAAGAAGCTAATTAGTAAATGCTAAAAGAGCCTAAATAAACTAAGGTAGGAGCACGGCTTAGAAAAGAAGTAAGCCTAGGATTAAAAGCACCTATGTTAGGTAAATAAGACGTTTAACTATAAAGCTAAACAAGTAATACCGGAATTATAAAATTTTAGAATTTAGAGAATCTAATAGCTAGATATAAACTAGGAGAAGACTAAAAAGGATTTAAGAATTAAATTAAAGCGTAGTAAGAGCAAAGAAGATACCACGGATTAAAGATACTGGGTAAGCCAAAAATAACCTTAAGAAAGGTTACTAATAGGCCTAAAATAGGCACGCTAAGAATAAAATAGCTTAAAGAACTAGAGTAAAAAAGAAATTAGAGGTTCTAATTAGATTTAACGAACGGCACATAAAGGGCTATTATAAAGCAGTAATAATAAGATATTTCCTTATAGATAGATTATATACGCTTATAGAGCTATACTAAAAGTGGTATAGGTAGCGGCACAACAATAGTTAGGAAGATTTTTACCTTTAGCTAAACTAGAGAGTTATCTAAAACTAAGTAATTACGGAAAGGCGTATAACTTATATTAAGGGAGTATTAATTATAACGTCTAAAAATCTAGAAGAAGGATTAGAGGACTAGAGATAAGAAAGATAGATTTTAGTACCTATAAATAAGAGACTAATGTTTAGATTAACTAGATAAAAGTTTAAACTTAAGGATAATAATAAGCTAAGAGTTAACCTAAGACACCTAGTATATTATATATTGGTATAGATTACGTATATAGATAATATATGCGATATATATATAAACCTAAAGAAAAAAAAAATCGGAAGTACCTAATAAGGGTATATTAGGCGCTAGATAAGTAATAGTATAGAAATACTAATTATATATACAAATAGTATCTAGTAGAAGTTTAGGAGTTAAACAACTTAATACTTTAACTAAAAAGATTCCTTATAGAAGAATGTTTAGATAAATAATAGTAGTAGGAATGCCTAAAGAATATATATCTATAGTATATTAAGAATAAGAAATAAACTAAGTATTGGCTAAAAGTAAACTAGATATAAACAGGATCTAATAGCTAATAGTTAGGAAAAGGAGAGGCCTATAGGACTAAAGGGAGCTAGTAGTAAAGCCTTAGACCCTTAAAGGAATTTAAGGATAACACCTAAACCTATAAGTTAATTAGTAAGATTAATAGTTTAAAGTACTAATAGATAGTGGAGTAATAAAAAACTATATCTTACTAGCAGAAATTAGAAGAATGGGGCTACCGTATAGGTAAAAAGAGTATTTTTATCTACTAGTAATAATTTTAGGAGATCTGATAGCCTATAGAGGAGACATTATTAACCTTAAAATAGGACCTATTTAGATAACTATTAAAAAAAAGCCCAATTAAGATATCTTTTAATATCCTACTATTAGGATAGGATAAGGTAGTACTAAATATGTCTTAGTTATAAGAATATAATCTAAGAATTAATTGGGTTATAAGTTAGGTTAATATTAAAAATATATAACAACGCAAAAGGCGTATAGCTATTAAGTTAGTATAGTACTATGTTAGAGCAATCTATAAAAAAAACCAAGAAAGGATTAAGTTATATACTAAAAAGATACTATAAGTATAGTAAAAAGCTATTAGAGTATATAGTATAGGACTATGAAATAGAATTAGAACTAGGAATAAGTCCTAAGTTCTTTCTATCGGGAATGAGGCAATTTGCCGTCACGTACGGCAAATTGCCGTCACGTGATGGCAAGTTGCCATCACGTGTCGCCGCGGCACTAGCGTGGCGAGGAGCCTTAAGCTCCTCGCCCTTCCTTATTCCAA
>Ga0307515_10022729_pt1 | contig 11037 bp, 8 predicted proteins | sample 17_EM_MG_FD_194513 | JGI IMG/M metagenome (GOLD analysis project Ga0307515, IMG submission 194513) | Populus trichocarpa ectomycorrhiza microbial communities from riparian zone in the Pacific Northwest, United States - 17_EM | ecosystem: Host-associated > Plants > Roots > Unclassified | place...
CAGGGGCCGGACGGCGAGCGGGAGCTGGTCGAGCGGGAAGAACACCGCGGAGAACAGGGTCAGCGGCAGGATCCCGAAGCGGTGCACGATCGACAGGGCCGACTCGTTCTTGACCGTCATCGAGATCGCGTAGACCGCGCCGATCGAGGCCGCCGCGGTCAGCAGGGCCGCCCCGACGGCGAGCGGCGCCAGCGCCGACTCCAGCAGCCCGAAGGCGGCCAGGACCAGGAAGAACACCACCGACGAGATCGCCGCGCGGAACAGCGCGTAGAGGAGGTGGCCGTTGAGGATGTCGTCGTTGGTCAGCGGCGAGGCCTGCATCGCCTTGTACTGGCTACCCCAGCGGGTGGCGGCGTAGACGGGCCAGGTGAGCTCGCCGGTCGCGATCTGGAAGGCGGTCGAGGCCAGCAGCCCGGGCGCGATGAAGGCGACGTAGTCGACGCCGCCGATCGCGCTGGAGCCGTCGACGTACCCGCCGACGGCCATGCCGAGCCCGAGGATGAACAGGACCGGCAGGAGGAAGCCGGAGAACACGGTGCCGTACCAGGTCCGCCGGTAGTTGAGCAGCCAGTGCTCGAACGCGTGGAGGGATCCAGCGCCCATCAGTCGACCAGCGTCCGACCGGTGAGGCTCAGGAACACGTCCTCCAGGGTCGCGCGGCGCTCCAGGACGCTCGCCGGTCGCAGTCCGCGGCCGTGGACCTCGGCCACGGCCGACTCGCCGTCGTTGGTGTAGAGCAGGACGCGGTCGGGGAGGACCTCGACGCGCTCGGCGGCGCCGTCGAGCTTCTCGGCGAAGGCCTCGTGGTTCTCGGTGTTGAAGCGCAGTTCGACGACCTCGCGGGTCACGTGCGCCTCGATGAGCTGGCGCGGCGTGCCCTCGGCGGCGATCTTCCCGCCGTCCATGACGACGAGGCGGTCGCAGAGCTGCTCGGCCTCGTCCATGTAGTGGGTGGTCAAGACGAGCGTGACGCCGCGCTGCTTGAGGCGGAACAGGCGCTCCCACACCAGGTGGCGGGCCTGCGGGTCGAGGCCGGTGGTCGGCTCGTCGAGCATGACCAGCTCGGGCTCGTTGATGAGCGAGCGGGCGATCGTCAGGCGCCGGCGCATGCCGCCCGACAGGTCCTCGACCTTCGACTCGGCGCGGTCGGACAGCTGCACGAACTCCAGGAGCTCGCGGGCGCGCTCGCGGGCGACCTTGTACTTGATGCCGAAGTAGCGGGCGTAGATGACGAGGTTCTCCAGGAGGTTCAGCTCGGTGTCGAGCGTGTCGTCCTGGGGTACGACGCCGAGGCGCGCGCGGATCTGGGCGCCGTGGGTCACCGCATCCATGCCGAGGATGCGCAGCTCACCGGCCGTCGGCGGTGAGACGCAGCCGATCATGCGCATGGTCGTGGACTTCCCCGCGCCGTTCGGGCCGAGGAAGCCGAAGGCCTGCCCTTTGGGAACCGTGATGTCGATGCCGTCGACGGCGGTTTGTTCGCCATAGCGCTTGATGAGGCCGCGGGCGTGGATCATGTCTTGCACGCGGCGACGGTACAGCGGGGGTCTGACGGAAGCCAACGGGTATTACGAGAATGAGTCGGCGAATGACGTCGCGGAGGGCCGCCCGACCGCCGCCGGACGGCCCTCCGCTTCCCTCACACGAACCCGTTGAAGTCGACGATCGACCACCAGCTCGACGCCGCCCCGGTCTGCACGACCCGCACGTACCGTGCCGACCGGGCCGGGAAACCGACCGTGACCAGCGCGCCCGTACCCGTGCCCGTCGCGACCGGACTTCCCCAGTTCACTCCGTCGGAGGACAGGTACACCTGGTAGCCGCGCGCGTAGTCACCCGCGTAGCCGCCGGAGTCCATGGTGATCTGGCGCAGGTTGTGCGCCGACTTCGTGTCGACGACGATCCACTGCCCGTTGACCATCGGCGTGCCGCTGCTCCAGCGGCTGCCGGTGGCGTCGAGCATGTTGCCCGGGACGTCGCCGCCGGCGGTGGACGAGGCGGTCGCGGTCCAGCCCGCGCGGTCGAGTTTCTGCGGGCCGGGCGCGCTGCCACCGCCATAGGCGGCGAGGTAGGCGGGGATGGTGTCGGTGCCCGAGGCGGTGCCGCCGGCGTCGTTGATGACGTGGTTGATGACGCCGTTGCCGCCGAGCGAGACGGTGAGCAGGTTGCGAAGCGCGACGCCTGCGGTGTTCGGGACCTCGAAGCCCCGGTCGGCGACGATGCTGGGGTCGACGTTGAAGTAGCAGTAGCTGCCCACGCCCCAGGCCTGGTGCGAGGTGACCCCGTCGGCGACCTTGTAGGCGGCGTACCCGAGGGCGCCGGTCCGCCAGGCCGCCTGGTTCGGCGGGTCGTAGGGCATCTCGTTCTGGAAGAACACCGTCCGGCCGCCCTGGCCGTTCCAGATCACCTGGTACTTCTGGTAGTGCTCGACGAAGAGGCCGTAGGCGGTGACGTCGGCGCCGTTGACGATCACCCCGGTGTCGGCGGGGTTCGTGGTCCAGCCGACCCCGGCGCCGTGGTCGGCGCGCCAGGCCCAGATGTGGTCGATGATCACGTCGCGGCTGTTGACGACGAGGCTCGTCGTCGCCGCGCCCGGCCCGGGCCCGCCGATCCGGAAGTAGACGTCCTGCACGGTCGTAGGGTCGTTCGCGTGCGACGCCCCCGAGCCGGTCTGCCCGACCTGGAGCAGCACCGGCGACCGGACGGTCCCCGCGTCGAAGAGCAGCCCGGCGAGCCGCACACCGTCCACATCGGACACCGTCATCGCGGTGATCCCGTTGTCGGGGATCAGGCTGGCGTAACCGAGCCCGAGCACGACCGTGCCCGCCCGCGTGATGTTGAGGGTCTGGTTCAGGTGGTAGATGCCGGGCGTGAACAGCAGGTGCTTCCCGGCGGCGAGCGCGGCGTTGAGGGTGGCCGCGCTGACGCCTGGTGTGGCGACGTGGAAGGCCGTCAGCGGCAGGGACGTGCCGGGTGTCGAGCCGCCGGACCAGGTGGTGCCGGAGGAGTTGCGGCGCAGCGCGGGGAGGAAGACCTGGTACTGGCCGCCGCCGTCGAGGTAGAGGTAGGGCTTCTCGCGGGTGACCGGGCTGGTCGGCAGAACGGTGTAGGGCGGGTTGGGGAAACTCGCGCCAGGCGCGCCCGCTACGCCGGAGAAGACCATGTTCCACACGCCGTTGAGCCAGCCGCCGATGCGGCTGTCGCGGGTGAGCCACTGCTGCTGGGAGTAGGGCTGGACGACGTTGTCGATGGCGCTGTCGGCGATGTAGCCGCCGCTGGCCCAGCCGTAGCCGGTGGGCGCGAGGTTGAGGTCGCCGCGGACGTGCACCCGCCGCATGGGCGCGGCCTGGGAGACGGCCCACCGGTTGAAGCCGGGCGGCGGGGCGATGGCGAGGTTCTCGACCGAGCGCCAGAAGTTCTGGGTGGCGTTGCCGCCGAACCATCCGGCGTCGACGGTGACGCCGTTGAGGGTGACGTCGTCGGGGTTGCGGCCGAGGCCCGCGATGGAGGTGTGGAAGCCGATGTTGGCGTTGACGTTGTACGTGCCGGGCTTGAAGAAGATCGCGTAGCGCTGCGGGCCGAACTGGTTGCTCTCCTGCCCGGCGAAGATGCCGTCGAGCTGGCTCTGGATGCTCGCCGCCGGCATCGACGGGTCGAAGACATAGGTGTTGGGGCCGAGGACCGGGTCGGCCGCGGCGGCCGGTGCCGCGGCGAGTCCGGCGATTAACGGGGAGGTCGCGGTGGCCGCGGCGAGGCCGAGGACGTGGCGTCTGCGCATGGAGGGCTCCTTGGGGCCGTTTGGTCACATGCAGTGGGAGAGCGCTCTCCCAGGACGCTAGTGAGCCGAATCGCCTACTGTCAAGGTTTCCTGGGCGTTTCGGCCGCATGACCCCTCGACGGCAGTAGTCCGAATCGGTCCGCACGACGGCATGAGCTGCGCATTCCCTTGCACAGCACCGGAAAGCGCTCTCCGCGAAGTTCCGGCAGTTGGGAAGATCCGGCGGGCGCGGTACCGATCGGCCAAGATCCACGCATGGGTTTCACTCTCCGCGCGGCCGACCGGGACGACACCGGCTTCCTGACCGAGATGCTCGTCGAGGCCGCCGACTGGCGCCATGACGGCTCACCCGCAGAAGAGCGCGCGACCCGCGCCCTCGCCGACGTCAAGACCGCCCGCTACATCTCCGGATGGCCGCGTCCCGGCGACTTCGGCGTCGTCGCCGTCGACGAGAACGCGCGGCCGATCGGCGCGTGCTGGGCGCGGCTGTTCACCCCCGACGAGCCCGCCTACGGATTCACCGGCGCCGACGTCCCGGAACTGGCGATCGGGATCGTGCGGGAGTGGCGCGGCAAGGGCGTCGGCCGGACAGTGCTGCGCGACCTCCTCGACCGCGCCCGCGCGGCCGGCCACACACGGATCTCGCTGGCCGTCGACACCGACAACCCGGCCCGCCGCCTCTACACCGGCGAGGGATTCGTCATCACCGAGACGCGCCCGACGGCCGTCACGATGGTGCTGGGGCTCTAGACCGCCCGGCTCGCCTGCTCGCGCAGGCTTCGCGCGTACTGCTCCAGCGAGATCAGCTCGCCGAACAGCTTCATGTACAGGTCCTTCTCCTCGACCGGGTTGACCCGCTGCAACCGCGACTTCAGCGCGTTGACCTGCTCGGTCACCAGCGGCAGCTGCACCCGCGCGAGCGTCAGCTCGACATAGCTCGGCTCGGGTTCGCCGTTGACGCGCATCGGCTCGACGGCGAGCTCGCCGACAAGGGCCTGCGCGCCCAGGTCGGCGCATGAGTCGGTGATCGCCGAGATCCACACCGGCCCGCCCGCCGCGACCGAGGCGCCGCCGGCGACCGTGATCGCCTTGCGGATCTCGGCGTGCAGCGGGTGCCCGTAGGGCGACTCGTCGACGGCGTCGAAGTACGGTCCGGCCAGTCCAGGCAGCTGGATGGCGAGCTTGAGGGCCTCACGCTCGACGAGCCAGCGCGGATTGTCCGCGGAGAGCGCCTGCGGCCTCCGCTGCGGCTCCACGCGCTCGCCCTTGACCGAGGCCACGGCCCGGCGGACCCGCTCGACCTCCATGCCCAGCCGCCCGGCCAGGTGGTTGACGTAGCCGGGGATCAGCGAGCGGTCCTTGATCTTGGCGATCATCGGCGAGGTCGCGCGCAGCCCGGCGACCTGCCCCTCGACGGTCTCCAGGTCGTGGCGGGCCAGCACGCTGCGCAGGGCGAACGCGATGAGCGGCTCGCGGGCGGCGACCAGGTCGCGCACGGCCTCGTCGCCCTTGGCCAGGCGCAGGTCGCAGGGGTCCATGCCGTCGGCGGCGACCGCGATGTAGGTCTGGGCGACGAACTTCTGCTCGTCCTCGAAGGCGCGCAGCGCGGCCTTCTGCCCGGCGGCGTCACCGTCGAAGGTGAAGACGATCTCTCCGCCGAACTCGTCGGAGTCCATCAGCATCCGCCGCAGCACGTTGATGTGCTCCGAGCCGAAGGCCGTGCCGCACGTCGCCACGGCCGTCGGCACACCGGCGAGGTGGCAGGCCATGACGTCGGTGTAGCCCTCGACGATGACCGCGCGGCTCTGCTTGGCGATCTCCCGTTTGGCGTGGTTGATGCCGTAGAGGACCTGACTCTTCTTGTACAGCGGCGTCTCAGGGGTGTTGAGGTACTTCGGCCCCTCCTCGTCCTCGGCGAGCTTGCGCGCGCCGAAGCCGATGACGTCGCCGGCCAGGTCGGCGATCGGCCACAGCAGCCGGTTGCGGAATCGGTCGATGAGGCGGCCCGACCGCGCCGGCTTCGCCAGGCCCGCGTCGACCAGTTCGCTGGTCGAGAAGCCCTTCTGCTGGAGGTGCTTGGTCAGCGTGTCCCAGGCGTCGGGCGCGAAGCCGCAGTTATAGGTCTCGGCGGCCGTCCGGTCGAAGCCGCGCTGCGACAGGAAGTCGCGCGCGATCAGCGCCTCGGGACGGGAGAGCTGCTCACGGTAGAAGGCCGCGGCCTCGGTGTGCGCGGCCAGCAGGCGCTGCTTGACGCCCACCTTGGGCCGCATGATGGTGCTGCCGCCGGCGTCCTCGTAGCGCAGCTGGTAGCCGGTCTTCGAGGCCAGCCGCTCGACCGACTCGGCGAAGCTGAGGTGCTCAAGCCGCATGAGGAAGCTGATGGCGTCGCCGCCGACGCCGCAGCCGTGGCAGAAGTAGAAGCCGCGCGAGGGCGTGACGTGGAAGCTCGGGGACTTCTCATCATGAAACGGGCAAAGCCCTTTAAGGTTCCCGCTTCCGGCCGGTTTGAGGGTGACGTGCTCGGCAACGATGTCGTCGATCGCGGTGCGTTCACGCACCGCCGCGATGTCCTCATCGCGGATCCGGCCAGCCACGCGGCAACCTTACCCGTCGCGCGCGGGGCGCCAGGTAGGCGCGACTTCAGCGGTCAAGCGCGCAGCGTGATGCGCTAGAGTCCGAGGCCATGTCCCAACAGAGGCAGAGACCCACGGCGATCGTCTCCGCTCTTCGCGAGCTCGCCTGTGACCCATCGGGAATGCGGTTCGCCCGGCTTCGGGCATACGTCTCGTTCGAGTAGTCTGCCCTGCGAGTGCGAACCTGTACGCCTGCGAAGTGATCGAGAGTGCCGCCCAGCTCAGTCCATGAGGGAAACAGAGAATCACCGATGAGGCCCCCAATGGTTCCCAATCCTGAATCCGGTCCCGCCGAGTCCGAACAGCCGGCGGCGCAGCCTCCTCCCCCACCGACGAAGACGTTGGCGCCGGAGACGCACGGCCGCGGAGTCCGGATGGCGATCTACATGTCGGGTGTGGCGATCATGCTCGCGTTGATCGGATGGATCGTGTTCCTGCCGCCGGACTCGCCCGGCCCCGGCGGGGGCGCGGGGGACGACACCTCGCCGAGCGCGTCGGCTCCGCCCGAGGCGCCCGACCCGCTGCTCGCCGCCGACGGGACGGTCGACCCGGCCGCGTACGTGGACATGGCGGCCAAGCTCGCCACCGACGAGGGCCTGAACTGGCGGATGGGCCCCGACTGGCACAAGTACCACGGCAAGAACGACTTCGACGGCCTGACCGAGACGCCGAAGGTCGACGACAAGCCGCTCGGCCTCCAGCTCGGCGACATCGACCGGGCCTACCAGCTCGGCACGACGCCGCCGGCGAACCTCGACTCGCTGCGCAACATCCAGGGGCAGGTCGGCTACATCCCGACCGAGGAGCAGCTGCCGGGTGTCGACCACATCACCTCGGTCGAGACGACGAGCACGACGATCGGCTACGCGCCCCGGCCCGGCGGGCGACTGTCCACCGACGGGCACCCCGAGGTGGAGCTCGCCAACGGCGGCTCGGGCCAGTGCGCGAGCGAGAACGACTACACGATCGGCGACATGGTCGACATGGCCCGCGGTGACGGCCTCGACGGTTCGGCGCACGCGGTCATGGTCTTCAACAAGGGCCTCGTCGCGACGGCCGGCACGAGCGGCACGCAGGGCGGGCAGTGCCTGAAGCTGCCGAAGAACCTGGTCCCGACGGCCGTCGCGGTCACACCCGGCAACGAGTACGCGCTGATCACGGTGTGGGACACCAAGAAGATCCAGGGCGGCCTCGCCGTGGTGGCGCTGACCGGCAAGCAGCAGAGCACCCGCGCCGACTTCGCGCAGCCCTTCGCGGGGCTGCCGAACTCCGGCTTCATCGTCGGCATGAAGTACCTCGGCGTCGTGCCGCTGCCCGGGCTGGTGGCGCCCACGGGGATCGGCGTGACCACCGACTACCACGGCAACCCCGAGCTGGACCGCCGCCAGGAGTGGCTGACCACGCCCGACGGCCGCGCGGCGACCGCGCAGAACGTCGCCCACAACGGCAAGGCCGTGATCGTGTCGGCTGCCGAGCGCAAGGCCGTGACGGTCGACCTGACGCCGCTGTTCGCGACCACCGACGACGTGTACTTCGGTGACACGGTCACCGCTCCCCCGGTGGCCGGCGACGGTAAGAAGGAATGGCCCTACACCCTCGCCGGCGAACCGAAGATGACGCCGACCGTCGGCAACGTCGTCCCGCTGCCCTCGTCGCCGAACGCGGCGAGCCTGGCCTGGGACGGCAAGTACGGCTACGTCGCCACCCGCGACGGCATGCTGCGCGTGCTGTCGCTGGAGAACCCGGCGCAGGCCGCCGAGGTCGGGCAGATCCCGGTCGGCGCCAACCCCACCTGCGTCAACCACACTCGCGACGGTTCGCAGCTGCTCGTGACCTCGCGCGGCGACCGCGCGGTGAAGTGGGTGCAGCTGGAGGGTTCGGGCGGGTCGGTCAACCGGACCCTGACCGACCGGCGTCTCGCCGACCCGGTCTGCGCCGAAGACCTGGGCTCGATGCTCCAGCCGGGCGAGACGGGCGTGCAGGTCACGACCGCGCCGGTGGTGTCGATCGCCGACTTCGGCGGCGGCCTGGTGCACAACTTCCGCATCGGCGAGGCCGTCTTCGCAGACGGCTCGCGGGCCGAGGTCCCGGCCGGCGGGTTCGAGTACGGCGGGGCATACGACCCGAAGGGCAAGCCGTTCCGGGTGTCGGTCACCCTCGACCGGCCGGCCTGACGCACAGCATCGAAGGGCCGGGAAACCCCGCGGGGTTTCCCGGCCTTTTCGCCGTCCGGGTCACGCTCGCGGGAAACCGCGCAGCCCCCAGGAGTTGATGTAGCCGATGTCCTGTGCCGCCCGGTCGGTGACACGCAGCCGCCAGACGCCGTTGGCGGCCTCGGATGAGGCGTCGACGGTGAAGACACCGCGGATGCCGTCGTCGCCGTCGCCTGCCGGCGGGCTGATCAGCGGGTAGACCGTCCCGTCGGGGGCCACCAGGGACACCGCGAGATCGCCGCGCCAGGTGTGCACGATGTCGACCGTCACTTCGCGCGCCGGTGGCGCGGTCGACGCGGCACCGGTGACCGTGCCGCCGGCGATGCCCTCGATCCACGGCCGGTGGAAGGCGGCGTCCATGTAGATGGACGGTCCCTGCCCGCAGATCGCGGTCGTCCCGGCGGTCGTGCTCCCGGCGAGGCGCCACGCGCCGCCCTGGGAGATCACCGCCGGCCCGCCGGAGTCGCCGATCCGGTGCTCTGTCAGGCGTTCTCGCGCCTTCAGAGCCGCGATGGTCCGACCCCGACACGCGCGCCCTCGACCAGTTGTCGGCGGCCGTCGGGGCACCGAGGGAGGAGGCGGTCGAGGTCCTCAGCCGCCACCAGAAGGTCTTCGTCGACGCCGACCGGAGCTCCTCGCTGGTCCGGTCGCGGACGCTGCTGCGGGCCCGGACCGCCGCCGACCGCGTGCTCCTGCGCTACATCGGCGATCCTGGCGCCGACCCGGGCGATGTCACCCTCGGCGCCGAGAACACCGTGCTCGGCACCGTCCTGCGCCACCGGGACCGGCCCGTCGTGGTCGCCGAGCTGCTGTTCGGCACGACCCTCCGCGGCGGCGAGACCTGGATCCTGGAGACCCGGCTGCGCGATCCCGGAGGCGAGCGCGGCACCTGCTTCGCGCACGGTTTCGCCGCGCCTACCGAGCACTGCGTGCTTGAGGTCCGCTTCGACACGGCCGCGCGGCCGGCCCGCGCCCACGCTTTCGCGCAGGGCGGGCCGGCCGAGACCAGGACTCCGGTGCGGTCGCTGCCGGTCGGTTCGCGGTTGAGCGCGCACACCACCACCCGTGGTGCCGGGCGCGGTCTGGTCGGGATCGCCTGGGAGTGGCCGGTCTAGGCGAAGAGCCCGGCGTTCTCCCGCGCCCACTGCGCGAAGGTGCGCGCGGGTTTCCCGGTCACGCGCTCGACGGTGTCGACGACCGTGTAGCCGATCTCCGGGGTGTTCTTGCGGATGTCGACCATCCAGTTGGCCGAGCCCTCGTCCCAGCCCTCGGCCAGGAGCTGTGCGAGGACCTCCTCCTCGGTCAGCTCCACGTAGGTGACGTCGCGGCCGAGCGCCTCGGCGAGGACGGCGACCTTGTCGCGGATGGTGAGGACCTCGGGCCCGGTGATCGTGTAGGTCTGGCCGGCGTGCCCGTCCTCGGTGAGCGCCACGACCGCGACGGCGGCGATGTCGGCCTCGTGCACGAGCGCGCTCGGCGCGTCGGGGAAGCCTTCACGGACCTCGCCGTTCTCGATGATCCGCCCGGCCCACTCCTTGTGGTTCGACATGAACTCGACCGGCATGAGCATGGTCCGGTCGATCCCGCTCGCCGCGACGGCTTCCACGAACGCGTCGTCCTGCGGGCCGTGGAGGACGGTCACGCGGGAGACTCCGGCTTCGACGGCCATGTCGATGATCTGCGCCCCGGTGGTGAGGGTCTGGTACCCGGCGCCGAAGGTGATGAGGTGCGCGGCGGTCACACCGTCGAAGACGCCTTTGAGCGAGTCCGGGTCGGTGAGGTCGCCGGCGACGACCTCGACGCCTTCGGGCAGCTCGGCCTTCGAGGGGTCGCGGGTGAGCGCGCGGACCGCGTGGCCCGCCTCGTTCAACTGCCGCACGATCTGCCCGCCGACAGTCCCGGTCGCGCCCGTCACGAGGATGGTCATGGTGGTTCTCCGTTTCGCTCAGCTGCTTGTACCCGAAGGTTATGAGCGGTTGCGGACAACTACCGTCCTCAAGTGAAAGTCATTGTTCGCGTGTGGTCAGGACGCAGAACTCGTTGCCCTCCGGGTCGGCGAGCACGACCCACGGGACCTCGACCTGGCCGACGTCGACGTGGCGGGCGCCCATGTCGACCAGGCGCTCGACCTCGCCGGCCTGGTCGTCGGGGTTGAGGTCGATGTGCAGGCGGTTCTTGACCGCCTTGGCGTCGGTGACCGAGACGAAGCAGAGTCCCGGGTTGGCGCCGTCCTTGGCACCGATGACGGCTTCGCCGGTCGCCTCGTAGAGGAGTTCGTAGCCGAGGACCTCTCCCCACCAGCGGGCCAGCCGGGCCGGATCCGCCGCGTCGACCACGATCGTGTACCACCGGCTGCCCACAATGGACTCCCCTCGTTGGGATTGGGTGCCTCGATACTGCTTCGTTACCGCAC
>Ga0307515_10022730_pt1 | contig 11037 bp, 7 predicted proteins | sample 17_EM_MG_FD_194513 | JGI IMG/M metagenome (GOLD analysis project Ga0307515, IMG submission 194513) | Populus trichocarpa ectomycorrhiza microbial communities from riparian zone in the Pacific Northwest, United States - 17_EM | ecosystem: Host-associated > Plants > Roots > Unclassified | place...
TGAACCGCCCACTGCGCCCGCTGGTCGACGAGGCGCTGGCCCTGATGCGCTCCACACTGCCGGCGGGCGTGGCCATCGCGCCGCAGCTGCCCGACGCGATGGACGCGCAGCTGCACGTGCTGGCCGATGCCACGCAGATGCAGCAGGTGCTGATCAACCTGTGCACCAACGCCTGGCACGCGATGCACGGCGCGGCGGGCCACATCGCCGTCGGGCTCGAAGCGCTGCAGTTGGCCGCGGGCCCGGCGCCCCGGCCCGGCAGCCTGCCACCCGGCGACTACGCGCACCTGTGGGTCAGCGACGACGGCTGCGGCATGGACAGCGCGACGCTGGCGCGCATCTTCGAGCCCTTCTTCACCACCAAGCCGGTGGGCCGCGGCACCGGGCTTGGCCTGTCGGTGGTGCACGGCATCGTCGCGGCGCACGGCGGCGCGATCAGCGTGCAGAGCCAGCCGGGGCAGGGCAGCAGCTTCCATGTGTACCTGCCGCGCGTGGCGGCGGTTGAAGCCGGTGGCCCGCCTTCGGACTTCGTGACCCTCGACGCCGGCCCGGCCGCCACCGCGGCCGGGGTGCCGCACGTGCTGGTCATCGACGACGACGAGGTGATGCTGCTGCTGGTGGAGCGCCTGCTCGGCCGCCTGGGTTACCGCGTCACGAGCTGCCAGGACCCGCACGCCGCCATCCAGGCGCTGCGCGAACGGCCGCAGGCCTTCGACCTCGTCGTCAGCGACTTCAACATGCCGCAGTGCTCGGGGTTGGACGTGGCACGCGAAGTGGCGCGGTTGCGGCCCGACCTGCCGGTGATCATCAGCTCCGGCCATGTGACGCAGGAGCTGCGTGCCGACATGCAGCGCCAGGGCGTGAAGGCGCTGATCCAGAAGGAAAACACGCTCGAGGAACTGGGCTCGGCGGTGCGGCGGGTGCTGCACGAAGCCTGACATAGGATGCGGGCCACCCCGTATGGCGACCGCCAACCCGTGAACCTGCTGCTGCTCGACGCCGGCGCGCACGAAGTGCACGCAGAGCCCGAGCCTCCTGCCGATGACGACGCTGGCGACGCACAGGCCGTGGCCACGATGGTCAACGCCGAGCCGGCGCGGCTGCTGGCCTGGCTTGACGCGCATGGGCCCTGGCGCGGCGGGCCGCTGAGCCTGTTCGGCGCGCCGCCGCTGTCCGAACAGGTGGCGGCCCTGCTGGCCGCAGGTGTCAGCGGCTGGTGGCCTTCAAGTGCCTCGCAGGGCGAAGAACTCGCAGCCGCTCTGGCGATGGACCGTGCGCGCTGGGTTGCCACGCGCATCGCACGCCGCGAACAGGCGCGGCTGCGCGCGCAGCTCGACGAGCGCAAGTGGATCGACCGCGCCAAAGGCGTGCTGATGGAAGCGCGCGGCATCGGCGAGAACGAAGCTTTCGGGCTGCTGCGCGGCGCCGCGATGCACGCCAGCCTGCGCCTGGTCGACGTCTCGCGTTCGGTCACCGAAGCCGCGCAATGGGCCGATGCGCTCAACCGCGCCGGCCAGTTGCGCATGCTGTCGCAGCGCCTGCTGCGCCTGGCCGCGCAGGCCTGCGAAGCGCCCGAGGCGCGCACGCTGCGCAGCGCGCGTGACGACGCGCTGCGGCGTGTCGACGACATCCTGGAGCGCCTGCGCACGATGGCCCTCGGCGCCGGCGCGGCGAGCTGGCCGCCGCTGCTGGAGCGCACCGCGGCCGCCTACGCCGAGCTGCGCCAGGCGCTGCGCGGCAAGGCGGGTGTCGCCGCGCTGGCGGCCGCCGACCCGTGCGCCGAAGCGATGCTGGTCGCGGCCGAAGAACTGCTGGCCGCGATGGAAACGGCCAGCGGCCGTCGCGCGCTGCAGATCGTCAACCTGTGCGGGCGCCAACGCATGCGCGTGCAGCGCGTGGCCAAGCAGGCGCTGCTGGCGCATCTGCTGGCCGACGCGGGCCGGCGCGAGAGCCTGCCGGCACTGCTGGACGAATCGGAAGCCGCCATCCGCGAGCTGGAGCAGGCGCCACTGAGCACGCCGGAGATCCACGCCGCGCTGGCCGAATCGCGCGACCAGTGGCTGCGCCTGCTGCGGGGCCTGCATGGCCTGGACAGGCCCGAAGGCCGGCAGACCATCGTGCAGGCCAGCGACGCGTTGCTCGACCTGTTCGACCGCCTGACCGTGGCCTACGAACGCAGCCTCCAGGTGATCATGGCCTGATCTCCCGGCGCGCACCGCCTGTGCGCGCCGACATGCGGCCGGCGTGCGTCTTCGCCTTCAGTTGGGGCGCCCGACCCGCGCGAAGTGACGAAATGCCGGGTTTTCGGCGGGCCCGAATCTTGCGCGTGGGACGGTGACCTCCCGCGAGGTCACGCCATCTCCCGGTTGGGCGTCTTTCGTCAATGACGGCGAGAGAGGGGCATCTCAGGCGCGCCGATCGCTTCGTATCGGCGCCGCTGAAGCCCTGCATCGCCGCCCGCCTCCATCCCCGTCACACCCCTGGATCGCACGTTCAGCCGCAGCGTCGGCCGGCCGTGCTCGTCCACCCGCGCATGGACTCGCAGCTGATGAAGATCGTCGTCGTTGGTCATGGCATGGTCGGCCACAAGTTCCTGGAAGCACTCGCCGAGAGCGGCCTGCAGGGGGCCGAGGTCACCGTGTTGTGCGAAGAGCCGCGCGCGGCGTACGACCGCGTGCACCTCTCGGAATTCTTCTCGGGCAAGACGGCCGACGAGCTGTCGCTGGTGGAGCCGGGCTTCTTCGAGCGCACCGGCTTCACGCTGCGCCTGGCCGCGAAGGCGGTGGCGGTGGAGCGCCGCGACAAGACCGTCACCACCGCCGATGGCGAGCTGCTTGCCTACGACAAGCTGGTGTTGGCCACCGGCTCGTTCCCCTTCGTGCCGGCGGTGCCGGGCCGCGACCGCGCACACACCTTCGTCTACCGCACGATCGAGGACCTGGAGGCGATGAAGGCCTCGGGCGCGAAGAGCAAGAAGGGCGTGGTCGTCGGCGGCGGCCTGCTCGGGCTGGAGTGCGCGAAGGCGCTGCGCGACATGGGGCTGGAGACGCACGTCGTCGAATTCGCGCCGCGCCTCATGGCGGTGCAGCTGGACGAAGCCGGCGGCCGTGAGCTGCGCACGCAGATCGAAGCCCTGGGCGTGCACGTGCACCTGGGCCGGAACACCACCGAGATCGTCGACGGCGCCACCGCGCGCCACCGCATGGTGTTCGCCGACGGCACCTGGCTCGAGACCGACATGGTCGTGTTCTCGGCCGGCATCCGCCCGCGCGACGAACTGGCGCGCCAATGCGCTTTAGCGATCGGGCCGCGCGGCGGCGTGGTGATCGACAGCGCCTGCCGCACCGCCGATCGCAACGTCTACGCGATCGGCGAATGCGCCAGCTGGAACGAGCGGACCTTCGGCCTGGTGGCGCCGGGTTACGAGATGGCACGCGTGGTGGCGCGCCATCTGGCCGGCGAGACCGATGCGCAGTTCGTCGGCGCCGACATGAGCACCAAGCTCAAGCTGATGGGCGTGGACGTGGCCTCGATCGGCGACGCCCACGGCAAGACGCCGCACGCGAAGAGCTTCAGCTACACCGACGAGCTGCGCCACGTCTACAAGAAGATCGTCGTCAGCCCCGACGGCAAGCAGCTGCTGGGCGCGGTGCTGGTGGGCGACGCCACCGAATACGGCGCGCTGCTGCAGATGGCGCTCAACGGCATCACGCTGCCGCCGGAACCCGAGTTCCTGATCCTGCCGTCGTCCGACGGCAAGGCCAAGCCGGGGCTGGGTGTCGACGCGCTGCCGGCCAGCGCGCAGATCTGCTCGTGCAACAACGTCACCAAGGGCCGCATCTGCGCCGCGGTGGGCGAAGGCCACACGACCATCGGCGCCATCAAGAGCTGCACCAAGGCCGGCAGCACCTGCGGCGGCTGCGTGGCGCTGGTGACGCAGGTGATGAAGTCCGAGATGTCGCGGCTGGGCATGGCGGTGAACAACCACCTGTGCGAACACTTCGCGTACTCGCGCCAGGAGCTGTACCACCTGGTGCGCGTGGGCCAGTTCCGCAGCTTCGACACGCTGCTGGCCGCACACGGCAAGGGCCTGGGCTGCGACATCTGCAAGCCCGCGGCGGCCAGCATCTTCGCGTCGTGCTGGAACGATTTCGTGCTGAAGCCCGAGCTGCAGAGCCTGCAAGACAGCAACGACTACTACCTGGGCAACATCCAGAAGGACGGCAGCTACTCGGTGGTGCCGCGCATGCCGGGTGGCGAGGTCACGCCGGAAGGCCTGATCGCGGTCGGCCAGGTGGCGAAGAAGTACAGCCTGTACACCAAGATCACCGGCGGCCAGCGCGTGGACCTGTTCGGCGCGCGGGTCGAGCAGCTGCCCTTCATCTGGGAAGAGCTGATCGCCGCCGGCTTCGAAAGCGGCCACGCCTACGGCAAGGCACTGCGCACCGTGAAGAGCTGTGTCGGCAGCACCTGGTGCCGCTACGGCGTCGACGATTCGGTCGGCCTGGCGATCGAGCTGGAGAACCGCTACAAGGGCCTGCGCGCGCCGCACAAGATCAAGTTCGCCGTCAGCGGCTGCACACGCGAATGCGCCGAGGCGCAGAGCAAGGACGTCGGCGTCATCGCCACCGACAAGGGCTGGAACCTCTACGTCTGCGGCAACGGCGGCATGAAGCCGCGCCACGCCGAGCTGATCGCCAGCGACCTGGACAAGGCCAGGCTGATCCAGCTCATCGACCGCTTCCTGATGTTCTACGTGCGCACCGCCGACCGGCTGCAGCGCACCAGCACCTGGCGCGACAACCTGGAAGGCGGCCTGGACTACCTGAAGGACGTGCTGATCGCCGACAAGCTGGGCCTGGCGGCCGAGCTGGAACTGCAGATGCAGCACGTCGTCAGCACCTACCAGTGCGAATGGAAGACCGCGGTCAACGACCCCGCGGTGCGCCAGCGCTTCCGCAGCTTCGTCAACAGCGACCAGCCCGATCAACGCATCGTCTTCGTGCAGGAGCGCGGGCAGATCCGCCCCGCCCGTGCCGACGAAAAGACCGAGGCCTGAGCCCATGAACACCGACACGCTCGAATTCACCGCCGTCTGCAGCGTCGACGACATCCTGCCCAACACCGGCGTCGCCGCGCTCGTCGCGGGGCGCCAGGTGGCGGTGTTTCGGCTCGGCGCCGATCGTTTCCACGCCATCGACCACATCGATCCGAAGTCCGGCGCCGGCGTGCTGGCGCGCGGCCTGGTGGGCAACCTGGGCGACCGCATCGTCGTCGCGTCGCCGATCTACAAGAACCACTTCGACCTCACCACCGGCGAATGCCTCGAAGCGCCCGAGCACTCGGTGCGCGCCCACGCGGTGCGCGTCGAAGGCGGGCGCGTGCTGGTCGCGCTCGGCTGAACGAACCCCGTCTTTCCCGTCACAACCCCATCACCCCTGCTGCAGGAGATTCCATGGCCTACATCGCTCCCGCCGAGTTCGTCACCAAGATGGTGGACTCCGGCGAATCCAAGCTGCTGATGTCCACCCGCGACACGCTGATCCGCTCGTACATGGCCGGCGCCATCCTGGCGCTGGCGGCGGCCTTCGCGGTGACCATCACCGTCAACACCGGCAACCCGCTGCTGGGGGCCGTGCTGTTCCCGGTGGGCTTCGTGATGCTGTACCTGCTGGGCTTCGACCTGCTGACCGGCGTGTTCACGCTGGCCCCGCTGGCGGTGCTGGACAAGCGCCCCGGTGCCACCTGGAAGGGCGTGTTGCGCAACTGGACGCTGGTGTTCTTCGGCAACTTCGCCGGCGCGGTCACCGTGGCGGTGTTCATGGCGATCATCGTCACCTTCGGCTTCTCGGAAGCGCCCAACGCGGTGGGGCAGAAGCTCGGCACCATCGGTGAAAGCCGCACCGTCGGCTACGCCGCGCACGGTGCCGCCGGCATGCTGACGCTCTTCGTGCGCGGCGTGCTGTGCAACTGGATGGTGTCCACCGGCGTCGTCGCCGCGCTGATGTCGACCAGCGTCTCGGGCAAGACCATCGGCATGTGGATGCCGATCATGGTGTTCTTCTACATGGGCTTCGAACACAGCATCGTCAACATGTTCCTGTTCCCCAGCGGCCTGATGCTGGGCGGCAAGTTCACGTTCGTGGACTACCTGCTGTGGAACGAAATCCCCACCGTGGTTGGCAACCTGGTTGGTGGCCTGACCTTCGTCGGCCTGACGCTGTACTCGACGCACTACAAGACCGCGCCCAAGCGCACGGTGACGGCCTGAGCCGCGGGTGACGGCGATGGCGCAGGCCACGCTGCGCATCCGCATCGGCCAGCACTCGGAAGCCGGCCGCAAGCCGCCGAACCAGGACTTCCACGGCGCCGCCGTGCCCACCGGTGCGGCGCTGCTGAGCAAGGGTGTCGCGGTGGCGCTGGCCGACGGCATCGGCAGCAGCCCGGTCAGCCAGCTGGCTGCGGCCGCGGCCGTGCGCGGGTTCCTGGACGACTACTACGCCACCGCCGAATCGTGGACCGTGCGGCGTGCGGCGCAGCGCGTGATCGAAGCCACCAACTCGTGGCTGCACGCGCAGACCTTGCGCGGCGACGGCCGCCTCGACAAGGACCGCGGCCACGTCTGCACCTTCAGCGCGCTGGTGTTCAAAGGGCGCGAGGCGCACCTGTTCCACATCGGCGACGCGCGCGTCTGCCGCGTGCACGCACGCGCGCTGGAGCCGCTGACCGTCGATCACCGCGCGCAGCTGGACGACGGCGAACACCTGCTGGCGCGTGCCCTGGGCGTGGCGCCGCGCGTGGAGATCGACCATGCGCGCTGGCCCGTCGAAGCCGGCGAGCTGTACCTGCTGGCCACCGACGGCGCCTGGGAGTGGCTGGACGCCGCAGCGGTGCACCGCGCGCTGGCCGCCCATGGCGACGATCTGCAGGCTGCCGCGCAGGCGCTGGTGGCCGCGGCGATCGAACGCGGTTCCGACGACAACGCGACCGTGCAACTGGTGCGCGTGGACGAACTGCCGGCGGCCGAGCCGGGCCGGATCCCGCTGGAGCGCGAAGGGCTGCTGCTGCCGCCGGCGCTGGCACCGCGCTTTAGCTTCGAGGGCTACACGGTGCAGCGGCAGCTGCGCGTCAGCGCGCGCAGCCATGTCTGGGTGGCGGTGGATGACGCCAGCGGCGAACAGGTCGTGCTGAAGACGCCTTCGGTCGACCTGCGTGAGGATCAGGCCTACCTCGACCGCTTCGTGCTGGAGGAGTGGGTGGCGCGCCGCGTCGCCAGCCCGCACATCGTGAAGGCGGCGGCCTCGTTGCGCCCGCGCAGCCATCTTTTCGTCGCGCTGGAATACGTGGAGGGCCAGACGCTGGCGCAGTGGATGGTCGACCACCCGAAGCCCGGGCTCGAGGCCGTGCGCCGCATCGTCGAACAGGTGGCGCAAGGGCTGCAGGTGCTGCACCGCCAGGAGATGCTGCACCAGGACCTACGGCCCGAGAACGTGATGATCGACAGCCGCGGCACCGTGAAGCTGATCGACCTGGCCGGGGCGCATGTCGCGGGCCTTGCCGAAGCGGCCGGCGTGCGCCGCGCCGACGAACTGGTGGGCAGCCTGCAGTACTGCGCGCCCGAGTACTTCACCGGCGAAGGCGGCACCCCGGCCAGCGAGCTGTTCGCGCTGGCAGTCATCACCTTCCAGATGCTCACCGGCCAGCTGCCCTACGGCCTGCAGGTGACGCAGGTGCGCCAGCCGCGCGACTTGCACCGGCTGCAGATCACGCCGCTGCGCGCGCTGCGCCCCGACCTGCCGCTATGGGTGGAAGCGGTGCTGCGCAAGGCGTTGCAGCCGCTGCCCGCGCGGCGCCAGGAGGCGCTGTCGGAGTTCGTGCATGACCTGCAATCGCCCGGCGCGCAGTTCCGCCAGACGCGCTTGCCGCCGCTGGTGGAACGCCACCCGGTCGGCTTCTGGCGCACGCTGGCGCTGGTCTTCGCGGCCAGCACGCTGCTGCTGCTGGGCCTGCGGTTGACGGGGCGCTGAGCCCCGGTTGACGCCGGCGCGACAGCGCCCCAGAGTCACACCTTACAACCTGGAGGGGCGGCCATGGACAGCGTGTTCATCAACTACCGGCGCGACCAGACCGCCGGTGAGGCCCGGGCATTGCACGACGAACTTTCGGAGCGCCTGGGCGACGGCCAGGTGTTCATGGACGTTGACGACATCGAGCTGGGGCGCGACTTTCGCGAGGTGCTGAGTCAGCGCCTGGCCGGCGCGAAGGTGATGCTGGCGCTGATCGGCCGCGACTGGCTGGAGGCCCGCGACGCCGCGGGCGCGCGCCGCATCGAGCAGCCCGGCGACTTCGTGCGCATCGAGATCGCCACCGCGCTGCAGCAGGGTCTGCAGGTGGTGCCGGTGCTGCTGCAGGGCGCGCAGATGCCGGCTTCCGAGAAGCTGCCCGAGGACTTGCGCGAGCTCAGCTTCCGCAATGGCTTCAGCCTCAGTCACGCGACCTGGAAGTCCAACGTCGGCGACCTCGTGCGCCGGCTGGGGCTGGTGCCGGTGGGTGCCGCGGCGGCTGCACCGGCGCCGCAGGCGCCTGCGCGCGGGAAGGCGCGGCTGTGGATCGGCGCCGGCATCGCCGCGGTGGCTGTCGGCGTCGGCGCGACGGTGGCGTTGAGCGGCGACGTCGACGTGGAAGGCGTCTTCCGTGATCTTGGCGCGCCCAGGGGCGAGCAGCAAGCAGCGGCGGCCCGTCGCCTGAGCGAGTTGCGCGGCTCGAAGGAGGCCGTGACCAATGCCGTGGGGCGGCTGAACCCGCAGTCGTGGTTCCCGATGAAGTCCTACAAGGGACGCTCGGAACTCGTGAGCTTTCTGATCGAGGCCGAGGACAGTGCCTACACGCCCGCCACCAAGGCGCAGGCCAAGCTTGCCGCGCGCGACATGCTGGCTCGCGTGGAGAACCAGAAGATCACGATGCAGCCGGAGTCGGTCGACCTGCTGCGCAAACTCGTCGACCGCCTTGAACGTTAGCTGCGCTCCCAGGGCGCCTTCAAGGTCGGCGCCTGCACGAAGCGGCGCATGCCGAACTCGATCTCGGCACCGGTGCCGGGCGCCAGCGCAACGTTGATCCACGAGCTGTCGAGCTCGAAGGTCTTCTCGCCGCTCGTCACGCGCGTGAAGCGGTGTTCGGCATAACCGCCAGCCTGCACGGTGACCACGCGGCTGTGCACCGGGTGCAGGTTGACCAGCGTCAGCCGCGTGCTGTTTGCGTCGAGGCTGGTCACCAGCGCGGCCACGTCATCGGGTAGGCCGGCGCGGCGCGCCACCGGGTCGAAGTGGCGCAGCCGCGCGTACAGCGGTGCGCCGCCCTGGTTCGGCGAACTCGGCGACCACGGTGGCCGCGCGATGTGGATGCCGCCGTTGATCAGGTGGATCAGCGCGCCGACGATGGCCGGGTTCAGGTGCAGCACCGCATCGGCCAGGCGGGTGTCGCGCGTGGTCTTGTCGGCGCGCATGCCTTCCATGCGTTCGCGCACGGCAGCCAGCGCGGCGCGCAGCGCCTGCACCGGGTAGCCGGCGTTGCGGCCGCGCAGGAAGTCGATCCACGGGTGTGCGGCGTCGGCCAAGGTCAGGTCGTCGTCGCGCATCGACAGGTACCAGATCTCCAAGGCGCCCAGCTGGTAGGGGCCGGGCTTGAAGCTGTACCAGCCGTTCGGGCCGAACATGCGCGGCGTCTGCAACGCGCCGCCAACGCGTTTGGCCTGCCGGTTGATGGCCTCGTTCTGGCGCCGCCACACCTGCAGCCACTGGTCGTCGCCGCTCAGCAGGAAGGCGTTCATGAAAGCCACGACCGAACGCGGCACGCGGTTGCGGTCTTCGCGCTTGCCGCCGCTGTTCGGCACCTCGGGGCTGAAGCCCCAGCCGTAGACGCCACCCCACCACGCGCCGCTTTCGCCGCCGCTGCGGCCCTGCAGGTCGACGGTGCTCGGCAGCACGCCACCGTTGCGCGCCGCGCGTTCGGCCCAGGCGCCGACGTAGTCGAGGATCCAGCGCCGGTACTTGGCCTCGCCGTCCAGCATGAAGGCGTTCAGCACCAGCGAGGTGGCCTGCAGGTTCAGCGGGTTGTCGCCCACCACGTCGGTGTACTCGCGGTAGTGGGCCAGCGTCTCCGCGTAGCTGCCCTCGCCGTGCACCATGTGGAAGCGGCTGGCGTCGAAGGGATCACCGGCCCAGTCCAATGCGGTGGCCGGCCGCAGCAGCGGGCCCCGGCTGCCGTTGATGGCCGAGCGGATCAGCCGCAGCGCCGGGTCGTAGTTGCGTGCCTGCGCGTCTTCGCCGGTGTAGAAGCCGGCGTAGCGCCGCACCCGTTCGGCGAAACGCGGCGCCGCGGCATCGCCCAGGCCCATCACGTTGAACACCGTGAGCGCCTCGGACAGGTGCTGCCAGTCGTTCATCACCGGGAACTCGCGCCAGTACATGCCTTCGCGCGCGAACTCCACCTGCTGCGTGCGCGCCGCGCTGAACTGTTCGAGGTGGCCTTCCCAGGCCCGGCGCACCAGCGTGCGCAGCTTCTCGGGTCCGCCCAAGGCGTACAGGTGCGGCCAGTCGTTGGCGTTCTCGATCGCGTCATCGGGGCCGTCGTTGGCGCCCCAGCGTTCGAAACACTGGAAGTGGCCGCGTTCGTCGAAGTAGCGCTCGTAGAAGGCCTGCACCGCGTCGCCCTGCACGCGCAGCAGTTCGCGCTGCAACAGCGCCCATTCGGGCGGGCTCATCGGGCTGCGGATTTCGAGCACGGCGCTCGCAGGCGGTGCGGCGGCCGCGACAAGAGGCGCGATTGACAACGAACCGGCCGTGGCCAGCCAGTCCCGACGCAGGATCATCGCGCTCGCCTTCAGGTGGTGGAGGCCGGCACGATAACGTCATCAAGCGCGTCATCAAGCCATCACGCGCCGCGCCTAGCCTTCGGCACGTGCCGCCCGGTTTCCACCTGCTCATCGCGGCCCAGTTCATCTCGGCGCTGGCCGACAACGCGCTGCTCATCGTCGCGGTC
>Ga0307515_10022731_pt1 | contig 11036 bp, 7 predicted proteins | sample 17_EM_MG_FD_194513 | JGI IMG/M metagenome (GOLD analysis project Ga0307515, IMG submission 194513) | Populus trichocarpa ectomycorrhiza microbial communities from riparian zone in the Pacific Northwest, United States - 17_EM | ecosystem: Host-associated > Plants > Roots > Unclassified | place...
TCTCGCTGTCGATCGGCGCCCGGCACCTGGAGGTCGGCAACGAATGGGTCGCCTCCTTCGGCGTCACCGGCTACCCGCAGGAGGTCTACCCCGGCTGGCTCGCCCCGCTGCTGACCTACCCCGCCCGGCTCGACGTCTCCGTCCACATCCAGCCAGTCGACCCCGTCACCGCGGCCAACGGGCTGAAAAAGCAACGCGCCCGACTGGAATCCTCCCGCCGCCACCACGCGCGCCACGACCAGCTCGACGACCCCGACCTCGACGCCGCGGCCGACGACGCCGCCGACCTGTCCCGGCGGATCGCCCGCGGCGAAGGCCGCCTGTTCAAGTTCGGCCTCTACCTCACCATCCACGCCCCCGACGAAGACGCGCTCGCCGAGGAGGTGTCGGCGTTGCGGTCGTTGTGCGCGTCGCTGCTGCTGGACGCCAAGCCGGCGACCTACCGGTCGCTGCAGGGCTGGGTCACCACGTTGCCACTCGGGCTGGACTCGCTCGGGCTGAAAAGGACGTTCGACACCGCCGCTGCGTCCGCCGCGTTTCCTTTCACATCCCCCGACCTGCCCGTCACGGATCCGACGTCGACCTCGCCCAGCGGCGTGCTCTACGGCTACAACGTCGGCTCCCAAGGCCTGGTGCACTGGGACCGCTTCGCCTGCGACAACCACAACTCCGTCGTCCTCGGCCGATCCGGATCCGGCAAGTCCTACCTGGTCAAACTCGAGACCCTGCGGAGCCTCTACCGGGACATCCAGGCGTTCGTCATCGACCCCGAAGACGAGTACGCCCGGCTCGCCGACCAGGTCGGCGGGGCCTACGTCCATCTCGGTGGCGGCGGTGTCCGGCTCAACCCCTTCGACCTGCCCATCCACACCACCGCCTCCGGACGGCGAACCGCACCGCAGGACGCGCTGAACCGGCGCGCGCTGTTCCTGCACACCGTGCTCGCCGTGTGTCTGGGCGCCGAGCTGGCCGCCGGCGAACGCGCCGTCCTCGACACCGCGCTCATCACGACCTACGCGAACGCCGGCATCACCGACGACTCGCGCACCTGGACGCGGCCTGCGCCATTGATGCGGGACCTGCGCGACACCCTCGCGGCCGCCGGCGATGTCGTAGCCACGGACCTCGCGGCGAGGCTGCACCCGTTCGTCGACGGCGCCTTCGCCGACCTGTTCGCCGGGCCCACCACCACGACGCCAGAGGGACACCTCGTCGTGTTCTCCCTGCGGGACCTGCCCGACGAGCTCAAGGCGATCGGCACCTTGCTGACGCTGGATGCGATCTGGCGGCGAGTATCGAACCCGGCCGACCGTCGCCGGCGGCTGGTGGTCGTCGACGAGGCGTGGCTGCTGATGCAGTCGCCGGAAGGCGCGAAGTTCCTGCACCGGATGGCAAAGACCTTCCGCAAGCACTGGGCCGGCCTCACCGTCGCCAGCCAGGACATCGAAGACTTCCTGCGCAGCGACCTCGGCCGCGCGATCGTGGCCAACGCCGCCACCAGCGTGCTGCTGCGCCAGTCTCCGCAAGCGATCGACCAGATCGCCGCGACCTTCAACCTCTCCGAAGGCCAGCGCCAGTTCCTACTCACGGCCGACCGCGGCCAAGGTCTGCTCGGCTCCGGCACCGAATGGGTCGCCTTCCAGGCACTCGCCTCGCCGACGGAAAACGTCCTCGTCACCACCGACCCTGCTGAACTCGCCGAGATCGCCCAGGACTTCGGCGACCCGGCGATGGACGACATCGTCGACCTCGGCCCGGAGGTCGCCTCGTGATCCGGCACGAGGGATGGGTCAGCGGCTACCTGACCGATCCGTGGAGCGCGCTACACCAGCTGCTCGCGGAACTCCTTGACGTGGCGTTGAACTGGAGCCCGATCGCCCTTCCGGTGCTCGCCATCGTCGCTGCGGGCCAGGCCGTCGGCCGGCGCTGGTGGCGTAACCGGTGCCACGCCGCTCTGCTCGCCGACGCGCGGTGTGTCACCGTGCTCGCGCCGCCCACCGTCGATCCCGCAGGCGGTGTCCTGCTGTGGTCCAACCTCGTCGGTTTGCTGCGGCCGAGCTGGCGACGCTGGTTCACCGGCCAGCCGCACCTCGCGTGGGAGTACCAGTTCTCCGAGGACGGCGTCTCGCTGCGGCTGTGGGTCCCGGGCGTGATCCCGCCGGGCCTGGTCGAGCGCGCAATCGAGGCCGCGTGGCCGGGCTGTCACACCCGCACCGTCGCGGCGGACTCTCCGCTGCCCGAGCCGAGGACTGACCTGCGCACCGTCACGATCGGCGGACAGTTGCGGCTCGCCCGGCCTGAGGCGTTGCCGATCCGGACCGGTTTCGACGCCGACCCGATCCGCGGCCTGCTGGGCGCACCAGTCGGCCTCGGCCGCGACGAGTACGCCAGCGTACAAATCCTCGCCCGGCCGGTCACCGGCCGACGGGTCAGCAAGGCTCGGCGCGCCGCCCGGCGTGTGCACGCCGGCGCGTCCAGTCGGCTCGGCGGCCGCCTCCTCGACCTCCTCACGCCGGGCGCAGCGGCAACTCATTCCGGACGGACGCGCGATGCTCGGCGGATCAGCCAGGATCCGCAGCTGTCGCTGGAGTACTCCGCGCAGAACCGGGCGATCGTCGGCAAGCAGCGCGGCTCGCAGTACGAGATCGTCGTCCGCTACGCCGTCACCACCCACCTCCGGGTCGACGCCGCCGAGGCCGACGTACGACGGACCCGCGACACCGCCCGCGGCCGCGCGCATGCTCTCGCCGCGAGCTTCGCCGCCTACACCGAGCACAACCACTTCCACCGAGTCCGCCTTCACCATCCGGCTCACATCCTCGGGACTCGGCGCCTCGGCCGCGGCGACCTGCTGTCCGTGCCGGAGCTGGCCGCGCTCGCGCACCTGCCGGTCGACGCGGAGATCCCGGGTATCGAGCGCGCCGGCGCCAAAGCCGTGGCGCCACCTCCGGGCGTCGCGGTGCCCGGACCCGAAGTCAAGCTGCTCGGCGTCGCCGACAGCGGCCATGCCCGCCCGGTTGGGCTGCGCGTCGCCGATGCCCGCCACCACCTCCACGTGCTCGGCGCCACCGGCTCGGGCAAGTCGACGCTGCTGGGCAACTTGCTCCTTGATGACGCGGATGCCGGGCGCGGGATAGTGCTCATCGACCCGAAGGGCGACCTCGTCACCGACGTCCTCTCTCGGCTACCCCGCCAGGCGGCCGAGCGAGTCGTGCTCTTCGACGCCGACTCCCGGCAACGCCCGCCCTGCCTCAACCCGCTTGAGGGCGGCGAGACCGACCGCGAGGTCGACAACCTCGTCTCGGTATTCCGCCGCGTCTACTCCGCGTTCTGGGGCCCGCGCACCGACGACCTCATGCGCGCCGCATGCCTCACCCTCCGCGCCCAGGACAGCGTTCCGACGCTCGCCGATCTGCCGAAGCTACTGACCAGTGAGGCGTTCCGGGCGCGGATCACGGCCGGGCTGGGCGACCCGGTCCTCGCTGGGTTCTGGGAGTGGTACGACGAGCTCACCGACTCAAGCCGCAGCCAAGTCATCTCCCCGCTGATGAACAAACTCCGCGCCTTCCTGCTGCGACCGTTCGTCCGGGACGCGATCGCCGGCGGCCGCTCCACCGTCGACATGACCCAGGTCCTCAACGAAGGCGGCATCTGCCTGGTCCGCATCCCCAAAGGTTCGCTCGGCGACGAGACGACCCGGCTGGTCGGCTCGCTGGTCGTCGCCCGAACTTGGCAGGCCACCACCGGCCGCGCCCGCGTCCCGCAACGTGAGCGGCCGGACGCCTCGCTGGTCATCGACGAGTGCCACAACTTCCTCAACCTGCCCTACCCGATCGAGGACATGCTCGCCGAAGCCCGCGGGTTCCGGCTGGCGATGACGCTCGCGCACCAGCACCTCGGACAGCTCCCCCGCGAGCTCAAGGAAGGCATCTCGACCAACGCGCGATCGAAGATCTTCTTCAACGCCTCCCCCGAGGACGCCCGCGAACTCGCCCGCCACACCGCGCCGCGGCTGTCCGAACACGACCTCGCCCACCTCGGCGTCTACCACGTCGGCGCCCGACTTGTGGTCAACGGCGCCGAGACCGAGCCATTCACGATGACCACCTCACCGATGTGCCCCGCCGTTCCCGGCCGTGCCAAAGACATTCGCGCGGCCCTCCGCACAGGCCGGCCTTCGCCGTCAAGGCCTGCAGGAAGCACTGCTCCGCCGAACCGGCCGACGCGAGACCGCAAGACCGACCCCCGCCGAGCCCAGCTCTGACATCCAGTTCGGAGGTCCCCTTGATCACCACGACGACACGCCAGCACCAGCTGCGCCAGAATCTCCCCGGCCGGACAGCGGGCCGCGCGGCTGGATCGGTCGAGCACCAGGCCGCGCTCGCGGCCCGCCTCACCGCCCGGGACAAATGGTTGCTGGCCCTGCTCTACGAGCACCGCGTCCTGACCTCCGCCCAGATCCAGGACGCTGCGTTTCCGTCCAGCCGCTCGACCCGCCAGCGGCTGCGCGAGCTCTATCTGTGGCGCGCTGTCAGCCGGTTCCAGCCCTTTCGTCAGCTCGGCTCGGCACCGATGCACTACGTGCTCGGGCCCGCCGGCGCCGCCGTGCTGGCCGCCGAACACGGCCTGGAGGTCAAGGACCTCGGCTACCGGCACGACCGCGCGATGGCGATCGCCCACAACCAGCGCCTCGCCCACACCGTCGGCGTCGGCAACTTCTTTACATCCCTGATCGCGCGCAGCCGACGGCGTGACCCTGTTCGGAGTGGTGAGGGGGTCACGGCGTGGTGGTCGGAGAGCCGCTGTGCCCGCCACTTCGGCGACCTCGTCATTCCGGACGCCTACGGCCGCTGGTCCAGTGCCGCCGGCGAGCTGGAGTTCTTCCTCGAATACGACACCGGCAGCGAGTCGCTGACCAAGGTCTCCCGCAAGCTGCTCGCCTACGCCCGGCTCGCGGACTCCACCGGCATCGCCACCCCGGTGCTGTTCTGGCTGCCGACCAGCCGCCGCGAGGCCGGCGCCCGTTCCGCGCTCGCCCGCATCCACGCCGACCTCGACCAGACCGCCGACGTCCCCGTCGCCACCGCAGCCACCGACCTCCTCGACTCGGGCGCAGCCTGCCCGAGTCCGGCCGACAAAATCTGGCTCCCGCTCAACGCGAGGTCCTCGAAGCGAACTTCGCCGCGGTACGCACTGGGCGAGCTGACGCGCGCCTGGCCGAACCTTGCCCCGACGGCGACCTCCGAGCCCGACGAAGCGAGCTACTCGACGTCCGGCCAGGCCGTTGCCTACCGGCTGCCGCCACCTTCGTCCATCCCGCCGGACGCCACACCCAGCCGAACTCGCCGTCCCGGGTCCTGATCACGCGCGGAGGACTCATGGGATCGAAGATCGCCATCGGCGTCGTCGTCGTGCTCGCGACGTTGCCGGTGCTGCTCGGAGCCGTACCGCAGGCCGTCGTCACCGCGCTCACCGGGACCGGGAGCACAACCTGCACACCCAGCGGGAGAACTGCCGGCACTGTCCCTGGCTTCGGGCCCGACCAGCTCGCCAACGCCGCAATCATCACCTCTACCGGCAAGCAGCTGCAGGTCCCCGAGCCCGGGTGGGTCATCGCGGTCGCGGTCGCCATCCAGGAATCCACCCTGCGCAACCTCGACCACGGCGACCGCGACAGCCTTGGCCTCTTCCAGCAACGCCCATCCCAAGGCTGGGGCACCCCCGAACAGATCATGGACCCGACCTACGCCGCGACGCAGTTCTACCGGCACCTGCAGGCTGTATCCGGCTGGCAGCAGATAAGCCTCAATGACGCGGCCCAGGCCGTCCAGCGGTCCGGCACGCCGGACGCGTTCGGGCAACACCAGTCGACCGCGGAGGCGATCGTGGCCGCGGTCGCCGGAGTGGCCTGCGAGCACACCGGTGCCGGGGACTGCGCGAACATCGCCGCGCCGACCCCTGCCGCGCTCACGGCCATCAACTACGCCTGCGGACAACGCGGCTTGCCGTACGTGTGGGGCGGCAACGGCCCGCTGGACGGCGACGCCGGATTCGACTGCAGCGGCCTGACCCGCGCCTCCTACGGCGCCGCGGGCATCCCATTGCCGCGGACCTCGCGCGAGCAGTACGCCACCGGACCGCACGTACCCGCCGGCGCACCGCTCCTGCCCGGCGACCTCGTCTTCTACGCCACCGCCGGGCGCGTCCACCACGTCGGCCTGTACATCGGCGGCGGCAACATGATCGACGCCCCCGACTTCGGACAGACCGTCAAGGTGGAGCCCTACCGACACCCCGGCGACGACTACGTCGGCGCGACCAGGCCAACCAACTAGGCTTTATTGCATCTAATGCAACATTGACCATCGTTCGATGCTGCCCCTTCTCGCTGGTCAGGGCGTTGTCCAGCGATCTCGCTGCGAGGCGCGGTGTGTCGTTGACCTGGACCGTCCGGTGTGGATGCAACGATGTTGTATCTGCTGCAACCGGAGGTTCGGGTGGTGCGACAGGTCGATCTGGACGGCGCGGCGCATCTGATGCTGCCGCCCGGGGTGCGGCATCTGGACGAGACGACCGCGGTGTTCGAGGCGATGCTTCACGGCTGGGAATGTCAGCAGCGGAGCCGGTTCCTGCGGACGGAAACCATCGCGCCACGAGTGCGGCTGATCCGGCGGTTCGCCGAGTTCACCGGCCAGTACCCGTGGCAGTGGGGCCCGGGGGAGATCGAGGCGTTCACCACCGAGCTGGTGTCCGGGCCCGCGCCGCTGGCGCACTCCACGGTGCGTGGCTACCAGGTGACGGTGCGGCTGTTCTGCGAGTTCGTCACCGACGTCCGCTACGGCTGGGCCGGCGAGTGCGAACGGCGGTTCGGTGCGGCACCGGTCCAGATCTGCCACGAGTGGAACACCGTCGCGCACCTGGCCGAGCTCGAATGCCGGCCCGGCCGCCGCGCGTTGACCTACGACGAGGTGCAGGCCCTGTTCGACGCGGCCGACGCGCGGGTGGAGCAGATCCGCTCCCGGGGCCGCAAAGGCGCCCTGGCGGCGCTGCGTGACGCCGTGATCCTCAAGACGGTCTACGCCTACGGCTTGCGCCGCCGCGAAGCCGCCGGGCTGGACCTGGCGGACTTCCGCCGCAATCCGCGGGCACCGGACTACGGCGGTTTCGGGTCGGTGCAGGTCCGCTACGGCAAGGCTTCGCGCGGCAGCCCACCCAAGCGGCGCACCGTGCTGACGGTGCCGGAATTCGACTGGGTCATCGACCTGCTGCGCCATTGGGTCGAGCAGGTGCGGCCGTTGCTGGCGCCTGATCGGCATCCCGCGCTCTGGGTCACCGAACGCCGGGGACGGATCTCGACCGGCTATCTCAACGAGATGTTCGCCCGCACCCGCGAGGAAGCGGAACTGCCCGGCGAGCTGGATCTGCATTCGTTGCGGCACAGCTATGTCACGCATCTTCTGGAGTTCGGCTATCCGCCGTTGATGGTGCAGCAGCAGGTCGGGCACGCCTACCAGTCCACGACCGCGCTCTACACCTCGGTGTCGGACGAATTCCGCAACCGGCTGCTGGAACAGGCCCTCACCGGGCATCCGGAACTCTGGGAGAGGACACCATGATCCGCAAGATGGGCCACACCTGGCACCTACGGACCCGCATGGCCGAGAAGGGCCTGTTCCAAACCTCGGACCTGGTGCCGCTGCTGGCCGAACGCGGGATCCAGCTGTCCCGCGAACAGGTCTACCGGATGGTCACCCAGCCACCGCAGCGACTGTCGCTGGACACCCTCGCCGCACTCTGCGACATCCTCGGCCTCACCCCGAACGACCTGATCGAGATCACCACCACTCCCACCCAGGTCCGCAAAACCGGCACCGCCGAGGGCGCCGGCAAGCCGGCACCGCGGCACACGACAATTCGCCGGCCGCAAGGACTCTGATGACCACGGCCGCATCCCCCACCGACGCGGCAGCCGCAGCCAGCTACGGGGTCACCCTGCGCGCGAAGACCGCCGCGGACAACCTCACCGACCTCGGCGCCTGGATCGCCGCGGTCATCCCCGGACTCGACGAACCCACCGCGGGCACCCTGGTCGAGGTCGTCTCACACGGTCGCAAGGGCCTGGCGATGCTGCACCGCCACCTGAGCGCCCACCCGGACGCGCTGACCTCCGGCGACTCGGACTGCCCGACCGTGTTCGGCCGACTCGTCCGATCCCTTACCCAACAAGGATATTCGGTGACGCCGCTGCGCTGCCACGGGTGCGGGCGCGGCGGGCTCACCCTGAACTGTCACGTCACCGGCGGGCGGCTCTGCGGCACCTGCGCCAACTCCTACCGCGCGCGACCCTGCAGCCGCTGCGGCCGGGTCCGCACGGTTCACGCCCGCGAGAACGGAAACCCCGTCTGCCAACCCTGCTACAACACCGATCCGGCCACCGGCACCCACTGCTGGGCCTGCGGCGACCTCACCCGGATCGCCGCGCACACACCGGACGGGCACCCGATCTGCCGGCACTGCTACCAGCCACCCACCCGGATCTGCATCCATTGCGGACAGAACAAACGGCCCCGTGTCCGCAGCGGCGACGGCCCGGTCTGCGCGACCTGCGTGACACACCCACCGCGGCGCTGCCAGCGCTGCGGCACAATCACCAAGCTCGCCACCCGCAGCGACGCCCACGTTGACCTCTGCCGCGCCTGCCTGCCGACCCGCAACCACACCGAATGCCATCTCTGCAGGCGGCTCGGCCCCTGGCGAACAAGCACCCGGCTGGGCGGAAAGACCTGCCCGGACTGCCTACGCGCCACATTCACCGCACAACACCAGGAATGCGCCCTCTGCCACCAGAGCAGGCGGATCATCACCACCTGGCCACTGGGCCCGGTCTGCGGCACCTGCTACAAACGCACCCGCACCCACCGCGGCGCCTGCGCCCACTGCGGCAACACAGACATCCTTCTCGGCCGTGACATCACCGACGCCGGGCTCTGCGCCACCTGCTGCCCGACAGCGCGCCACAACTACCGCTGCACCCGATGCGGCGACACCGGCTTCTTCCTCACCACCGGCATCTGCGCCCGTTGCCAGACAGGCGACCGCATCCACGAACTGCTCGCCGGCAATGACAATCGCATTCCCGCTCAGCTCGAACCATTCGCCGAAGCCCTACGCACCAGCGACTCGCCCGAAGCCATCCTGCAATGGCTACGCCCCGGCCAGCCCGCCGCCACGATCCTGAACCACCTCACGACCCTCGGCGAGCCGATCAGTCACGACCTGCTCGACACCGTCGAGCAAACCCTTGCCCTGCACCGACTACGCCAAACCCTCATCCACACCAGGGTCCTGCCTGACCGGGCCGACTACCTCGAACGCCTCGCCCCCTGGCTGGAAGAGCAGCTTCGCGGCCATCCACCGGACCGAGCTCATCTGCTCCGCACCTACACGCACTGGACCCTGCTGCGCCGAGCCCGCCAGCGGACCCGAACCCGCCCGTTCACTCCCTGCGCGGGCAACTGGCTACGCACCCGTGTTCGCGCCACCCTCAACTTCCTGACCTGGCTCGACCAGCAACACCTCACCCTGGCCACCGTCACCCAGCCGAAAATCGACCGCTGGCTGACCGCGACCCCCACAGACGCCACCTACACAGCGCGGGAATTCCTTTACTGGGCACGACAACACCGCCTGGCCGGCGACGTGACCATCCCGAAGAAGCCCCACCACAGCAGCCTCGCACCGATCACCGAGGACGACCGCTGGACACAACTGCGGCGCTGCCTGCACGAACAGACCCTGCCCACCGACGTCCGCGCCGCCGGAGCTCTCGTCCTGCTCTTCGGGCTTCCCGTCAGCCGCATCACCACGCTGCAACGCCACGACATCCACACCGCCCCCGACGGCACCACCTGGCTGCAGATGACCCACCACAGACTCCTGCTCCCCGCAGCCGTTGCCGCCTTGCTGCGCGAGCAACTCGACCACGGCACCGGCGCGGCCATGCTCGCCCGCGACCAACACCGGTGGCTATTCCCCGGCGGGCTCCCTGGACGACCCGCCCGCGACGGGCTCTACCGCGCGCTCCGCGCGCACCTGCCCGTCCACCTCCGCCGCGCCCGCAGCGCCGCCCTCGCCGCACTCGCCGCCGACATCCCCGCCGCCGTCCTCGCAGACCTACTCGACCTCAACATCAACACCGCCATCACCTGGGCCAACTACGCCCAACACGACTGGACCGCCTACCTCCACGCCCGCACGACCGCAGGGAATATCCCCAGGATCGAATACTGACACTCCACCAGTTTGAGTCACGGCTTCTGCTCGACCGTCTCCGGCTTGAACGCGAACACCGCGCCGTCCGCGGCGAAGACGTGCCAGTCCTGGTCGCAGATCCGGTCGGTCTTGCCCTCGGCGCCGCGCGGCCACCAGTCGGCCGTCAGTGTCGCCGCCGTCTTCGCGGGGGCGCCCAGCACGCAGGTCGGCGGCGGGCTCGCGGTCGTGAACCGCAGGATCCGCTCCGAACCGGTGGTCCGGATGACCTCGGTGACGGCCTTCGCCTGGTCCGGCACCCAGCCCGGCAGCCGCGTGTCCTGGTCGGTCTTGCCCTCCGCGCCACTCGCGTAGCCGACGGCCTTGACGTGCCCGTTGGCGTTCTCGTCGATGCCTTCCTTGAGGCCGCACCCGGTCAGGGTGACCACCAGTACCGCTCCGACGCCGATCATCTTCGTGCTCGTGTTCATGCGACGAGCTTCGCGGCCCGGCGAACCCGGCACATCGGTCGTCCGGTCTCGGCCGAATGGCCATCCGGCCGATTTTGCCGGCGTTTTTTGTCGGTGGTCACCGCTAGCGTCCGCGGCATGTACGAAGTCGACTTCGTCGAGTTCCCGTCCACGTCGTCCGCGGCGTCGGGCCGGTTCTTCGAGCGCGCGTTCGGCTGGGCGACCACGCCGTATGGGCCGGACTACGCGGACGTCCGCGCCGCCGGGATCACGTTCGGTTTCCAGGCGAACGCGGCCGAACAGGCCCGCGCGCCCCTG
>Ga0307515_10022732_pt1 | contig 11036 bp, 7 predicted proteins | sample 17_EM_MG_FD_194513 | JGI IMG/M metagenome (GOLD analysis project Ga0307515, IMG submission 194513) | Populus trichocarpa ectomycorrhiza microbial communities from riparian zone in the Pacific Northwest, United States - 17_EM | ecosystem: Host-associated > Plants > Roots > Unclassified | place...
ACGGTGACCGTGATCTCCTCGACCGCAGCGGCCGTTTCCTCCAGTGATGCGGCCTGCGCTTCGGTGCGTTTGGAGAGCGCGTCGGCCGACGACAGCATGCGGCCGCCATTGTGCTGGATCGCCTGGGCATTGTCGCGGATATGGACAAGCGTTTCCTGCAGGCGGGTGACCGAACCGTTGAAGTCGGTGCGCAGCTGTTCGAGGCGACCGGTGAACGGCGTGTCGATCTGCTGTGTGAGGTCGCCCTGCGACAGGCGACCGAGGCCGGCCGCAATGGCGTTCACGGCAAAATCGATCTCGCGGTCCGTGTCGCGCTTTTCAAGATCGTGGCGCGCGCGCTCCTCGTCCGTTTCAAGGCGACGGCTTTCGCTTTCGATTTCCATCTGGCGCTTCGCCAGCGCATTTTCGCGGAAGACGGCGAGCGCGCGGGCGATGCCGCCGAACTCATCCTTGTTGTCGAGATAGGGAACGGAAATATCCAGTTTGCCGGACGAAATGGTCTCGACCGAACCCGTGAGGATGCCGAGCGGCCGGATGGATGCGCGGATCGTCGCATAGGCAAATATGCCGACGATGATCATGACGCCAGTGCCGATCGCCAGGATCAGATACTGCAAGTAATTGATCTTGCTGAAATAGACTTCGGTCGGGATACCGATGAAGAGCATACCGACATTGGCGCCGGATGCATTTTTCACCGGAAAATAACCGGTGATATAGTCGCGCCCGAACAGAACGGCCGGCCCGTAATAGGCTTCCCCCTTGGCGAGAAACGCCTGTGCCGGATGCTCGGCGGCAAGCTTGGTACCGACGGCACGGTCGCCATTTTCCTTTTTCACATTCGTCGAAATTCGGACGTAGTCGCTGCCCTGCTTCTCGAAGATCGTCGCTACGCCGCCGATCGTCTGGGCGGTGCGGTCGACAAGGTCGTGATCGGGAAGTGCGGCCATCTTGTCTTCGGTCACACTCGCAAGCGTTCCGTCCTTCACCGCGATCGTCGCATCCGGCACCTTCATGCCGTATAGAACCGCCATCGCGCGGCTCGCATCGCGGGCGTCCATGGTCGCGTCCGCCATCACATACGTGCGCAAATTGTAGTGCATGACGCCGACGATCGTCGCAGTGCTGAGAAAGATCAGCCCCAGCGTGATAGCGACCAGCTGGGAGACGACTGAAGATCGGAAAAACCGGAACATCGTATGTCCTTCGTAAAGAAAAGATTGACAATCTTTCTAATTTAGAAGGCTTAAAAAACAGTGAGAAAACCTTGCAATTTCCGTGGTTTCGATGCGATCCGGCTACGATTTTACAGAAATGGAAATGCCCGGCACGAGACCGGGCATCGAGATTGCGTTCAGCTGTTGATCAGGCGGCGCGGCCGGACCGACGTCCGGTGCTGACCGGCTCCAGGCGGAACTGCTCAACCAGCATCATTAGCGTATCGGCCTGATTGGCGAGCTCGCGGCTGGCGTTGGTTGCCTGATCGACCATGATGGCATTCTGCTGGGTCATCTGGTCCATCTGGTTGACCGAACCATTGACCTCGTGCAGGGCGGCGGCCTGGTCGCGGCTGGCGGTGGCGATCATTTCGACATGGCTGCTGACCGAGACGATCTGCTGACTGATCGAGGCCAGCACGGCGCCGGTCTCCTGAACCAGCTGCGAACCGGAATTCACCTCGTTGGTCGACTTGTTGATCAATCCCTTGATCTCGCGGGCGGCGCCGGCGGAGCGCTGGGCCAGTTCGCGCACTTCCTGGGCAACGACGGCAAACCCCTTGCCGGCGTCGCCGGCACGGGCGGCCTCGATACCGGCATTGAGCGCCAGAAGATTGGTCTGGAAGGCGATCTCGTCGATGACTTCGATGATCTGCTCGATCTGGCGTGATGCGTCCTCGATGCGGCCCATGGCGGCGATCGCATTGCTGACGACGACCGCCGAGCTGTCGGCGCTCTTCTTGGTATGCGTGACCGCGACATTGGCTTCATGAGCACGTTCGGCGGACGAACGGACCGTGACGGTGATCTCATCGACAGCGGCCGCCGTTTCCTCCAGCGAAGCCGCTTGCGCCTCGGTGCGCTTCGACAGCGAATCCGCCGAGGCGTGCATGTCGTTGCCGCTGCGCTGGATCGACATGGCGTTGTTGCGGATCTGCAGCAGCGTATCCTGCAGACGGATCAGCGAACCGTTGAAGTCCATGCGTAACTGCTCGAGGCGGCCGGTGAACGGCGTCTCGATCTGCTCCGACAGGTCGCCTCTCGCCAGGCGGCCGAGACCGGCGGCCAGCTGGCTGACGGCGAAATCGATCTGGCTGTCGAGGGCGCGCTTTTCTGTGTCGTTGCGGGTGCGTTCGGCGTCGGCCTGCGCACGCTGCTCTTCGCTTTCCGCTTCGATGCGGACCTTGGAAAGAGCATTTTCCTTGAAGACGCCGAGCGCACGGGCCATGTCGCCGATTTCATCGCGGCGAGCGCCGCCGTCGATCGAGGTGTCGAGCGCGCCATCGGCAAGACGGCGCATGGCAGCGGTGATCTGACCGATCGGGCCTTTCAGCGTCAGCACCAGCGCGCCGCCAGCCAGAAGCGCGATCAGGATGCCGGTGACCGTCGCAAACACGGAAACCTGGTTGGCCTTGTCACGCTCGACCGAAGCTGTCGTCTTCTGGCCTTCGGCAAAGGCCGTCAGCTGGCCCCAGATGTGATCGATTTCGGCAGCGGCGGCGGAAAACTCTTCACCACGCTTCTTGCTGATATCGACAAGAGCCGCGCTGTCCGCGTTCATCTTTTCGATGATCGGATTCAGCGATCCCACAAGATCCGAAAAGAATTTCAAATCGCCGGCAGTCCCGGCCAGGCTCTGAACGTCCTGGCCCATGATCGAGAATTCGCGGGCAAGGCGCTTGCGGCCGTCCTCATCGGACTTTTCGAGGAAGCTCGCTGCGGCAATGCGGATGGAATAGACGGAATTGACCAGCTTTCGCGTGTCGGTCAGCACCGCGCCGGCCTTGACCAGCGGTCCATCCAGCTTTCCGAAGGTCGCGGTGGCGTCGCGCATCTTCACGGTGGCGGCGGTCTGCAGCTGGATGCTGTTCTGGCGGAAGCGGGCAACCAGGCGACCGATCGCGGTGGCATTGTCCTCGCTGAGGTCGCCTGTGTCGATCAGCGCCTTGATCTCGGTGACTGTCGTCTTGAAGGTTTCAGCAACGGCTTTCTGGTTTGCCGGCAGGCCGGATGTGATCTTGCGCTGGACCTTGGTCAGGTCACCATAGGAGGCGCTGACAAGCTTGATCTTTTCTTCCGGCGTCGCAGCCTTGGCAAAGGCCGACATGAAGGCCACGAGCGTATCGCTCGACGACGTCAACCGATCGGCTTCGCGCAGGATCGATTTTGCCGCCTCTTCGTCCTTACGGACGACACGTTCCATCTTGGTTGCTTCCTCAAGCACCTTCATCTGCTCGCCGAGCAAGCTTCCAAGGCTCGCGGAAATGGATTTGCGAAGTGCGACCTCTTGTTCGTAAAGTGTCCAGAGCTGGCCGACGCGATCACCGATCTTGGTGCTTCCATCGACGGCTTCCTGCAACTGCCGGCGGCCTTCCTCGTCATTGACCTGCGCCAGCGTGTCCGACAGCACGGTCTGCTGCGCTTGCAGCTTCTCGACAACTGCCTGCCGGGTTGCTTCAGACGTATTCTGAAGGAAACTGTTCATGCCGGCATAAACATCCTTGAAGCCGCTCAGCGACTGGAGGACGCTGTTCGATATTTCCATCCGACCCTGCAGCAATCCGGACGCATAGAGCCCGGTGATACCGACGGCACAGATGCTGACGACGAAGGGCAGGATGAACAACAGCACCTTGGTCTGGATTTTGAAGCGGGCAAGAATCTTGTCGATGAACATGAACGCACCTTGGCTCGCAGCCTGCATCGCCCCTCCTCAAGCCCTGACAGGCTTCCCCGGTACGTCAACAAGCTGGTGATTTGATCGAAAATCATACGGCGCATCGCCGCCAGCCTGCCAGGCATTCATTGCGTGACCCGCCGCGTTTCCGAGGCAAGATCATGGCAGACTCCGTTGCAGCACATTCTTCAACGGCAACGATTAATATTTGAATAAATGCGACCTAGATCGCTTCAGGCACAGCGGGCGAAGGCAGGATAAAGATCGACACGACGGCCCCGCAAAACGGGAAAAAAATGCCGTCCGCTAAAGACGCAGCACAAAGCCGTCGGCAACAACTATACTCAGGAAATATCTTGGACGTCAGAAGGACCAGAAGGACGGCAGTGCCGCGAGCGCTGCGAGCGCGCAAACGGCGATCACGGACGCGCGGATCAGCAAAGACTTTCGCGCGTTGCTCTCGTCAGCTTTCGCAATGGCGATAGCGCGGGCTGTGGAACGGCTGCGTGACTGGTTCATGGCATCATGTCCTTTCGACCAAAGCAACAATAGACCCGGATGATCCGGACCGCCAGCCCACTTCATGTTGCAACGGCTCACAATAGAGAAAAAATGTCACTTTTCTGAAACATTTTCCGAAAAGAACCGTCTTTTCCGCGTCGCGAGGCCGTTGTGCCAGCTTATGAGACAGGTTCCGCCAGATGTCTTAACAATGACTGAAGACCAACCGGGCTTTTTCGAGCCTGTTATACTGCCTGTCCCGCAGAGAAGCCCGATGCCCAGGCCCATTGGAAGTTATAGCCGCCGAGCCAGCCGGTGACATCGACACATTCGCCGATGAAATAGAGGCCGGGCACATCCCGCGCCTGCATGCTGCGGGAATCGAGCGCCCTGGTGTCGACACCGCCGAGCGTCACCTCCGCGGTGCGATATCCTTCCGAACCCGCCGGGGTGATGGTCCAGTCCTTGATGCCGAGACAGAAGGCATCGATGACCTTGTCTGAGAGATCGGCGAGCGGCCGGTTGCTGAAGCCGGCAGTCTCGGTAAAGAACTGCGCCAGCCTCTTCGGCAACGATTCTGCGAGTGCCGTCTGCAAAGCCTGACGTCCGTTTTCCCGGCGCGCAGCCTTCAGGAGGGCAGCGATATCCACGCGCGGCAACAAGCCAAGACGGATGTCGCCGCCTTCACGCCAATAGGACGATATCTGCAGGATGGCCGGGCCGCTCAAGCCGCGATGGGTGATCAGCACCGCTTCCTCGAACGCGGTCTTGCCCGAACGCGCCTCCGCATCGACGGCGACGCCGGCGAGCGAGTTCAGGCTTTCGAGTTGCGCCGGGTCGAGCGTCAGCGGTACGAGCGCCGGACGGGTTTCGATCAACGGCAAACCGAACTGCTCGGCAATCTTGTAGGCGAAACCCGTCGCCCCCATCTTCGGGATCGACTTGCCGCCGCTGGCGATGATCAGGGAGGAACAGTCGATCATGCCATCCGCGGTGACGACCCGAAATCCGAACAGCGTTTTTTCGACCGACTGTATCTGCGCGCCGAGGCGCAGCACCACGCGGGCATCCTTCATCTCCGTCATGAGCATGCGGATGATATCCTTGGCGCTGTCGTCACAAAACAGCTGACCAAGCGTCTTTTCGTGCCAGGCGATGCCATGGCTGTCGACAAGGCTTACAAAATCCAACGGCGTGTAGCGCGCCAAAGCCGACTTGCAGAAATGCGGGTTGGCGGAGAGGAAGTTCTTCGGGCTGGCGTGGATATTGGTGAAGTTGCAGCGCCCGCCACCGGAAATGCGGATCTTTTCGCCCGGTGCCTTGGCGTGGTCGAGCACGACGACACGGCGGCCGCGTTTGCCCGCCTCGATCGCCGCCATCATGCCGGCGGCCCCTGCTCCGATTATCACCACATCGAATTGTTCTGCCAAGACATCCGTTCCTGTTTCCGTTTCCTTTCGAAGGCGGCGGCGTCAAAGTCAATTGCCGCGCCGTCTCTATGACCGCAAATACAGCCTGTACGGGATGGAAAGTCCCGGTTTTCACCCTAGCCAATTGCCAAACTGTGGCTATGATGGCCTATCCGAACCCAAAACCGGTGATTTATGCCTGTCAGAAGAAATGCTGCCCAACCAACTGCAAGGACCGTCAAGAGCGCAAAAATACCCGCCGCACTGCAAGCTCCAAGAGGAGTGAAGACCTGGAAAGAGGCTGCCGACTGGCTGAAAATCCGCGGCATCGAGGACATCGAATGCATCACGCCCGATATCGCCGGCGTGCCGCGCGGCAAGATGATGCCGTCCTCCAAGTTCACCTCCAATACGTCGCTGGCCCTGCCATCCGCGATCTACCGCCATACGATTTCGGGCGAGTACCCGGAGGAAACCGGCGAATTCCGCTATGACAGCCGCGACAGCGACATCAAGCTGGTGCCGGATCTGTCGACCCTTTCTGTCGTCCCCTGGGAGAGCGACCCGACGGCGCAGGTGATCTGCGACATTGCCGGCTCTCAAGGCGAAGACGTTCCCTACACACCGCGCAACGTTTTGAAGAACGTGCTCAAGCTCTATCACCAGAGGGGCTGGAAGCCGGTTGTCGCGCCTGAGATCGAATTCTATCTCGTCGCCAAGAACGACGATCCGGATTATCCGCTGCATCCGCCCAAAGGCCGCTCCGGACGCTCGATCCAGGGCGGGCAGGCCTATTCCATCGCCGGCGTCAACGAATTCGACGAACTGATCGACGACATCTATCATTTCTCGGAAAAGCAGGGTCTGGAGATCGACACGCTGATCCACGAAGAGGGTCCGGCGCAGCTGGAAATCAACCTTCGCCATGGCGATCCGATCGAGCTTGCCGACCAGGTCTTCATGTTCAAGCGGACGATCCGCGAAGCGGCGCTGAAGCATGGCATCTATGCGACCTTCATGGCCAAGCCGATGCAGGGACAGGCGGGGTCCGCCATGCATATCCATCAGTCGATCGTCGAGATCAATACGGGGCGCAACCTGTTTTCAAACGCGGATGGATCGGCCTCGAAAGAGTTCTTCTCCTTCATCGGCGGTATGCAGAAATACGTGCCGAAGACTCTGTCGATGATGGCGCCCTATGTGAACTCCTACCGCCGCCTGACGCCGGACATGTCAGCGCCGGTCAACAATGCCTGGGGTTATGACAACAGGACAACGGCTTTCCGTGTTCCCGTGTCCGAGCCTGCCGCCCGGCGTGTCGAAAACCGGCTGCCGAGCTCCGACGCCAATCCCTATCTGGCGCTCGCCGCCTCGCTCGGCTGCGGTTATCTCGGCATCGTGCAGGGGCTGGAGCCATCGCCGCCGGCAGAGGCTTCGGCCGACAGCGGCACGGTCGACCTGCCGCGTGGTCTGCTCGAAGCCATCTCGCTTCTCGAATCCGAACCCGCGCTCGCTGAAATCTTCAGCCCGGAATTCATCGCCATCTATGGTGGCGTGAAGCGGGGCGAGTTCGAAACCTTCATGCAGGTGATCAGCCCCTGGGAACGCGAATACCTGCTTCTCAATGTCTGACAGGAAAGGCGCGGCCATGTCTTGGCAAAGCCCGATCTCGCCCGGGATCTCCTGGTATGAGGCACACGTACCGGAACGGCCGGACTATCCGGCCCTCTCCGGCTCGGTCGACACTGATGTTGCGATCGTCGGCGGTGGTTTCACCGGCCTTCAGGCCGCCTATAATCTTGCCCTGAAGGGTGTTCGCGTCATGCTGATCGATGCCTGCCGCTTCGGCGACGGCGCATCCGGCCGCAATGGCGGGCAGCTCGGCACCGGCCAGCGCTGGTCCCCGGAAGAACTGGAGGATTCACTCGGTTTCGAGCGTTCGAAAGCTCTGTTCGATCTGGCCGAAGACGCCAAGAAATATCTTCTCGGTTTTTCGTCCACGCACGGCATCGATATCGAATACGTTGAGGGGCAACTCAACGTCTGCCACAAGAAGCGCCTTGAGAAGGACTACCGCGACAGCGTCGAGATCGCCGCGTCGCGATACGGCTACACTCACCAGAGTTTCATGGGGCGGGACGAAACCGTCGCACGGCTTGGGTCTGACCGTTATCTGTTCGGCATCCGCGACACCGGCACCGGCCATATCCAGCCGATGAAACTGCTCGTCGGTTTGGCAAAGCAGGCCGCATTGGCAGGTGCCTCGCTGCACGAGCAGACCAAGGCGCTGAAGATTACCCACGCTGGCGGCGGGGTCGGCATCGAAACGGACAAGGGCACGATCCGCGCCGAACGTGCGCTGATCGCCTGCAACGGCTATATCGGCAATCTCGAACCGGTGACCGCGCGCCATGTCATGCCGATCCGCTCCTTCATCGGCGCCACGAAAATCCTCACCGATTTTCCCGATGTCCTGCCCGGCGGCGAGGCTGTCGCCGATTCGCGCTTCGTGGTGCGCTATTTCCGCAAGTCGCAGGACGGCCGTCTGCTGTTTGGCGGCCGCGAGGCTTATACGGCAGACAATCCGCGCGACATTTCCGACCATATCCGCCGGCAGATCAGCGAGATTTATCCGTCGCTGGAAAATATCGAGATGACGCATGCCTGGGGCGGCTCCGTCGGCATCACCCTGCCACGTCAGCCCTTCGTGCGCGAAGTCATGCCCGGCGTCACATCGATCGGTGGTTATTCCGGCCATGGCGTCATGCTGTCAAACTACTGTGGCAAGCTCTATGCCGACCTGGTTACCGGAAACCGCTCGGACCTCGATCTTTTCCGTGATCTGGACATCCCGGCCTTTCCCGGCGGGCAGCGGTTCCGCTCGGTGCTTTTGTTCCTTGCGCTCAGCTGGTATGCCTTGCGCGACAAATTCTAAAAGCGCAATTCTGCAAGGGCGAAACCCATTTTATTGCGCCGCACTCTAGCGCTTTTAAATCGATTAGATTATACACTCCTCAGACCAGAACGAGATCGAGATTTCTCATGAGCAGCCAGATCATCCCTGTGGAACCCTTTGACTATGTGGTTTTCGGAGGCACCGGCGACCTTGCGGAACGCAAGTTGCTTCCTGCCCTTTATCATCGCCAGCTGGACGGCCAACTGACCGATCCGACCCGCATTATCGGGGCATCGCGTAGCGCGCTCAGCCATGAAGAATACCGTAAATTCGCCACGGACGCTCTGAAGGAGCATCTGAAAAAGGGCGAATATGATGACGCCCAAGTCAAGATCTTTACGGATCGCCTCTATTACATTTCCGTCGATGCAAAATCGGACCAGGGCTGGGACAAGCTGAAGGCTCTGCTCGACGAAGGCAAGGAGCGCGTCCGCGCATTCTATCTTGCGGTTGCTCCGGGCATTTTCGGCGATATCTCCGAAAAGATCCGCGATCACAAGCTGATCACCAAGATGACCCGTATCGTCGTCGAAAAGCCGATCGGCCGCGACCTCTCCTCCGCGCTTGAACTCAACGACACAATCGGCAAGGTGTTCAAGGAAGAGCAGATTTTCCGCATCGACCACTATCTCGGCAAGGAAACCGTGCAGAACCTGATGGCGCTGCGCTTTGCCAATACGCTGTATGAGCCGCTGTGGAATTCTTCCTATATCGATCACGTGCAGATCACCGTTGCCGAATCCGTCGGGCTTGAAAGCCGGGCGGGTTACTACGATAAGGCCGGCGCGCTGCGCGACATGGTGCAGAACCACATTTTGCAGCTTCTCTGCCTGGTCGCCATGGAAGTGCCGCCATCGATGAACGCCGAAGCTGTCCGCGACGAGAAGCTGAAAGTGCTGCGCGCACTGAAGCCGATCACGCCCGGCAATGTCGAGAAGATGACTGTACGCGGGCAGTACAAGGCGGGTGCCTCTGCCGGCGGCGCCGTGAAGGGTTATCTCGAGGAACTCGAAGGCGGCGTGTCCAACACGGAAACCTTCGTCGCCATCAAGGCGGAAATCAACAACTGGCGCTGGGCCGGCGTGCCCTTCTACATCCGTACCGGCAAGCGCATGGCCGGCCGCATGTCGGAAATCGTCGTCAGCTTCAAGCCGATCCCGCATTCGATCTTCGACGAAGCGGCCGGCCGCATCGCCGCCAATCAGTTGATCATCCGGCTGCAGCCGGACGAAGGCGTCAAGCAGTCGCTGATGATCAAGGATCCGGGTCCGGGCGGCATGCGCCTGCGCAACGTCTCGCTCGACATGACCTTTGCCGAAGCCTTCAACGCGCGCAGCGCCGATGCCTATGAACGTCTGTTGCTCGACGTCGTGCGCAACAACCAGACGCTGTTCATGCGCCGCGACGAAGTCGAAGCCGCATGGCGCTGGGTCGATCCGATCCTCAAGTCCTGGGAAGCGGTCAACCAGCAGGTTCAGGCCTATACCGCCGGCACCTGGGGGCCGAGCCAGGCGATCGCGCTGATCGAGCGGGACGGCCGCACCTGGCATGAAGTGATCTGAGGGCTGACGCGGATGACGGCTGCGATGCATGTATTCGACAATGGCGCGGCCCTCGCAGAGGGTCTGGCCGAAGCCGTGGCCTCGGCGCTGTCGGCAGCCGTTGCCGCGCGCGGCGCAGCCAGCATCGCCGTCTCGGGCGGCTCAACGCCGAAGGCTTTTTTCAAGGCCCTGTCCGGCAAGGCGCTCGACTGGCCGAATGTGACGGTGACGCTGGTCGACGAACGCTTTGTCGCTCCCGACAGCGACCGCTCGAACGAGAAGCTCGTCAAGGACAACCTGCTGATCGAAACGGCCGCTTCGGCGATCTTCCAGCCGCTTTTTTATCCGACGGCGACCGCCGAAGAAGCAGCAGCCACGGTAAGCAAGCAGACGGCCGCTATCGGCTGTCCCTTCGACGTCGTCATTCTCGGCATGGGCGGCGACGGCCATACGGCCTCTTTCTTTCCGGGCGGCTCGCGCCTTGCCGAAGCGCTCGACCCCGCCACGCCGCGCGGCGTGATGACGATGGAAGCCGATGGCGCCGGCGAACCGCGCCTGACATTCACATTCTCCAGCCTTCAGGATGCCCGACTTCTGGTGCTCCATATCGAGGGAGCGGCCAAGAAGGACGTTCTTGCCAAGGCTGAAGCGCCCGGTGACGAGGCGGAGATGCCGATCCGGGCAATATTGCGCCGGGCCGCCTCGCCGCTTCAGATTTACTGGGCACCCTAAAGC
>Ga0307515_10022733_pt1 | contig 11035 bp, 8 predicted proteins | sample 17_EM_MG_FD_194513 | JGI IMG/M metagenome (GOLD analysis project Ga0307515, IMG submission 194513) | Populus trichocarpa ectomycorrhiza microbial communities from riparian zone in the Pacific Northwest, United States - 17_EM | ecosystem: Host-associated > Plants > Roots > Unclassified | place...
CCGCAGCTCCAACAGCTACCATCAAATCAAACCCAGAGACAGAGATGGACTCAATTTCTGCATCTAGATTTCTGAAGAGTGTAAGAGGATTTGCCAAGCGGACATCCCAAGACATTACCTTCTTGTCCAAACCAGCTGAAATCACTTGACCTATAACAGTCGAATAGAAAAGAATCATCAGAAACTCTGTCAGCAATGGGGCAGCAAGGAAATAGCATATCCATGAGAACATAGGGGGAAAATGGACTCTTCGTATGTCTTAGCGCCCATCTTCTACAACCATATATGTTGCATTGCCAATCATACATACCATAATGTTACAAATTATGATGCAAAGAACAGAAACCCTAACCTTTAAAAAGAAATCAAAAGGATAGAATGCAAGATCTCTAGACTCTACAAGGTGGGTGGATGGTAAAATCCCCAACGAAAATGCATGCAAAGGTCTTATTTTTGGCTGCTTCGACTTGGCTGTCTTTGATATTCACCCTATTTGTGTATAGTTCCAACATGTTAACTAGATATATGACTGATCATATTCTGCAAACAGTTGACGGGATTTAATAGTGCTCCGTAGAAATATAAAGATCTCCAACAAAAAAAATATAATGTTAGGTTGAGCACACATATCTCATCATCTTGCAGAAAATTACAAAAAAAGAAGGCAATATGTGTCAAATTCAAAGTTAAATTCGTGGGAGCATGGTACAAGTAGCTTACATGTTTCAATAGAGTATCCCACACATGCTGCTATATCCTGATGATTTCCAATAGCATCATTAGTTCCTGAATGCAAGTCATACCTAGAAAAATTTGCCCCGAAAAGAGTCAAGATATAATGCATGAAAACCATGGCATACCACCTCAAACTACAAAAATAAGTAAAACCACGATTACAATCCAAAGATTTTCTCTCTAATAAAACCATGGTAAGCAAATACATAATCAAGCAAATTAGCCCAACTACAAAAATAACCAAAATCACTACACGAAAAAACGCCAACAATGTGTACCAAAAGTTAAAAGAAACCTTTCAACAACGTAGGCTACTGAAATGCTAAGCATGTTATGGTCATTGTATTGGAAGCAATTATTCAGTCGGAGTTAACAATGACACAAATTGATCCATATCAGAATAAAGAAAGATAAAAATGTAGGAAATACAACGAAACTGAAGCTGGGTTTTACTTTTAGAGTTCAAGTTGTTTTAACAACAACAAACCTTATAATGGAACCGTCAGAGGCAGCTGTAAAAGCCACAGACTCAGTCTGGAAACAACAATCGAGAAGCGCAGCTTGTGAGGGAGCAGGAGCTTCTAATCTGAGCAGAGAGCTATCCACATCGTATAATCGAAGTTTCTGCACAATCAAATCACATAAAAATAAATGAAGCAATTTTGAAGGGGATAAATAAATAAAATAAGCGGGTACTGACGGAATCCCAAGAAGAAACGAGGAGATTATTGGATTGAGGGGCGAATTGGACCCTGGAAAGTGCATCTCCGATCGGGTTTTCAAAATTTAAACACTCGCCGTTCATTTGGGGGTATATATATATATAAAGGAGGTGTTTGAAAGTCAAAAGAAACAAGAGGGAGAAAAGGAAACCTATGCGTGGCTGGTTATTGTGATGTGTTGGAGATAACAGAACCAACTGTGCTTTTAGTCTTAAATTAATTAATTTGCCCTAATAAAGGAAACCATAGGATGTAAGGAGGGGAAGTGGAGAAGAAGAAAAATGTTTATCCAAGGGAAGTACACAACCAACTGGAATTGTCTTGTTTTTACTCGTGGTGTCCAAGATGTCACCTGAAATTGTTATAATTATGATAATTTGTTTACTAACAAGTGTGCATGATTGGCACTGGAATTTGGGCATACTTTTAATGGACAAGCACACCAACCAACTTCAATGTTTCCGATCCATCAACCTCCATTTTGTGAACCTGAAGCAAAAGCTGTCCTCTCCCATGCCCTGAGGAATGAGAGGAATAAGGATGTGAGGAGATGGCGGCAATATATCTTTCAGTATCTGGAATGGCCTGGACAATCTCATTGGGATCCCCTGAGATTTCCCTAAATCTCAGATGGGGACTAACCATTTTCAAATTAAACCAAACCCAAAGAGAGACTTCAACAAATGTCACAAACATATTAAAAAGATATAATAAGATACATGGAAGGAAAACATAATAAAGGGATATACGAGTTGGTTTGTGTTGTCGTGTAAACTGATTCATTGGCAAAGGACTAGAAATTTAATCAACATCACAAACAATCATCAGATCATTTCCATTGCTCAAATCACCAACCAGCACACCACAGGCTACCTTCTGATGATAGTGAAACATACAAGTACAGATGCACACACAGTAAACCTAAAATGATTCCAAGATGCCAATTCACATGCTCCAGTGTCATTAAGCCAAACATCCAAATCGAAGAGAGTTCAAAAAGAGCAAAATCTTCAACCACTCAAAAGTAGTCTCATATATACAGAGTGAGATTATCTTTGCGGCTAAAGATCCAAATATGAAAAAGAAAAACGTTTGATACTAGCCAAATCCTCCTTTGTTTTCCTCTTAATCTTAGAACCGTGTTCTTTCATCTGGGAGGTAGAAATCAAAACGAACATCAACAGAACCAGAATTTTCTCCAGTATCTTTGTACTCGATGTTTGTTATCGATCCACTCTCTTCTTCCTGATATCCTGGCTTCACCCGCCGTACAGGCACCGTCACAGAGTACACAGTCCCAAGATCTGTATCAGTTGTGACGCTCAGCTGAACTTTATCCTGTGATTCTATCTCCACAAATTCTGATAGAGCATGCACAATGTTGTTCACAATTTTCCGTTTTGCCTCATCACTAACTGCACATCTGTCAGAGAAGAGAATCATCTTCAAACGCTGTTTGGCAATCCTTGCATTTGAGCTCTTTCTTTGTGTTGGTGAAGGGAATATTATCCTCCAAGCCAAGTTTAAACGCTCAAATAAGCTCATGTTTATGGCACTTAAAAGCAACCTTTCAGCTTCTTGATTAATAGCAGTTGAGGACAGTTGATATTCTTCAGCAATTCCAGCAGATCGTTTAAAGTGACCATGCATTTTACGGCTGTCAAACACGCCACCAGGCCACTTGAGCATGTTTTGAGAAGTGCCACATCCTCCATTGAGGAAACCAAGGAACTCAACCTATGCATTAGAGAACAAAAGACCTAACTGCAGTGAGACATGCAACAATACAGATGCCAAATTCTGCTAGCCAAAATATTTCAATACTAAAAATACATAGGTGTGAAAAAACAGAGCAAAAGATTTTCTACTAACTAAAGTAGATTCCACAAACGAATATCATAACAACTATCTGCATAGCATTTGGTCATCCTGCATCCATGCTGTTTCATTTTACTGAATGTGGCATGGTTTATATATATATATTAACCAAGTCTTTGTTTTTCTCCTAAGTAAATACAGAATTAGTATATAAACCCTCAACTTTAAACAACCCAGCACTCCAAATTTATTTTTTCTCGCTGTTGTGTCTCAACTCTTCAAAATCAACCAATAAGTCTTTCATCATATTCCTATTAACAAGGTGTTCATGTAACACCATCTGCTGCCATGCATCCACATCAACCAAATTAAAAGCACAAAACACTGCATAATCTAGTTATATATATAGAGTGAGATTGAAATAAACAGAAAATAATTGTGATAGAGGCAAAGTAAATTTTATCACTTGAAGCCCGTTTAATTTATTATTGTTTTCTCCATTTCTATTAGTTTGTGATATTGGGCCACTCCCATTGCTGGGAAATTATGTGTGGAAAGATCAAAAGTTAACACAATTCAACGTATCCACAGCATTGGACAAATGTTTCTTAAAGTTTAAAACAAGAAATGCTCAACCTTAGAGTATTCAAATCTAAAGCCAGGATATGAAACCTGTATAAGAACTCATGCCAACAATTTCACTTCACTACAATCCGGTTTCAGAATACATCAGTGTGCCAAATACATTACGGCAAGCAACTTTCTTAACCATCGATTTTGTAAAAGATTCTTTTCTCCTACTTTATTGTTAACCACTGCATGAAGATTTAAAACATTTCAGTTAATATGTAGATATGACACATGATCTCATATGCACTGAACTCTATACTCTATAGGCCAAATAACTATGAACCCAGATCACCAAATGAAACAAGTAATGATACCCATGACTTACCATCCATAGCCAATTAAAAATAACATTTGTTTGCCCCCGTTTTAGTAACAAAAAGCCAGTCTTCCGTAAAAAATAACCCAAAACCCCAATTCTCCCCCATTTCATTTCCCTTTGCATTTCTCAAATTCCTTAACCAAGCAGATAAATTGGCATAGTATAGGAAGAACAACAGAAAACACACAAGAAAATAGAGATAATTTAACAAGGTAACAGGGTAGAGGAGTAGAGACCTTGGAATTTGAGGGAGGCAAAGAACATCGAGGAGGGTGTTTAGAGTAAGAGGCCAGTGTTGCCGAGACCCTCAGATCTCCTGATATCGCCATTTTCAACTGTTGCAACCTCTCTCTCTCTCTCTCTCTCTCTCAGGCGCTCACACGCGTACACTCTCACTGCTCTTTTTCTGCTAGCGGAGTGGCAATCCTGATTCTCACGCTGCCTTCTACAGAAGCAGTCCTGGAGTGATATTTGGCCTCTTCCAACGACGGCGTTTTTGTTTGGTTTGGCTTGCAATTATTTTGTTGTTGATGACCCAAAAGCTACTTTTTTGTGATTACAATTTAAAAATAATCATATATTTAATTAAAATTATAGTTAAAAATATCGGTGAATAGAAAGCAGTTTAACAGTGTTTGTTTAAAATCATTGTAGATAATATAATAACTAAAAAGAACATAGAGTAATTTCATAGCTTCAAATTTATAAGAAATATATGATTATTAATATATAAAAAAATATAGCAAAATAATATTAAGTTGCTAGTTTAACAAAAAAAAAAACTAATAATAAATGTATAAATTACAAAGTTGGTAAGTAAGAATATAATCATTGTTATTATCTATCCATATTATAAAGTATAAATTAATTTTGTTGTTTTATTAAACTACAATCTCGTTACGAAAAATCATTGATAGTATGTGATATATATATATATATATATATATTAAAATTTCCATGGCAATAAATCATGATCATGTTGAGATTTTTTAAATTAAAAATACATTAATTTTCATCCATTTTAAATGTCATGTAACTATCACACTTCTTTTTTTCAAAATCACTATTCGTGCGATCTCAATCTTTTATAATGGAACATAAAATCATCATACCGTTCATTTAATTTACTTTTCATTCTCACCAAATTTAACCTTTTTACCGTTTTGGTCTCTCAAAAAAAAAATATTTAAGGTATTTTAAGATTTTTCCTATGACTTGTTAGTTATTAAAGAATTAACTAGGATATAAATGTGTTTTTTCTAATTTTTAAAACATGGTAAAATAATAAAATTACCTTCAAAATCAAAGCTTTGAAAACTAGCACACAATGATATCTGTATCTTTTATTTTTTATAATAAAATAACAAGATCACCATTTAAATAAAAAAAATCAAACCTTGCATTCAAAAGCCTTTTGATATTTTCAATCTATTTTTTTATCTTGTTATTGCTAATTCAACTATCAATGTGAATATGTGATCTTTCAATGATGATTAATTGAATTTTAAATGGAAAAAGTTGTGGACACGTGGAGGGTGTCCGTGCATTTTGGAAGAGTATATGACTATATGGTGTCTCTTGGTGGCAAAAAAATACCCTTCTACTACGCTTCCTCACGTCCTTTTTTTTTTTTGTTAATACAATGGATGTTGATGACGACGGGATAGTTTATTACTGGTGAGGTTTTTTATTTCTTTCTCTTGATTTTGTTATTGATAATTCAATTTCAATTTTCGTTTTTTTAGTTTTTATTTTCATTAATTTTTTATAAAAATTTTATTTGTGTTAAATATTATAATCCAAACACAACTTGTCACATGTTACTTTTTCAATTTAATCATCATTTTTTTTGTTGTTTTTTCTATAAAAATTTTATTAATTTTTAATTTTATTATTCAGTTCAAAATTATGATGAATTTTTTTAATCTGATCTTTATTATTGTGTATTTTTTTAATCTGATTTTTATTATTTTGAGTTTTTTTTCTTTTTTGTTAATTTTTTTTATTTCAATTTCATCCTCTTATTAAAAATTTATAATTACCTTCTAATTTATTTTTTAATTGCTATTTTTTTTTCATAAATCCTTTAATTCTTATAGCTTGAGATAATAGTTTGACAAGTTAACGTGAATTAACTGACTTTTTATTGTTCAAGCTACATATTTATTATACTAACTAGATTGATTCAAATTAATTACTTTTATTTTTTTATTCAATTTATTATTTTATATTTGATCAATTAAAAATTCAACAACATTTTTTTGAACTTCTAAGTTATCGTACTTTTTTTAATTTGAAGTTATCATAATTTTTTTAATTCTCGCTCGTTTATCGTTGTCTATTTTTTTCCATATAATTCAAAGAAAACTAGCTTTTTTTTACCCATCACGGCTATAACATGAACCGCAGTTTTTTTTAATAACACGATGACGACATCTAAATATAATTTAATAAAAGAAATAAAATAACAACACAGACACGGTGGAGCATTGCCCATGTATAGTATGTTAAAAAAAGCGCAATATTTGTTGACAAACAAGAGAAGTGGAGAAGTGGTGGCGCAGCCACAGCCAAGAAACGGGGAAGACAAGAAGAGGGCATGGATCGCATCATAGTCTTTTACTTCCCAAGCTAAAAAAAAAAAAACTGCTAGCCCTAAAAAAAACTTTCCTTTCCAAAGTGAATGGGCAGCAGGTGGAGAGCTACTGCTTCTCTTCTCCTTAACCACATAACCACAAAAGCTTTTAAATTTCTTTCACCTAATCTTCCCAGACCTATTTATCACTCACACCCTTTAACCCAAACTGTTTGTGGCTTCAAATTCAGGTCATTTTCTGCAATCCCTTCTCGGGTTTCGGTTTACAGTAATGAAATTGAATCCGGGTCTCATGATTTGGCTATTAATTATGATCTGGGACCTAAAGAAGATGAAGAATCTGGAAAGATCCCTGTTAAAGCATACTTCCTTTGTACCAGGTCTGCCACTTCATTTTTTTTTTTTTGCTTTTCTTTTCCTTAATGGGTTTCGTTTGTTCTGTGTTTTTTGAAATGTGTATTTTTGCTGTAGAGTTTTATGCGTATTTAATTAATTATTTTTTGGGTGGTTTTCTATTGACTCAAATTGGTGGGTTATTGTGTTTACATGCAAAATTTGAGCAACTTCTTTTGAAGGATTTTCTTTTCTCCTGCTGAGTGACCTTTTTGACGCTAGTAAAATGTTGTCGAGATAGAGACAGTGTCTGTTGTATTGGCTGTTTGCTCATTAAAAGGTGACGATTTTAATTATTTACGTTTACTTTTGCTGGCATTTATTCTTTTAATGCAAGAGTCTTTCTTCGGTTCGTTACGTGCTGTCTTCTCCATGCTCTGTGTTTTCCTTTTTCTACCTTTGTGGTTCTGTTTTTTTCCCCTTGATGGTTTGGTTTTATCAGATTCATGGTTTTGGCAGTATTAATTTGAAGAGCATGCAAGCAGAGAATTTAAGCTATGTTGTTCCTCCAACCTCTCGCTCAACGAATTATGTTGTCCTCAAATTTTTCGATTTCTCTTCAGATATTAGTGTAAGATGATTGAAAACAATTACATCTTTTTTTGTGACATTTTCCTACTTTGTTTGTGATTTTTTGAGCTTTGTAATTGTTCCAAACATCCTACCTCCTTGCGCATATGGATAAAATTCGTGGGGATCATGTATACTTAAGATCAGAGCCTGATTCCAGCAAAAAAACCTTTCATTTTTGTAGTTTTCAAGGTGATTGGTTTGACTGTCATCTTATAACATGTGACTTTTAATTCAGGCACTTGGAATAAGAGAGTATATCAGCTGCCGCTACATGGTTGTATTCCAATATGGATCTGCTGTTCTATTTAATATTGAGGATCCTGACGTTGAAAGGTACCTGGAAATGGTAAGGAGGCATACTTCTGGATTGCTCTCCGAGATGAGGAAAGATGGTATATTTCTTTGAGAAGATCCTATATCTTGTTTTATTTGAACAGGAAACTTGGTTCATTTGTCCTGTTTAGTAGATATATTTAACATCTTGTGATTTTGTGCAAACATTATTTTTTTGTGCTTTAATGATTGAGATGAGGATTGCATTTAGGATAGTTACCATAATCTATATAACCAATGCCAACTAGTTTTGGACTGGGGTTGGTTGAGTTGAGTTGAACTCCATGGTTTTATTTTTCTCTCAGTTTTTCCAAATTTGAGTCGGCCCCATAATTTGTTCTTTAACCACTTGAACTTGATAAGTTTTGAATACATGAATGATATTCTTGTTTTGACCTTGATTTCGTCTTTTATTAGATTATGCCATAAAAGAGAAACCACTTCTGGATGAGGATATGCAGGGAGGCCTCGATTACATTGTCCTCAAAACTTTAGACACTGATAGTATTCGCATTATTGGAAGTGTGCTTGGGCAAAGTATTGCTTTGGACTATTTTGTTTCACAGGTAATATCATGTTCAAATACTTTATTTATGGTGCAATATTGAAACCTATGTATGAGAAGAAGGCATTAAATTGTCCTTGAATCATAATACACTTCGGCAGGTTTCAAATATTGAAGCTTTAATCATTTTGATGTCAGGATTCAACTTCTGGCACATTTTTATTTATTATCGAAAAATGGCTAGCACAATATGAAACAGGATGCCATTTTTTTCCGGAAGTTTCATTAGAATGTGAACTGTTAATCTTCTCTCTCTCTCTCTCTCTCTCTAAGGTTGATGGAATGGTTGAAGAGTTTGCTGGCATAAATCGTGCAATGGAAAAAACTGGTACTTTCTCAATGGATAGGAAAAAGCTCCTTCAACTTGTTGGGAAGGCTAATTCAAATCTAGCTGATGTGATTCTTAAAGTTGGTCTTTTTGAGAGGTAATCCATTGTTACTATTGCTTGTTTAATTTCTCTTTGCATATGATAGATTCAAATGGTCTCTTTCATGTATTCTATGATCGAATTTCCATTTTAGATGTAAAACCATGTGCTTTTAGGAAATTCCAGTAAGATCATATCGTTAAGCATGCAGTGAAGAACCTTTTAGGTTTTGGTGACATTTCTCTACCTTTGTCAGTCTATAAGAAGCTCATGGCAATAAGCCAACTGATTGAAGCATGAAAAACTTAGCGAGCAAGAAACATTTTAAAAAAAGAATCTTCTTTTTCTTGGGTAGGGTTGTCGCAATTTTTTGGAAATGCACCCTGCATCTGAATAAATCTGCTTATCTTAGAGGATTTCTGCTTGGGATCCATTGGGTGTTGCTTCAGACAATGATGATTCCATGGAGCATATAAACTATTGATGTTCTTTAGTTCTGTTCCATAAGTTGGCCTTAACTTCCTTGTCAGACTAGTCTGGTATTATGAGAGTGATTGTGCACGTGCTTCAGCCTTGTTTGATTCCATGGAGCATATAAACTATTGATGTTCTTTAGTTCTGTTCAATAAGTTGGCCTGAACTTCCTTGTCAAACTAGTCTGTTATTATGAGAGTGATTGGGTGTTTGATTCAGCCTTGTTAGATTTTTCAGTTCCTCACAGAATCTCATTTTAGCTTATTAAAAGTGTAGACTCCTTTTTCTAAGAAGAAGTGTTAAGGCAAGCCTCACTTAGAAACGACAGCAATTACAGGTCAACAAGAACAAAATTGAAAATTTGAAAAGCTCAATATATGCTGTGATCTTTTAATGTGCATTTTGCAGCCTTTACCACCTCTGTTCTTTCACTGTCCAGATCTGAAATTGCTTGGAGGGATGCAAAATATGCTCAAATATATGAGTACCTCAGGGAGGAGTATGAAGTTACTCAACGCTTTGGAAATTTGGATTTCAAATTAAAATTTGTAGAGGTATGTGTCTGCTTTTATTGGACCTATAAATGAATATAATGGCTTTTGGTTATTACTGAATTTTAGACAGTTACTTGTATGGTTATTTTAGTGATAGTGTTCATAGAGATTTAGGCTTGAAAGAGCTGATAATCTGTGGTGCTTGCTGGAGGAAGCACTTGCATGAATTAGAGGATGCTTGAAATATTTCACAAAATGTAGAAATTTAAACAAGCAGACATCTTTAGAGAGAGTAAACAGTTGATTGATTTGTAGTGTGTTTCAGGACTTTTTCAGGTTTTGTCCAAAATATTAGAGTTCGACTGGAAGTAGTAGATCAGAGACTTCATTTTCAATTGCTCGATAACCTCCATGAGCACAACTCCCACATTTCACTTTTCAGAATCTGTCGTGATCGTTATTGTGATATATTTATCTGGAGCTGCTCTCTCACCCCTTTTCTCTCCTCTTGCAGCACAACATTCATTTCCTTCAAGAAGTTATCCAAAACAGACGATCTGATCTTTTGGAATGGTGCATTATATTCCTGCTGAGCATAGAGAATATTATATCAATATATGAGATAGTTCAAGGATGAAGTGCAGAAACATCACTGATTTGATAGACACTAGGCATACGAGAAAAATTGGGATCACCAGATGGAGTGACAAGTTAACAATTCAATCTTTTATAGAGAAGATCAATTCTTCAATATTTTTCTGTGATACATGATATTATTTTTGCAGTATAGCGTGAGAATTCCTGGTGTCCATTTTGTACGATCACTTTTACCAATAGAAAATTCCGAAGCCAAAGGCAACCTTTTCAACTGCCGGCATGTCTCTGTGTTAACAGTTATGTGCATAACATGTTTGAATGCTTAGTGTTTCTCTTTCCAAGATGAAAGGTCAATACAGAAGCAGGTTCACTGTATCGAAAGTTCAGCATTGTATTTTTATGATTGCAGCAGGTGGCA